>Ga0207647_10001431_pt1 | contig 18295 bp, 22 predicted proteins | sample KBSCornC2_FD_184295 | JGI IMG/M metagenome (GOLD analysis project Ga0207647, IMG submission 184295) | Corn rhizosphere microbial communities from Kellogg Biological Station, Michigan, USA - C2 (SPAdes) (version 2) | ecosystem: Host-associated > Plants > Roots > Rhizosphere ... | reverse complement strand
CGGCAGCGTCGCCGGACGATGCGCACGGCGACTGCCGCCCGGCGGGCCGTGATTGCGCGATCCGCCGGGCGTCGGACCTTACAGCTTCTTCGACGTGTCCGGTGCCGTGGCAGCCTGCTTTGCAGCCGTTGCCGGATCGAGCGTTGCGAGCGTCTGTTCGGTGAATTTCTCGTACAGCCAGTCCATGCGCATGCTGTCGATGCCGGCGATGCCGCCGAGCGCGTACGACGCCGACACCTTGAAGCGGTCGACCGGATGATTGTCGGCATCGACGAGCGTCACGGTGCCGTTGACATGATCGTTGCCCGCCATGAATCCGAACATGACCGCGGAAAAGCTCGACCGCACGCGAACGCCGGTGACTTCGACATTCAGGTGCATCGCATCGGTGGAATCTGCTTTGGCGAGCAGTTTGCGTGCGTCCAGTGCGCTTTCGATTTTCTCCTGCAGTTTCTTCGCGTCGAACTTCAGGTTGTCTTTCAACTCTTCCCGCGCGGTATCGTCGAGCGTGACCTTCACGATCACGGGTTTCGTGCCGAAGTGGATCGTCGATGCGGTCACGGGCGCCCCCGCCGAATTGCTCGTATCGCGTGTCACGCTGCTTGCGCAGCCCGACAGGAAGCCGATGGTCACCAGTGCCAGCGCGGCATGACGGAAAAGAGATTTCATGGTTTGGTCTTTTGATTGGGGTTATTTGAACAGGCTTGGTAGCCGGAACTGAATCTAGCATGGGGCAATTCGATTCAATTCATCGAATTGACGGGAAAAATCGAGAATCCGTTCGGCATTTGTTTATCGGGGCACCGACGCGCCGATGAATGATCCGCGGCGCGGTGAGCGATGCCGAGTACCGGAGATTGGCCGTTGCTATCGCGGCGCCGGCGATTGACACGCGATTACCGTCCGTGGCCGGATACCGCACCGCCCAGCCGATACGCGGTGAAGAACTCGTACCACGGCGACCCTTGCGCGACCGGCACGCCGAGCGCCGACGTGCGCTGCTTCAACGCGGTGAACACGTCGTTGATGCGCGCGGCCTGCGCGGCCTCGCCGAACGGATGCGGCTTTGCCCGGCCGGCCGCGAACGCGCCGTACGCGATCGCGAGCAGGCGCGCGCCGTCGTCGATCGAGAGAATCGAGCCGTTGATCGCTTCGACGAAGCGCGGCCGGTCCGTTTCGCGCGAGGTGGCGATGCACTGGAACACGATCGCCGACACTTCATGCAGGTCGTTCTCACGCAGCAATGCGGGCAGGCGCGCGGCGATCCGGTCGGCCGGTTCGTCATGCAGTGCGGCGCTGAAGTCGAGCACGGCGGCCATCGGATTGCGGTCCTGCTTCATGCGATCGAGCGCCGACGCAGACGACGCCACCGCCGCTTGCGCGTCGTCGCCGGGCGCGGCCTGCAGCACGTCGGCCACTTGCTGCCGCCACTCCGGAAAAATCATCCGCACGTTGCCGAACTGCTCGCCGCCTGGCGCGGCCGGATTCCACCGGTAGACGATCGTGCCGCCGTGTATGAACGGCGAATAAAGGTGCTCGGCCGTTTGCGGCAGCGGCCGCCGGTTGATCGGCAGCCACGCGAGCGTCAGCCAGTCGTAGCGGCCGGTGGCGGGCACCGACGGGCTCGAACTCGCGACGACCTGCCAGGTGCCGCGGTTCGCGTAGCGCCGCCGTGCATCGGGCACCGCGACGGTCTGCTGTTTCGCGGTATCGAAGTAGGTAGTGCCGGTCACGGTTTCGCCGCTGTCCGGGGCCGGCGTGAGCGTGGCGATGACCCATGATGCACCGTCGGCCGAACGATAGTCGGCTGGCTGCAGCGTGGCGACGTCGTGCACCATGCGCGTTTCGGCGGCGACAGAGTTCGGCGGGAGATGGGCGGGACCGGCGACGATACTCGGCATGGACATCCCTCGGAATCGGGTGCGTATCGGCGGACGGGGCCGATACGCGGCGGTGCATGATGTTGCTCCTAACTGTAGGACGCCGTGGCCGGAAACGGAAACTAGCCGAGGTGGGCTCCGGCGACGGCAGCGACGCCAGCGGTTCCAGCGACGCCAGCGGTTCCAGCGACGCCAGCGGTTCCAGCGACGCCAGCGGTTCCAGCGATGCCAGCGGCGCGGACAGCGCCAAGCCGCGCTCACGCGCTCCGCCGCTTCGGCTTATCATGCGCACGTGGGCCGGAACGACCCCGCCGATCGAGATCGAACATGACCGACACGAAAGCCATCACAGCGCACTGGACGCACGTCGCCGACCAATGGATCGACTGGGCCGGCAGGCCGGGCCACGATGCGTTCTGGAAGTATCGCGAGGGGCTGGCCGCCTACCTTGGCCGCGGAGCCGGCCGCGCACTGGAGATCGGCTGCGGCGAGGGCCGCGTGAGCCGCGAGTTGAAGGCGCTCGGCTACGACGTGACCGCGAGCGACGCGGTGCCCGCGATGCTCGACGCCGCGCGTCGCGCGGATTCCGCGCACCGCTACGCGCTCGCCGACGCCGCAGCGCTGCCGTTCGATCCGGCCAGCTTCGACGTCGTGATGGCGTACAACGTGCTGATGGACCTCGACGACATGGCCGCCGCGCTGCGCGAGGCGCGCCGCGTGCTGAAGCCGGGCGGGCTGCTGTTCGTGTCGCTCGTGCATCCGTTCCGCGATCGCGGCCGTTTCGCGGGGCCGCAACCCGACGCGCCGTTCGTGCTGGAAGGCACGTATTTCGGCAGCGAGCATTTCGAAGGCGTGGAAACGCGCGACGGGCTGTCGATGCACTTCGCGGGCTGGTCGCTGCCGCTTCAGGCCTACATGGATGCGCTGGAGTCGGCCGGCTTCGCGATCGTGTCGCTGCGCGAGCCGCCGCCCGACCGCGCCGACACGGACACGCTGAAGCAGTGGTCGCGCGTGCCGCTGTTCCTGTGGATCAAGGCGCGGCCGCTGGATTGAAGCCGTGGCGGCCGCGCTGCGTGCCGCACGATCAGCGCGGCAAGACCTTCCGATAGATCACGAAACCGGTCTTTTCCGCGACCGTGTCGTACAGTCGCATCGCCGTGTGATTCGTTTCGTGCGTCTGCCAGTACACGCGTTCGGCGCGATGCGCCTGTGCGGCGTCATACACGGCTTCGATCAATGCGCGGCCCACACCCTTGCCGCGTTCGCTGTCGAGCGTGAAGAGATCCTGCAGATAGCAGGTCGGCCCGGCCAGCGTCGTGCTGCGGTGATACAGGAAATGCACGAGCCCGACGAGCCGGCCGTCGCGTTCCGCGACACGCGCATGCACGGGCTCGTAGCCGTCGAAGAAGCGCGACCACGTCAGCTGCGTGATCTCGCGCGGCAGCGCGGTGTCGCCGAAGCGGCCGTAGAAGCGGTTGTAGCCGTCCCACAGCGGCAGCCAGTCGTCGAAATCGTCTTCCCGCACGGGGCGTACGGTCAGGCCGGCGTCGGTAGCGTTCATGGTCGCGAACCTCATCGATGATGTTGGAACGAAGCGTTGCCACCACGGCCGGCAACGAGAGCAGACCGCTACGATAGAAAGTTCGTGGCACCATGTGTAGACCCATGACATCTGCATATTCTGGAGCCACGATGGATTACGCCGTGTTGCTGTCGACCTTCGAGCGCAAGGCGGGGCCGCATGCGGCCACGCGGATGTCGCAGCAGCAGCGGCTGTACGCATGCCTGCGCGATGCGATCCTGGGCGGCCGGATCGCCGAAGGCGCGCGGCTCGCTGCGTCGCGCACACTCGCCGACGAACTCGGCATCGCGCGCAACTCGGTGCTGTACGCGTACGAGCGGCTCGCGTCGGAAGGGTTCGTGACCGGCTCGCGGCAGGGCACCGTGGTCGCGCGGATGGGCCTGCGCGGGTCGCGGGTCGCCGCCGCGGCGCCGGCCGGCGATACGACGGTGCTGTCGCAGCGCGTCGCGCGGGCCGAGCGCGCGACGAGCGGCCTCGACGAGTCGCTGCCGTTCATGCCGGGCGCGCCGGCCGTCGACGAATTCCCGCTCGCGCAGTGGCGGCGCTGCATCGAACGGGCATGGCGCACGGCGGGGCCGGCGCAACTCGGCTACCAGTCGGCCGAAGGCGATGCGGTGCTGCGCGACGCGATCGCCGGCTATCTGCGGGCGTCGCGCGGCGTGCGCTGCGACGCCGCGCAGGTGATCGTCACCGACGGCACGCAAGGCGCGCTCGACCTGTGCGCCCGCGCGTTGGCGGACGCAGGCGATGTCGCGTGGATCGAGAACCCCGGCTATCAAGGTGCGCGCAACGCGTTTCTCGCGGCCGACCTGCGTGTCGAACCGATCGGCGTCGATGCGCAGGGGCTCGCGCCGCATCCGGACGACTGGCGCGATCGTGCGCCGAAGCTCGTCTACATCACGCCGTCGCATCAGTATCCGCTCGGCGCGGTGATGAGCCTCGAACGGCGGCTCGCGCTCGTCGCACAGGCACGCGCGGCCGGCGCGTGGATCGTCGAGGACGACTACGACAGCGAGTTCCGCCACCACGGCACGCCGCACGCGGCCGTGCAGGGGCTCGCCGACGACGCGCCCGTGATCTATCTCGGCACCTTCAGCAAGGTGATGTTTCCCGCGTTGCGGCTCGGCTTCATGGTCGTGCCTCCTGCGCTCGCTCAGCCGCTGCGCGACGCGGCGGGCGCGCTGATGCTGCAGGGCCGCGCGGTCGAGCAGCGCGCGCTCGCGGATTTCATCGACGCGGGGCATTTCACGCGGCATCTGCGGCGCATGCGGCGCGTCTATGCGCAGCGGCGCGACGCGTTGCACGATGCGCTGGCGCGGCGGCTGGGCACGCGGCTGACGGTGTCGGGCGGCGCCGGTGGCATGCATCTGTCCGCGCGGCTCGACGTGCCGGTGGCCGACACGGAACTGAGCCGCGTCGCGCAGGCGCACGGGCTGATCCTGCGGCCGCTTTCGTCGTTCTGCATGCCGGGCACCGTGCACGGCTACAACGGGCTCGTGCTCGGCTACGGCGGCGTGCCGGCCGAGCGGATGGACGCGCTCGCGCGCCGGATCGGCGAGATGATCGACCGCGTGCTGGCCGCGCGGTGACGGCCGTCGCGCCGCGTTCCGATGGCGTGCGGGCGCGACGGCCCGCGGTAGCGCTTACCCGCGCATCGGCGGATTGACGCGCGCGAACGCGTCCTGCCGGCGATACGGGAAGTACGGATACGGCGCTTCGACCGCACTCGCCGCATCGAGCTTCGCGATTTGCGCGTCGGTCAGCGACCAGCCGACCGCACCGAGGTTCTGGCGCAGCTGTTCCTCGTTGCGCGCGCCGACGATCACCGACGACACGGTCGGCCGTTGCAACAGCCAGTTCAGCGCGATTTGCGGGACGGTCTTGCCGGTTTCCTCCGCGATCGCGTCGAGCGCATCGACCACGTCGTACAGCCGCTCGTCGTCGACCGGCGGCCCGAAGCCGGCGGTGTCGTGCAGGCGGCTTCCTTCGGGCAGCGGCGCGTTGCGGCGGATCTTGCCGGTGAGCCGCCCCCAGCCGAGCGGGCTCCACACCAGCGCGCCGAGGCCCTGGTCCGCGCCGAGCGGCATCAGGTCCCACTCGTAGTCGCGGCCGACGAGCGAGTAATAGACCTGGTTCGCGACGTAGCGCGACCAGCCGTGCCGGTCGGCCGCCGCAAGCGACTTCATGATCTGCCAGCCGGCGAAATTCGATACGCCGATGTAGCGCAGCTTGCCCGCGCGCACCAGGTCGTCCAGCGTCGACATCACTTCCTCCACCGGCGTGGCCGCGTCGAACGCGTGAAGCTGCAGCAGGTCGATGTAGTCGGTGCCGAGCCGGCGCAGCGCGTCGTCGACCGCGCGGATCAGTCGCGCGCGCGACGTGCCGGCGTCGTTCGGCCCGTCGCCGGTCGGCAGGCCCGTCTTCGTCGAGATCAGCACCTGGTCGCGCCGTCCGTGGATCGCGGCGCCGAGCACGCGCTCGGAGGCGCCGTCCGAATATACGTCGGCCGTGTCGAACAGGTTGACGCCGGCTTCGAGGCAGATGTCGATCAGGCGGCGCGCTTCGTCGACGCCCGTGTTGCCCCATGCGCCGAACAACGGGCCGGTGCCGCCGAACGTGCCTGCGCCGAAGCTCAGCACGGGAACCTTGAGGCCGGAGCGGCCGAGCGTGCGGTATTCCATGTCGTGTGCCCTCTCTGGATCGGAAGCCGGCGCGAGTGGGCGCCGGCAAGGTGGATCCTCACTCTAGCGCTTGCGGTTCGGCCGGATAATTGGGCAGACTTCGAAAATATCATTCGGAGAAAGCGAAGAATGCTGCTCGATAACCTCGCGCTGTTCCTGCGCATCGTGGAAAAGGGCGGGCTGGCCGCGGCCGGCCGCGAGGTCGGCCTGTCGCCGGCCACGGTCTCCGAGCGGCTGGCGGCGCTCGAGAGCCATTACGGCGCGGCGCTGCTCACGCGCACGACCCGCGCGATCAGCCTGACCGACGAGGGCCGCACGCTGGTCGCTGGCGCGCGGCGCCTGCTGGCCGAAGCGGATGAACTCGAAAGCCGCGTGCGGCTCGGCGCGCAGACGCTGTCGGGGCCCGTGCGGCTCAGCGCGCCGGCCGACCTCGGGCAGGCGCGCGTCGTGCCCGTCGTCGACGCGTTCCTGGCCGAGCATCCGGGCGTCACGGTCGACCTGCATCTCGGCGACGGTTACGTCGATCTCGTCGGGCAGGGGCTCGATTTCGCGATCCGGCGCGGCACGCTCGCCGACAGCGCGCTGCGCAGCCGCTCGCTCGGCCGGTCGCGCCGCGTCGTGTGCGCCGCGCCCACCTATCTCGCCGCGCGCGGCACGCCGCGGCATCCGGACGAACTCGCCGCGCACGACTGCATCGTGATGCGTTTCGGTCAGGAACTGTATGCCGAGTGGCCGTTCCGCATCGACGACGCACTGAAGCGCGTGATGGTGCGCGGCCGGCGCGTGGCCAACGACGGCGCGCTCGTGCGCGCGTGGTGCGTCGCGGGGCACGGGATCGCGCTGAAGTCGCTGCTCGACGTCGAGCAGGATCTGGCGTCCGGTGCGCTCGTCGAAATCCTGCGCGACTTCTCGCCGGGCGAAGTCGACCTGCAGATCGTTTATCCGGGCGGCGCCGCGCAGCCGCGGCGCGTGCGGGCGCTGATCGAGCGACTGGCGCAGGCGCTGGCAGCAGCGGAATGATCGCAACCGGATCGCGTCGCGCCGGATGCCTCCGCATGCCGGCCGCGACGTGATGACGTCGGATGCGGTGCGGTAGCGGACGAAGCGGCTGCCGGCACGACAGCGAACGCAGAAACCGCCGGCCGGACCGGTTGTCCACGTTTCGTCATTTAGCTAATATTCAAAACGTCAAACGAAACCGCAACCCATGGACGACGTCACCCGCATCAGCGCACTGGCCAACGAAAGCCGTCTGGCCGTGATGCGCTGGCTCAAGCAGCCGCGCGAGCATTTTCCGCCGCAGCCGCACGGCGACTTCGACGAACTGGGCGTGTGCTGCACCTACATCACCGAGAAGCTCGGCATCGCGCCGGCGACGACCACGCGGCACATGCGCATCCTCGCGGATGCCGGGCTCGTGCAGGCGACGCGCGTCGGCAAGTTCACGTACTACAGGCGGATCGACGATGCGCTGCATCAGTTGGGCCGCGATCTCCTGCAACTCTGACCGTCACCGAGGCAATCGACATGGATGAACTCGCCCTGCTGGCCGACGCCGACCGGCGCGCGCATGCGTATCTCGCCGCGACGAACGAACGGCGCGCGTATCCGGACGCGGCCGCGCTCGCCGGTCTTGCGGCTTTCGACGAGCCGCTGCCCGACACGGGCCGTCCGGCCGACGACGTGCTGCGCCTGCTCGACGAGCGCGGCACGCCCGCGACCGTCGCGTCGAACGGCCCGAACTACTTCGGCTTCGTGATCGGCGCGACGCTGCCGGCCGCGGCGGCGGCAGAGCGGCTGATGCTCGCGTGGGACCAGTGCGCGTCGTCGTTCGCCAATTCGCCGGTGGCCGCGACGATCGAGCGGCAGGCCGCGCGCTGGATCGTCGACGTGCTCGGGCTGCCCGAGGGCAGCGCGGTCGGCTTCGGCACGAGCGCGACGGCCTGCACGCTCGTCGCGCTGGTCGTCGCGCGGCGTGCGCTGCTCGCGCGCAAGGGCTGGGACGTCGACGAGGACGGCCTGATCGGCGCGCCCGAGGTCAAGGTGGTGGTCTCCGAGCTCGTGCACGTCACGGTGAAGAAGGCGCTGCGCGTGCTCGGCTTCGGGATGAAGCGCGTCATCGTCGCGCCGGTCGACACGCACGGCCGCATCGACCCCGCGCAGTTGCCGCCGCTCGACGACATGACGATCCTCTGCGTGCAGGCCGGCGAAGTGAACACCGGCGAATTCGATCCGTTCGCAGCGCTGATCCCGCCCGCGAAGGCCGCCGGTGCGTGGGTGCACGTGGACGGCGCGTTCGGGTTGTGGGCGCGCGCGTCGTCCAAGCGTGCGCTGACCAACGGCATCGATGGCGCGGACAGCTGGACGACCGACGGCCACAAGTGGCTCAACACGCCGTACGACGGCGCGATGGTGATCTGCCGCGACGCAGCCGCGCTCGCGACCGCGATGAACAGCGATGCCGTCTACCTGAGCGGCGCGCAGGACGCGCAGAAGAACCTGAACCTCGAATTCTCGCGGCGCGCGCGCGGCATTCCGGTGTGGGCCGCGCTGCGCGCGCTCGGCCGCGCCGGCGTGGCGACGATGATCGAGCGGCATTGCGCGCAGGCCGCGCGCGTCGCGGATGGCCTGCGCGTGGCCGGCTACGACGTGCTGAACCGCGTCGTGCTGAACCAGGTGCTCGTGCGCGCGGGCACCGACGACGAGACGACCGCGATCCTTCAGGCCGCGCAGGATTCGGGCGACGTATGGTTCGGGCAGACCGTGTGGCAGGGACGGCCGGCGTTCCGGATCAGCGTGTCGTCGTGGCGCACGGAGGACGAACACATCGATCGTCTCGTCGCGTTGCTGACGAAGCTGCGCGGCGTGCAGGTGCGTTGAAAGTGGCGCGAGAGTAGCCATGTGACGGATCCGCCGCGGACAGAGGTCGGCGGTATCCTTTGGTCGCGCAGACCCTGGTAACGAGCAAGCTGCTCATAAGCTATAGCAAGCGGGGTGCCGTATTACTTCAATCCTTGATGTAAGGATTCCAATGAGAAACAATAACGAGCGCGTGCGAGGAAGAGCAATTCAGGCGATTCGACTCCAGTACGAGAGCGACAGACAGCTGTTGGAGCGACGTGCTCAGCTTGAGCAACGAAGTGAAAACGCACGCCGGGATCACGAGTGGAAGATCATGCTTTCCGAAAAGGGATTGCTTGCCGTAATCGTCGGTCTGACTTTGGCAGTCGCTACTGTTTGCGGAAACATCCTGGTTGAACGTTACAAGAGTGACGCTGCCGTGCAGCAAACACGAGCGAGCACGATCAGGCAGGCGAGTAATAAGGTTTGGCGCAAGTTTGTCGTGTTCGAAGCAAGTGTCAATAGGCTGGGTGACGCCGTGCAAACTCGGCGATTTCACAAGGGAATCGACATGTTCAGGGCCGATCTTTCCAAAGACCAAAAGGATGTCGACAACGCCGCTGGTGAAACCAGGCGGACCCTTTCGGATCTGTGGAATGCGTTGCGTGAAGAGGAACTCAATCTCGGGCCTGGTATGCACGCTGTATTCTTTCGGGCAATGCAGGATCTCGCCGAGATCCGAAGCATTTACGAATCGGAAGCTTTGCACGGAGACGAGCAGGACAAAATTGATGCCGATGCAATTGGGGAGGCTCGCAACGATCTGCAGAAGCGTACGCAGGTTCTGTCATCCGTGCTGGACCAGTTGTAACCTTTAACACTTGTCTCGCTCCGCTGAAAAATGCCGGACAATAGCGCGGCATGCGCGCCGCGCCGGCCCGGGCGGCAAGTTCAACCGCTGCATCACGCTGACGAGATCCCCATGTCCACGACACCTCCCCGGGAACTGCTGAAAGCTGCCGACATCGCGAAGATGGAACCGACGCGCGCGGTGCATTCGCTGAATCCCAATGCCGTTCGCCTCAAAAGGCAGCTCAGCGACCTGACCGGCCTCACGCAAATCGGCGCTCACCTGCTCACGCTGATGCCCGGTCACGAATCGGCCGAATATCACCGCCACCTGTACGAGGAAGAATGCGTGTACGTGCTGTCCGGCACCGGCACAGCCACGATCGGTGAACGCGCTTTCGACATCGGGCCGGGCGATTTTCTCGGCTTTCCGCGCGGCGGCGATGCACACACGTTGCAGAATACCGGCGACGTGCCGCTGCAACTGTTCATCGCCGGCCAGCGCCTCGAACACGACGTGTGCGAATACCCGAGAATCGGCAAGCGGCTTTACATCGCCGGCGAACTCGAGGATTTCATCGATCTGCCGAAACGGCCGTAGACGGCACACATTCGCATCGGCCGCCGCCGCGCCTATGATGCAGGAACGCTACTCACGGGATTCCACGCCATGGACGCGCCGCATCCGCCGATGAATGCCCCGATTTCCGAAACGGAACCTGAAACCGAAACCATCGCCGAGCCACGCGCGTCGCGCGTGCATCGGCCTGTCGCGCTCGTCACCGGATCGACGTCGGGGATCGGCGCGGCCATCGCACGACGCCTGTCGGCGGATGGCTATGCGGTGATCCTGCATTCGCGCAGCTCCGCCGAGACCGGCCGCGCGATGGCGGCCGAGCTCGGCGCGAGCTACGTGCAGGCCGATCTCGCCGACGATGCGCAACGCGTGCGGTTGATCCGCGATGCGCTCGCGGTGCACGGGCGGCTCGACGTGCTGGTCAACAATGCGGGCGCGAGCCGCGTGATTCCGCACGACGATCTCGCCGCCGCGACGCCCGACGTGTGGCGCGAGATGCACGAGATCAACGTGATCGCACCGTTCCGGCTCGTCGCCGAGGCGCAGCCCGCGCTGCTCGAGGCGGCGTCGAGCGGGCGCGCCGGGTGCGTGATCAACGTCAGCTCGCATGCGGGCGTGCGGCCGAAGGGCGCGTCGATTCCGTACGCGGCGGCGAAGGCCGCGCTCAATCACACGACACGCCTGCTCGCGCGCACGCTCGCGCCGGCGATTCGCGTCAACGCGGTGGCGCCGGGGCTCGTCGATACGCCGCTGACGGCCGACTGGACCGAAGCGCAGCAGCTCTGGCACGAGCGTGCGCCGATGCGCCGCGCGGCGACGCCGGACGACGTCGCACAGACGGTCGCGATGCTCGTCGCGTCCGACTACGTGACGGGCGAGATCGTGATGCTCGACGGGGGAATGAACCTGACGTGATGGGGTGCGGTAACGTCGTGATCCGGCGGCGCGGCGAGGCCGCCGAGCGGTCTCGATCCGCCGTCGTTCGCCGGCGGCCAACGCTTGCCGGCGCGATCGCACCGTTCAGCCCAGATTCGCCCGCAGCCGCGCGAGCGCGTGGTCGTGCGTGCGTTCGAACTTCAGCGGCGTGACCGCGATGTAGCCTTCACCGAGCGCGACCGTTTCCGAATCCGCATCGTCGTCGCGCGGTGCGCGCGTCAGCTTCAGCCAGTGGTATTCGATGTCGCGCGGATCGCGCCCCGACTCGATGTCGACGCCCTGCAGCGTGCCGGCGCCCTGGTTCGTCACCTTCAGGCCGCGCACTTCGTCGGCCGGCCGTGGCGGGAAATTCACGTTGAGGCACGCATCGCGGTCCCAGCCGGCCGCGACGAGCCGGCGAATCACGTCCGGCGCGTGCGTGCGCGCCGTATCCCACGGCACCGCGCTGCGATCGCTGAATGCCTGGCTCAGCGCGATCGCCGGCACGCCGACCAGCATGCTCGTCATCGCCGCGCCGACGGTGCCGGAGAACACCGTTTCGGTGCCGAGGTTCGCGCCGCGATTCACGCCGGACAGCACGAAGTCGGGCCGCGCGTCCTTCATCAGGTGGCTGACCGCGATCGCGACGCAATCGCCCGGCGTGCCGCGCACGGCGAAGCGGCGCTCGCCCTTGCGATGCACGCGCAGCGGTTCGTGCAGGCTCAGCGAATGCGACGTGCCGCTCTGGTCTTCCGCCGGTGCGACGATCCACACTTCGCGCGCCAGTTGCGTGGCGACCTGTTCGAGCACTTCAAGGCCGGGGGCGTCGAATCCGTCGTCGTTGGTGAGCAGGACGCGGTCGAACAGCGGGCGGGTTTCTTGCATCGGGATGATCCTCGCAGGTAGGCAATGAGAGGGGAAAGGCATCGCGGGTACACCCGCAAGGCTAGCATTGCGTCGTGACGCGTGTCGTGCCGTGCGGTGCCGCGCCCTGCGCGCGCATGCGAAAACGGGCGCATGACGCGCCCGTTCGGTGGTTCGATGTGTGCCGCCTGCGCGGCGGGCCGGACCGCGTTACCCGAGCAGATGCCGCAGCAGCCCGGCCGACACGACGCCGACGATGACGGTCGGCAGGATCGACAGGCGCGTTGCCGCGATCAGCGTGACGGCGAGCGCGAGCAGGTCGGCCGGGCGCGTCGACACGAAGGCCGGCGCGATCACCGAGATCAGCACGCAACCGGGTACGTTTTCCATCACCGATGCCATCCGCGGGCTCAGCGTGCGGTTGCGCAGCAGCACGTAGCCGAGCACGCGCGACAGGTAGGTCGTCGACGCCATCAGCACGATGGTCGCCACCGTCGCGAAATCAGGCAGCATCGCGCGGCTCCCACAGCAGCGCGGCGATCAGCCCCGCGCACGCGCCGGCCGCGACGTACCACGCGCCGGGCACGGCCAGGTGCGTGGCGGCTGCGACGACGAGGCTCACGAACCACGGACGGCTCGCGCGCATGCCCTTCCACATCCCGCGCAGCAGCACCAGAAACACGGCCGTAAACGCCATGTCGAAGCCGTACTGCTCGACGTTGCCGATCGTCGGGCCGACCGCCGCGCCGAGCGTCGTCATCGAGATCCACGTCAGGTACAGCCCCGAGCACACGCCCGCGTAATAGGGGACGCTGATGTGCGTGGCCGAGCGCGAGCGCGCGTCGGCGAGCGACATCGCCCAGCTTTCGTCGCACATGAAGAACAGCGCGGCGAACGCGCGGCGGCGCGGCAGGCGCCGGATATACGGCGCGAACGCAGCGCCCATCAGGATATGGCGCGAATTCACGAGAAACGACATCGCGACGATCAGCGCGATGTGCGGCGGCGACGTCCACAGATGGATCGCCGCGAATTCGGAGCCGCCGCCGAAATTGAGGCCCGTCATCATCGGGACCTCGAACAGGCTCAGCCCTTTTTGCGCGGCCTGCGCGCCGAGCACCAGCGCGAACGGCACGAAACCCAGCATGACGGGCAGCGCCGCGCGCAATCCGCGACCCATCTCGGCGACCTGGGCGGACTTGTCGCGAAGCCCGGACGACGTTGAAACGCTACTGCTCATTACTCCTCCTTGGGGACGAGGATTGTCTGCTTTTTTGACTCGAATCGGGTTGCGTTGTGGCCAGATCTTCCGGAGAATTTGGCATTGAACGTGTGTTTTGCCATTTTTTTGGAATTTGATGCCAATGAAGCTCGACGCTATCGACCGGCGGATCCTGAGCGCGCTGCAGCGCGACGGCCGCATGCAGAACGTGGAACTCGCGCACGAGGTCGGGCTGTCGCCGTCGCCGTGCCTGCGGCGCGTGCGGCTGCTCGAGGAAGCGGGCGTGATCGAGAAGTACGTGGCCGTGCTGAACCCGGCGAAGGTCGGCAAGGGGCTGACGATCTTCACGCGCGTATGGCTGAAGGGGCAGGACGCGGAATCCGTGAACCGCTTCGCGGAGGCCGTCCAGCAGATGCCGGAAGTGGTCGAGTGCCACCTGATGGCCGGCGACTGCGATTTCCTGTTGCGCGTGGTGGCGGCCGACATCGACGACTACCGGCGCTTCCAGATGGAATACCTGACGCGCATTCCGGGCGTGCTGAGCGTGAAGACCGATATCCCGATGCAGAAGGTCAAGCTCACGTCGGCGCTGCCGACTTAACGCGGCGCGAACGCGCGACGATGATTCGGCGGATCGTCACCAGCCAGTGACAATCGGCCGATACACTGGCGGGACAAGCCGCTTCGCCGCGCACCGGCTGCATCGCGGTGCGCGTTCGATGCGCAAGCAACTAACGGTCAACCGCAAGGCGATCGGACAGGCGCGCTGCGCGCGACGCGATCCGCCGGCGGTGCCTTTTTTCTGGTCGAGCCATTCATGCAGCCATTCAATACGCCATGGAATTCGCTGGAAATCGTCAAGCTCGTGCTCGGCGTGCTGACGCCGTTGTCGGTCGCGTGTCTCGGCTGGCTCGTCGCGCGCCGGCTGAAGCGGCTCGAGCTCGTGCAGTGGACCAACCAGCGGCTGATCGAGAAGCGGCTCACGCTGTACGACACGGTCGCGCCGCAGCTCAATGCGCTGCTGTGCTTCTACACGTGGATCGGCTACTGGAAGGACATCTCGCCGGACGACGTGATCCGCGCGAAGCGCGACCTCGACCGCACGTTTCACATCTATCGCTACCTGTTCGACGACGACGTGTACGACGCGTATCACACGTTCATTCACGCGCTGTTCGAGATGCATACGGGGCCGGGGCGTGACGCGCGGATCCGTTCGCTGATCCACGCGCCGGACGGCGACCGCAGCGTGCACGGCACGTACGAATGGAACGCGGCGTGGGCCGAGCGGTTCTCGACCGCGAACGTGACGGACATGGCCGACGTGGTGCGGCACTACACGCGGCTGATGGAGCGGCTGCGCGTCGCGCTCGGCGCGAATCGCTGACGATCGCGCACGCGCACGCGCACGCCCGTGCGCTACGCGCCGGTACCGGAATTCGCTACCCGGCGGCGCGGATGGATCCCCTCACGCACATCGCGGATGCGCGATGCGGCCGCGGCTGACATGCTCGCGACCATGTCCACTCGCGTGAGGTTCGCATGTTCATCGACACGGGTTCTCGGTCGCCGGCGGTACGCCGGCCGGGCGCGCGCCGGCGGCGCCTTTTCGCCGTGGGTACGGCCGGTCCGGACACGATGCCGTTGCCGGCCGAACCCGAGATCGGCGACATCGTCTTCATCCGCGTGACGGTGCGGCCGTTTCTCGAAGTGGCGAGCGCGACGCGCTCGTGGACGAATCACGTGGGGATCGTCGTCGGCGAGCGCGGCGGCGAGCCGCTCGTCGCGGAGAGCACGTTTCCGCTGTCGCGCGTGACGACCATGTCGCGGTTTCTCGCGCGCTCGGATCGCGGCGCGTGTGTGATCGCGCGCTTGAAGCAGCCGCTCGACGCCGCGCAACGGCGCCGGCTCGTCGACGCGGCCATGCGCCGGCTCGGCGTGATCTACGACACAGGCTTCAATCTCGCGTCGCGCCGGCAGTTCTGCTCGCGTTTCGTGCGCGAAGTGGTGCGCGATGCGACGCGGATCGTGCTCGGCGACGTCGAGACGTTCGATGCGCTGCTGCGTCGCAATCCCGACCATCCGCTGGGGTTCTGGAAGATCTGGTATTTCGGCCGGATTCCGTGGCAGCGCCGTACAGTGACGCCGGCGAGCTTGCTCGATAGCGGGGAGTTGCGCGTGGTGGCGGATACGCGTGGGCGCGATACCGGCGCGCGGGAGCCGCGAGGTTCGGACGATGCGGATATCGACGGGCCGTATGACCGTTGACGCGGCACGTTCCGGGTGTTGAACGACGGTGGCGTGTGGCGGGGGCAGGCCGCTCAAACGATGGTCGGCCGGGTACGACGCATCAAGCGAACGAGATCACGAGTTTCTTGCCGCAAGCTGCCGCGTATTTGCGCAGCGTATCGATGGACGGTGAATGCTGGCCCGTTGCGAGCGCGCGCTCCAGTCGTGTCACCGCCGGTGCTTTCGTACCCATGCGCTCGGCCACATCGGCTTGCGACAGGCCGGCGTCTCGCCGGGCAGCGAGCATCACGTCGAGCAGGGCGAGTTCTTCGCGGTTCAGCCGTTCGTATTCGGCGCGCACGTCGGGGTTCGACAACGCGCGCTCGCGCAGATCCTTATACGTTGCCATCTTGAACCTCCTTGAGTCGACGTGATGCCCCCGTCTACACGCGTATTGAAGAGTTGAGGTACGAGGTAGGCTGAACAGTAACAAATATGTTATGTCGATGCAAATGGAGTGTCCGGCCGCGGCGTGGTGGCGCAGCTTGGAAGCGCCGGCAGGGTCAACTCCGTCCCGCCACCGCGAGCCGCGCGGCGAGCCCGACGAATACCGTGCCGAGCAGATACTGCGGCAGCTTCGACGGCCGGCGGCGCGCGCCGATCCGCTGGCTCAACCGGCTCGCGGACAGGATCACCGCGCCGTTGACCACGAGCCCGATCAGGTTGAGCACCGTCGCGAGGACGAGGATCTGCACGGCGATCGAGCCGTGTTCGGGGCGCACGAACTGCGGGAACAGCGCGAGAACGAACAGCGCCATCTTCGGATTCAGCAGGTTCGTCGTCAGGCCCTGGCGGAAGATCGCGGCGGTCGAATGGCGGCGCGGCGACGCGACCGGCGACAGCGCGGTCGCATCCGAACGGAACGTCTTCCACGCGAGATAAAGCAGATAGGCGGCACCCGCGAAGCGCACGGCGTCATAGGCGAGCGGCACCGCGACGAAGAGCTGCGACAGCCCGAGCGCGGCTGCGAGTGCATGGCAGTAGGTGCCGGCCTGAATGCCCGCGAGCGTGGCGAACCCCGCGCGGCGGCCCTGGCTCACGCTGCGCGACGCGATCAGCAGCATGTCGGGGCCGGGTGTGGCGGTCAGCGCGAGGCACGCGCCGGAGAACAGTGCGAGCGTGGAGAGGTCGATCATGGAAGTCCCGTCGTGCCGGAGTGGCGTGAAAGGGAGATCAGTGTAGGAGTGCGTCCGGCGCGGGTCAATTGACCGAACGGCCGATGATTCGATGTGCCGGCACAGCCGATCGAAAACGGATTCGCTCCGTTTTCGGCGCGCCGCCGAACTCGTGCTAAGCCGCCACGCGCGAATCGAGCGCACGTGCCGTCGCGCCGGTTACTGCTTCCTGCAAGCCACCTGATAATCGATCACGGTATTCGCCGACGGCGTGTCGGGCTCACCGCCGGCCGTCGTCACGCCGAGCACGCCGGCCGCGCTCCGATACCGCAGCGCGCAATACCCCATGCCGGTGCCCGAGCATGCTTCGGCTTCGATGATCCCGTGCTTCGCGAGCGTCGCCGCGCCATCCATTTCGTTCGGTTTCTCGTGCGGACGCAGCGGCTGCCAGCCGTGCGAGATCAGGATCCTTCGTGCCTTGTCGAGCGGTTTGCCGTACACGTTGGGCACGACGGCACGGCCGTGACAGTACGTGCGTTCCGCGGCGACCGCGGTCAGCCGCAAGCCGCCATGCTCTTCGCGGAGTTCGCCGACCGGCGCCGACGGACCATCGCCGCCCCAGACCAGCAGCGCGCCGCTTTCCAGCGGCTCGACCGAGCCGAGTTGCCAGCCGGCCGCGCGCGCCGTATAGCCGAGCGCGACGAGCGTCGTGCCGTCGAAGACGCCGATGTTTGCGTTGCGCGCAAAGCAGATCGCGCTCGTCCCCGGCTTGAACCCGCTCGCGAACGTGACGACCGTATAGCGGCCGAGCGGCGCCTCGGACGTCACGATCCAGCCGAGCTTCGCGACGTCGCGGCCGGCCGCGGTTGTGGTCTTCGCGCGATATTGCGCACAAAACGCGTCGAGCGTGCCGTTCTCGGGCGAGTGCGGCAGCGCGCCGAGCGCAACCAGCGACGCGCCGGCGATATCGGAAGCGGTCCGCAGCGCCTCGGCCTCGGCCGACGCCGCGCCGCCGAACATGACGCACGCGAGTGCCGCGAGTGCCGCGAGCGATGCGACGCGGCGGGCCAACGGCCGAGCGGCGATGCGGCGCACGTCGGCTCAGCCCTGCGCGATCACGTCGATCCGCAGTGCTTCGCCACCGTCGACGATCGCCAGCAGACGATCGACGTTCGGGTGCGCACCCGGGCGGTTACGTGCGTCGGCGGTGTGCTCCGCGAATACGGCGAGACCGTGTTCGGCGGCCTTCGCATCGAGCGTGCCGAATGCCTGCTTCAGGTAGTGGTACACCGCGAGCGAGCCTTGCTTGCCCGGCTGGTTCTCGATGCTCGCGACCACGTCGCCGTTCGCGCCGACGAGATCGATGCGTGCGATGCCGTCGATGGGCGGCAGTTGCGCGAGGTTGTCCTTGAATACTTGGGTCGGTTGAATCACTGAAACACTCCGTCGGTTCGGTCATGGGCCAATCGGGCCGTATCTT
>Ga0207647_10001429_pt1 | contig 18304 bp, 9 predicted proteins | sample KBSCornC2_FD_184295 | JGI IMG/M metagenome (GOLD analysis project Ga0207647, IMG submission 184295) | Corn rhizosphere microbial communities from Kellogg Biological Station, Michigan, USA - C2 (SPAdes) (version 2) | ecosystem: Host-associated > Plants > Roots > Rhizosphere ... | reverse complement strand
TGATGCGCGTGTTGCTGGTGGATGACGAGCAATTGGCGCTTGATCGCCTGTGCGCACTATTTGCTGACATTGACGAAGTCGAGATTGTTGGCCAGGCGCGCGACGGGGGCGCGGCGCTGGAGGCGATCGAGCGGCTCTCGCCCGACCTTGTGATCCTCGATATCCAGATGCCCGGCCGCAGTGGGCTGCGCACCGCCAGCGAAATTCCCGAGGAGCGGCGGCCCGAGATCGTCTTCATCACCGCGCATGAGCAATATGCCGCTGACGCCTTCGATGTCGATGCCGCAGATTATCTGCTCAAGCCGGTTCGGTTCGATCGCCTTCGCCAGGCCGTCAACCGCGCCAAGCGGAGGCGCGAGATCCGGGCGCAGGCCGAAAAGGCCGGCCAGCTTGCAAGCGAAGTCGAAGCCTTACGTCAGAACGTTTCTTCAAGCGACGCCGGCTTTTGGGTGCCGGAACGGCAAGGCCAGCGACGTGTGCCGCTCGATGCGATCAGCTGGATCGAAGCGGCGCGCGATTATGTGCTGCTCCACACCGATACACGCAGCCATATGCTGCGCACGACGATGACGGCGCTGGAGGAGAAGCTGGCCGGAAGCGTGCTGGTGCGCGTCCATCGCTCAGCCTTTGTGCGGCCGGATAAGGTTGCGGAGATCCGCCGCGCCAACCGTTCGGTCACGCTGGTGCTGACCGATGGCGCGAATGTGCAGGTCGGCCCCAGCTACATCGACGCGCTGTCTCAGTTGCTGGGGCTTCCCTGATTCTCAGGCATCAGATGATGCCGACGGTCGATGTTGCCGCCGTCACGAACATGCAGCTCACGAAAATCGCGGCGAGCCATGTCGCGGTCGCACGGACCAAGCATGCGTCCATAATATCCTCCATCATTGGTGGCCCCAACGGGGCGATGGCGGCGCTCTAGCGCGTGATTACGGGACGACATCGGACGATGCGACGACGATGCGCTCGGGATCGATGGAGCCGAAATGGTCGACGAAACTGCGGATTGGAGCGACCGGGCTGCATCATGCTGGGTATGCTCCGTAAATCTACGGAGATCGAAGTTAGCATTTTGCTCACCTTCTCTCTCTATAAAAAGCCTTCAAATAAGGGAGTTTAGCTCCGGATAATCGGGTCAGGTGGTGTGTCGGTGAGCCCAATTTCCAATTTTTCGGGCGAGTTCAGGGAGAGGGCACGGGAAGCGGAGTTCCAGCAACACCGCTTGCCTGAAACGATCAACCAGGCCCGGCTGCTGTTCATCGCCTCAGCGATTCTCAACACATTGTTCCTGGCGAGCGACTGGCGCTTTTACGGGCAGCCGCACTTCTTCGTCGCCATTCCGGCGCGTTTCGCGATCATCGCCGTTTCGCTGCTCTGCCTGTGGCTGATCGGCAAGCCCAAAAGCTTCGCCGCCGCACAGCGCGTTTTGCTGTTCTGGCAGCTTGTGACGGGCCTGGCGGTCGCGCTGCTCGTCAGCTCGCACAGCGACATCGCCTTGATGGTCGTGCTGATGCTGCCGCTGATCTATTTCCTTGTCGTACCGTCCAGCTTCCGCTGGACCCTCGGAGCGGCTGGCGGCTGCAGCCTGTTGTTGCTCGCGGGTTACGCCTTTCCGCATCCGCCGGAAGGAACGATCGGTGGCCTTCTGCTTGCGACGCTCGTCTTCAACGTCGCCTTGTCGATCGCGGTCGGGCGTGCGAATCGGCTCAGGAGGCTGGAATGGGCCGCCACCCAATCCGCACAAGCCGCGCGCGAGGATCTCGCCCGTAGCCGGGACACACTCGAAACGATCTTCCGCACCGTGCCCGTGCCGCTGACCGTGACAACGCTATCAGGGCAGATCATCGACTATAACGATGCGAGTGCTGAGTTTCTCGGAGGCGCCGAGGCGGCGGCCGCTGTCACCAACGTCAGGGATATTTACGTTAACGCGAGCGATCGCAAACTCATCCTTTCGAAAATCCAGAGTCAGCAGTCGGTGGACGGCTTCGAGACCCAGCTTCGTCGCGCCGATGGCGCGATCCGCGACGTGCTTATTTCGTCGCGGATGGCGAGCCTGGAAGGCTCGCCCCGTTATGTTTCGTCGATGGTGGATATTACCGATCGCAAGCTGGTCGAATTGCATCTCGGCCAATTGGCGATGTCCGATCCGCTGACGGGGCTAGCGAACCGATCGCATTTCATAACCATTGCCAGCCGCGCCATGGCGGTTGCCGCGGAAAAGGGAACCGAAGTCGCCATTCTTCTGCTCGACGTGGACGATTTCAAGCAGATCAACGACACCGCCGGCCACGATGCCGGCGACGCGCTGCTGCGCGCAGTTGCCGTCCGGCTCCAGGCTTCGGTCAGGCCCGGGGACGTCGTTGCGAGGCTCGGCGGTGACGAGTTCGCTATCATGCTGATGGGTCTTCAAAGCGAGGCGGATCTTGACGCGATCATCGCGCGGATCATGACCAAGCTTGACCAGCCGCTGATCCATGCGAGCCGGTCGCTCGCCTGCAAGGCAAGCATCGGTGCGGCCCGCTTCCCGCTGCATGCTGCCCAGATCGAAGACCTGATGAAATGCGCGGACATTGCGCTCTATGAGGCAAAGACGCACGGCCGGGGCCGGGGTTGCACCTTCGAATCCTCGATGCTGGCGGCATGGGAGCTTCACGCCGGGATGATCGCAAAGGCGCGCGCTGCGCTGATCGGAGAGCAGCTCGTGCCCTTTTACCAACCGCAGGTGGATTTGCGGACGGGCGCGATCATCGGCTTCGAGGCGCTGCTGCGGGTGGTGCAGCCCAATGGAGAGATCGTCTACCCCGGCGCGATCAGCGCCGCGTTCGAGTATCCCGATCTTGCCCAGGCGATCACGGCCAAGATGGTCGCTGCGGTGGTGGAGGATCTTCGCGGCTGGATCGATCGCGGGATCGAAATAGGCCATGTCGCGATCAATGTTTCCGGCGCGGACCTACGAAACGAGAATTTTCCCGCCGAGTTACTTGCCAGCCTCGACGCCGCCAACGTGCCTTGCGACCGCATCGAACTCGAAGTCACCGAATCGGTGTTTCTCGGGCGCGGCGCGGAAAATGTGGAACGCGCGCTTCGTATCCTGAGCGATGCCGGCATTCGCATAGCGTTGGACGATTTCGGCACCGGCTATGCCTCGCTCTCCCATCTGAAGCAGTTTCCGATCGACGTGATCAAGATCGACCAGCGCTTCGTGCGCGATCTCGAGGAAGATCCCGACGACGCCGCGATCATCCGGGCGGTGCTCAACCTGAGCTACAGCCTTGGCATGCAGACGGTGGCGGAGGGGATCGAGGGGCAGGCGCAGGCCGATTATCTTCGCGCCGGCGGCTGCCATTTCGGGCAGGGTTATCTGTTCAGCCCGGCTGTCGCTGCAGCCGAGGTGCCGCGCTTGTTCGAGCGCGCGCGCAGCTGGCTGCCGAACACGCAGGCTGCTTAGCTGAGGCTTTTCGACACCTGCTCGAACACATCCTTTGACAATCCTGGCGTGGCCAGCACGCGCTGGAGCTCCGCCTGCATCAGCGCGCCACGCGTTTCGTCGAACCGGCGCCAGCGGCCGAGCGGTGGCACGAGGCGCGCCGCGGTCTGGGGGTTGAGCCTGTCCACTTCGATGATCTTATCGGCAACGAAACGATAACCCCGCCCGGACTTTTCGTGGAAGGCGCGCTGGTTGGCGGCGAAGGCGCCAACAAGCGATCGTATCCTGTTTGGGTTGGACAGGGTGAAGTCCGGATGGCGGGCGAGCGCTTCCACAGCCGCTGCCGTATCCTCGCGAATGGAATAGGCCTGCGTGCTGAACCACTTGTCGAGGACGAGAGCGTCGTGGCGATAGCGCTGATAGAAATCGTTCAGCGCCTGTTCGCGTTGCGGCGAGTCGCCATTGGCCAGGACGCCCAGCGCACCTTGCCGGTCAGTCATGTTATCGGCGTCGGCAAACTGGCGCAGCGCGATTTCCGGCGCATCGGCCGCGCCGCTTGCTTCGATATATCCCAGCGCAACCGTCCGTAGCCTGCGCAGCCCCTTGGGGCCGGGGGCATATTCGTAACGGTTGGCGGCGGTGCGCTGATAGGCTGGGCGCCAATGATCCTCCAACTCGCGGCCGATCTCGCTACGCAAGGCGTCGCGCGCCGCAGCGATCGCAGCCGGGTCGACCACCAGCAGGTGATCGCCGACAAACGCCTCGTTCGGCAGCAGCAACGCCTCGGCCATGAAGGCGGGATCCAGATCCGCGTTGATCAGCGTTTGCCGCACGGCTTCGACGACCGGCGCGTGATCGGCCGAGCCGGCGACGACCGCGCCGATCAGCGTGTCGAGCATGAGCTGCTGCATCGCCTCGTAGCGCGCGAACGGATCATCATCATGCGCCGAAAGGAAGGCCAGATCTTCGGCGCTGCGCTCAGCCTCGATGATCACCGGAGCGGAAAAGCCGCGGTTGATCGAGAGGATGGGGCGTTCGTTGACGCCTTCGAACAGGAGCTCATGTTGGGCGGCGTCGATCTGCACGATCTGCTCCTCGCCGAGTCGCTGCCCGGTCAGTTCGCCGAACAGAGCGACACGCAGCGGAATCAGCATCGGCTGCTTGCTCGGCTGCCCCGGCGTGGCGGGGATGGTCTGTTCGAGCGTGAGCCGCGCGCGGCCGCCTGCCGGCTCATGGCTTAGCGCTGCGCGCACCCGGGGCGTGCCGGCCTGCGAATACCAGAGGCGAAACTGCCCCAGATCGACGTCGCTTGCATCCTCCAGCGCCGCGACGAAATCCTCGCAAGTGACCGCCTCGCCATCATGCCGCGCGAAGTAAAGGTCGGTGCCCTCGCGAAACTTCTGCGGCCCCAGCAGCGTGTGGAGCATGCGAATGACCTCGGCCCCCTTGTTGTAGACCGTCGCGGTGTAGAAGTTCGAGATCTCGATATAGCTTTCCGGGCGGATCGGGTGCGCCAGCGGGCCGGCGTCTTCCGGAAATTGGGCCGCGCGCAGTGTGCGCACATCTTCGATCCGCTTGACGGCCGTCGATCCCTGATCAGCGGAAAATTGCTGGTCGCGGAAAACGGTGAAGCCCTCCTTCAGCGAGAGCTGGAACCAGTCGCGGCAGGTGACGCGGTTGCCCGACCAGTTGTGAAAATATTCGTGCGCCACCACTCCAGCTACGGCATCATAATCGAAGTCGGTCGCCGTATCGGGATCGGCCAGGATGTAGCGCGAATTGAAGATGTTGAGGCCCTTGTTCTCCATGGCGCCGAAGTTGAAATCGGACACGGCGACGATGTTGAACTGATTGAGGTCATATTCGCGGCCATAGACATGCTCGTCCCACGCCATCGCCAGCTTGAGCGCGGCCATGGCATGCGCGGTGCGCGGCAGATTCTCGGGGCTCACCCAGATCCCCAGCGCCACCTCCTTGCCCGATCGGGTGACGAAGCTGTCCGCGTTGCACGCGAGATCCGCCGCGACCATCGCGAAGAGATAGCTCGGCTTGGGGAAGGGATCGCGCCATTCGGCCCAGTGCCGGCCACCATCGAGCTGCCCCGCACCGATTCTGTCGCCATTGGCCAGCAGGACGGGAAAGCGTTCGGCGTCCGCTTCCATCCTCACCGTGTAGCGGCTGAGCACGTCCGGCCTGTCTGGGTGGAAGGTGATGCGGCGGAAGCCCTCGGGCTCGCATTGCGTGCAAAGGATTCCGCCGCTGGCGTAAAGCCCCATCAGCTGCGAATTGCTGCGAGGGATGATTTGGACCTCGGTTTCGATCACATGCCGGTTGCCGGGCAGGTCGATGAGCAGGGCGCTGCCGTCGAGACGCCAGCTATCCGCATCCACCTCGCCGTCGATCCTTACCTCAAGCGGGATCAGCCCGTCGCCTTCCAGCCGCAGCGGCCGGCGATGATCGCCGGCGCGTTCGACCGTAAGGCGGGCATGGACGCGGGTCGCATCCGGATCGAGCGTGAAATCAAGGGATACGTCGGGCACCAGCCAGTCAGGGGCGCGATAATCTTCACGGTGATGGGCCATGGGAGCGGCGGGCGTGGCAGCGGAGCGAACGTCAAGCATGGTACGTGCTCTAAAGCCGGTGGATTGCGGATGAAAGCCCTTGCACCCATAACCCTGTCATGTCGTACCTCCTCATCTTCGGCCCGGGTTACAGCGCAAGCCGAATTGCCCAGCGCATCAAAGCGGACGGCTGGCATGCGTCCGTCGTAACCCGCTCAACGATTGATGACGCCAATATGGTCCGACGCCTGGTGGCGGGGGCGACGCACATCCTCTCGTCCGTGCCGCCAGATGGAGCGGACGATCCCGTTCTGTCGCGCTATGCCGACCTCATCGCGCGTGCCGGCGTCAAATGGGTAGGCTATCTGTCGTCGACCGGCGTCTATGGGAACAGCAACGGCGCGTGGATCGACGAGAGCGCTGCGGTTGCAGGCCGAAGGGCAGCACGCAACGCGGCGGATCTCGCCTGGCAGGTGGTTCATCCCGAGAGCCGGGTTTTCCGCCTTCCCGGGATCTACGGACCCGGGCGCTCCGCGCTTGATCGGTTACGGGCGGGCAGGGCGCATCGCGTCGACGTGCCCGGCCAGATCTTCAGCCGGATTCATGTCGAGGATCTCGCAGGCGGTGTCATCGCCAGCTTCAGCCATGGGCCGCCTGGCGTCTACAACATCGCCGACGATCTGCCGGCATCCCAGAACGATGTGATTGCTTTCGCCGCTCGACTGGCGGGGCTGGCGCTCCCCGCGATCGTGCCGTTGAACTCGCCCGATATTACGCCCGAAATGCGCGCCTTTTACGGTGAGGTTCGGCGGATCGCCAATGGCAAGGCGCAACGACTGTTGGGCTGGCGGCCTGCCTATCCCGACTATCGCGCCGGACTACGCGCCTGCTTGGGCTGAGTTCCACGGTCACGCGAAGAGTCTCGCCATCAAGCTCCGGTCCTTCAAGATCTCATGCGCGGCATTATGGCCGGGCGCCCCGGTGACGCCGCCGCCGGGATGCGTGCCCGAGCCGCACATATAGAGGCCGCGGATGGGTGAGCGATAATCGCCATGTCCCAGCACGGGGCGCGCCGCCCAGAGCTGGTCCAGACTCATATGGCCGTGGAATATGTCGCCGCCGACCAGCCCGAACTTGCGCTCCAGATCGAGCGGCGAATGAATCTGCCGTGCGATGATGGAGGATTTGAAATTGGGCGCGTGCGCGTTGACCGTGTCTATGACCAGGTCGGCGGCTTTCTCGCGCTCATCGTCCCAGCTTCGGCCATCCGGCAGAACGGGCGCGAATTGCTGGCAGAACAGGCTGGCGACATGCATTCCTGGCGGCGCGAGGCCGTCGTCTACGGTGGAGGGGAGCTTCATCTCGACGATCGGCCGCGTGGACCAACCTTGCGCCTTCGCATCGGTAAAAGCGCGATCCATATAGTCGAGCGTCGGTGCGATGATGATGCCGCATGTGTGGTGCTCGGCTTTCTCCTTGCCGGGCAATATGGTGAAATCGGGCAGCTCGCTGAGCGCGACGTTCATCCGGAAGGTGCCTGATCCCGTCTTGAAACGGTCCATCCGGCGCGCGAATTCGGGCGGCAAATCGTTGCGATCGACAAGCTGTCGAAAAAGCAGTGCGGGGCCTGCGTTGCAAGCCACAATGTCGGCTGCGATCTCCTCGCCCCATTCGAGCTGTACGCCCGCCACCTTGCCGCCATCGGCCAGCACCTTGGCGACCGGTGCTTCCAAGCTGATCTCGACACCTGCTTCCTCGGCAGCTTCTGCCATGTAGCGCGTGATCGCGCCCATGCCGCCGACCGAATGGCCCCACATGCCCTTCTTGCCGTTCACCTCGCCAAAGACGTGGTGGAGCAGAACATAAGCCGATCCCGGCGTATCAGGGCTGGCATAGTTGCCGACGACGGCATCGAAGCCGAAAGCGGCCTGGATGAATTCGTTTTCATACCAGCCTTCGAGGAAATCGCGCGCGGATTTGACGATCAGATCCATTAGGTCGCGCTGGGCTTCGATCGGCATCCTCGCGAGCTGCCTGCCCTGGGCGGCGGCGGTGAGCAGCGCGCGCATGCCGCCGCCGGCCTTGGGCGGCGTTCTGAGAGAAAGATCGCGTAGCACGTCGGCCACCCGCTCCAGAGCTTCCTCGTAACGAGGGAAGGTCTCTGCATCCTTCGCATTGAAGCGGGCGAATTCGGCCTGGGTGCGGGCGGTGCCTCCGCCAAGCTTCAGATAGCCGTCGTCGTGCGGAAAGAAATTGCTGATCGTCCGCTCGATGACGCGCCAGCCCCGTTCGTGAAGGCGCATGTCGCGGATAATCTTGGGCCGCAGCAGGCTCACGGTATAGCTGGCAGTCGAATTCCGAAAGCCGGGGTGGAATTCCTCCGTCACGGCGGCACCGCCAACAATGTGCCGGCGCTCCAATATGCGGACTTTCAGGCCCGCGCTCGCCAGGTAGAAGGCGCAGACGAGGCCGTTATGGCCGCCGCCGATGATCAAGGCATCGTATCTGCGGCTCATGCCTGTGCCTCGGTTGCCAGCCTGACCGTTTGCAAGGATGCCTGTTCTTCGGCGCCATAAAGTACGAAGGGGTTGCGCACAGGCTCGCCCAGTGCCTCTTCGAAGGCTTGCCGGGCGCTGCTGCCCTTCCGGTTGTCGGTTCCATCGGCACCAAGGTTGGATTGAAAGATGCCTGCCGCGCTGACGGGCAGGAAATCCTCATAGGTAATCGGCTCGGCCACGATCACACCGGCAGCCAGCCTTTGTTCGAAGTCGCCCGCGATCTCGCCCTGAGCGGACGCTTGGCCAGGCTTCGCCCGATGGTAGTGGAAGTAGGCGAGCTTCTGGCGTCTGAGTTCCGCTTCATCGTCGGGGAACTCCGAAAAGCTCTCCGCGAGTATCGCTTCATAATCGCCTGGCCTATGCTTGGACTGCTTGATCGTTCGATCGAGAAGCCTGTCGTAAAGCGCGCGACCTTTGGGAGTAAGCGCTATGCCCCGCTGCTCTACCTCGCCGAAACGGGCGGTATGGGTGCCGGCTCGTTCTTTGTCTGCATCCCGAAACAATATCGGCTCCTCGACGGCCTTGAAGCTCGTCTGCCGCAGGAGGATCGGCACGCGCCGCGCCGGCGGACCTTCAATATGCTGCTTGGCGCCGATCGCGCGTGCTTCCATTTCCGCCTGAACAAGATCGATATCGAGCGTCCTTGGTGTCAGGTGATTGATGTGGGGCCCGGCGAACGAAACGATATCGGCGATCAGCCGATGCGTGGCGTGCAGGCGTTGGTAAGTCTGGCGAGTGACAGTGGCATGTTGCCGCCACCGGAAGGTCTGCACCGCTTCGGTAACGAACTCATCGGCCTCATCCTGTGTGAGGCCGTTCTCCGCCTCGGCTATTTCGATCAGCTTCTTGGCTCGCGATGAAAATATCTCACGGGCAGCAAGCGCTTCCAGCGCGCTTTTCCGCAGGCTTTCATCAGCAATGAGATCCAGCCTGAGCAGCGAAACAAAGACGCGGAAAGGGCTCAGCTTCAGCGCAGCAGAATCGGTCGGGCGAAATGCGGTAGAGTGCACCGGCAGGCCGGCAATCGACAGATCGTAATAATCGACCGCGTGCATTCCCATGACCACGAACGCGCGCTTGATCAGCCGCAGCTCTTCCGGTGTTCCAACCCGGATGGCGCCGTGGCGTTCGGCGACAAGGCGGCTCATCTCCCCGTTCCGCTCCATGGCGGCACGGAGCTCGGGGCGGGTACTGAGCACCCGCCGATTGACATCGTCGACAATCGTTATGAGGTCGCCATAAAGGGGCACCTCGCGCCTGTACATTTGCGACATCGCATCGGCGAATGCGGCCCTGATCATATTCGGCGAAACGAGATCCCTGGCCACGGGGCACCTCAAGCAAGCAGACCGAAGCTTTGCTGCCATGTTTCCGACGAGACCGGAAGCGGGATGATAGTGCGCGCTAGGGTTACCGGTGTGTTCAGCACGAGAAGCTCTTGAGGAACATCCATAAATCGATTATTCCGCAGGCGTTTCACACTGGGCGGGGGGCCGCCTGAAGCAAGGCGGAAGGGAGAACAGACCTCAGGGAGCCGCCGCAGTGAACATCGAGACCCCTCGCAGTCAGTTTGATCGCCGCGAAATTGTGTCCGCGCTGCGCCGTCTACGGCGCGGCGACTTTTCCGTGCGCTTGTCCGAAGACGGACCGGGAGTAGATGCCGAGATTGCGACACTTTTCAATGAAGTGGTTGGCCTTAACGAGGAATTGACCCGTGAGTTCGAGCGCCTGTCCATGGTGGTCGGCAAGGAAGGCAAGATCACCCAGCGCGGCAGTGTCAAATCGGCGACCGGCGGCTGGGAGACGGCGATCCGCTCGGTCAATGAACTGATCGAGGATATGGTGCAGCCCACCACCGAGGTTGCGCGCGTGATCGGCTCGGTCGCCAAGGGTGACCTTTCCCAGACCATGACGGTCGAAATCGACGGGCGGCCGTTGCGCGGCGAATTCCTGCGCATCGGCAAGGTCGTGAACACGATGGTGGAGCAGCTTGCCTCCTTCGCTTCGGAAGTGACGCGCGTGGCGCGCGAGGTGGGCACCGAGGGCAAGCTGGGCGGACAGGCGAATGTGAAGGGTGTAGCCGGCACCTGGAAAGACCTTACCGACAATGTGAACGCGATGGCCACCAACCTGACCAGCCAAGTGCGCAACATCGCCGACGTGACCACCGCCGTGGCGAGGGGCGATCTTTCCAAGAAGATCACCGTGGACGTGAAGGGCGAAATTCTCGAGCTGAAAAACACCATCAATACGATGGTGGACCAGCTCAATTCGTTCGCGTCCGAAGTGACGCGCGTGGCGCGCGAGGTCGGCACCGAGGGTAAGCTGGGCGGACAGGCCCGCGTCGAAGGCGTCGCCGGCACGTGGAAGGATCTCACCGATAACGTGAACCTGATGGCCGATAACCTCACCGGCCAGGTACGCAACATCGCCGAGGTGACGACCGCGGTGGCCTCGGGCGACTTGTCCAAGAAGATCACTGTGGACGTGAAAGGCGAAATTCTCGAGCTGAAGAACACCATCAACGTGATGGTGGATCAGCTCAACGGCTTCGCGTCCGAAGTGACGCGCGTGGCGCGCGAGGTCGGTACCGAAGGCAAGCTCGGCGGTCAGGCGCAGGTGCCCGGCGTGGGCGGCACCTGGAAGGACTTGACCGACAATGTGAACCTGATGGCGGCGAACCTGACCGGCCAGGTGCGCAACATCGCCGAGGTGACGACCGCCGTGGCGAGGGGCGACCTTTCCAAGAAAATCACTGTGGACGTGAAGGGCGAGATTCTCGAGCTGAAGAATACCATCAACGTGATGGTGGACCAGCTCAACGGTTTCGCCTCGGAGGTGACCCGCGTGGCGCGCGAGGTCGGCACCGAAGGCAAGCTTGGCGGCCAGGCGCAGGTCCCCGGCGTCGCCGGCACCTGGGCCGACCTTACCGACAATGTGAACCTGATGGCCGCGAATCTGACCGGCCAGGTCCGTAACATCGCCGAAGTGACGACCGCCGTGGCGAGGGGCGATCTTTCCAAGAAGATCACCGTGGATGTGAAGGGCGAGATTCTTGAGCTCAAGAACACCATCAACGTGATGGTGGACCAGTTGAATTCGTTCGCGTCGGAGGTGACGCGTGTGGCGCGCGAAGTGGGCTCCGAAGGCAAGCTTGGCGGTCAGGCGCAGGTGCCGGGCGTGGGCGGCACCTGGAAGGACTTGACCGACAATGTGAACGCAATGGCCGCGAACCTGACCGGCCAAGTCCGCAACATCGCGGACGTGACCACCGCCGTGGCGCTGGGCGATCTTTCCAAGAAGATCACCGTGGACGTGAAAGGCGAAATTCTGGAGCTCAAAAATACCATCAATACGATGGTGGATCAGTTGAACTCGTTTGCGTCCGAAGTGACGCGCGTGGCGCGCGAAGTGGGGTCGGAGGGCAAGCTCGGTGGTCAGGCGCAGGTGCCGGGTGTGGGCGGCACCTGGAAGGACTTGACCGACAATGTGAACGCGATGGCCGCGAACCTGACCGGCCAGGTCCGCAATATCGCCGAGGTGACGACGGCGGTGGCGTCGGGCGACTTGTCCAAAACGATCACGGTCGATGTGAAGGGCGAAATTCTGGAGCTGAAGAACACCATCAACACGATGGTGGACCAGTTGAACTCGTTCGCCTCCGAAGTGACCCGCGTGGCGCGCGAAGTGGGCACCGAAGGCAAGCTTGGCGGCCAGGCGCATGTGCGCGGCGTCGCCGGTACGTGGAAGGACCTCACCGATAATGTGAACCTGATGGCCGATAATCTCACCGGCCAGGTGCGCAACATCGCTGACGTGACCACAGCGGTGGCGAAGGGCGACCTTTCCAAGAAGATCACGGTGGACGTGAAGGGCGAAATTCTGGAGCTGAAGAACACCATCAATACGATGGTGGACCAGCTCAACGGCTTCGCGTCCGAAGTGACGCGCGTGGCGCGCGAAGTGGGCACCGAGGGCAAGCTCGGCGGCCAGGCGCAGGTGCCCGGCGTGGGCGGCACCTGGAAGGATTTGACCGACAACGTGAACCTGATGGCGACCAACCTGACCAACCAGGTGCGCGGTATCGCTGACGTGGTGACCGCCGTGGCGCAAGGCAATCTCAAGCGGAAGCTGACGGTGGATGCCAAGGGCGAGATCGCCGCGCTGGCCGAGACCATCAACTTCATGATCGATACGCTCTCCACCTTCGGCGACCAGGTGACAAACATGGCGCGTGAAGTGGGGATCGAGGGCAGGCTGGGCGGCCAGGCGCGCGTGCCCGGCGCTGCCGGCCTGTGGCGCGACCTCACCGATAACGTGAACCAGCTTGCCGCCAACCTGACCAACCAGGTGCGCTCGATCGCTGACGTGGCGACGGCCGTCACCAAGGGCGACCTGACCCGCTCGATCGCAGTGGAAGCCTCGGGCGAAATGGCCGCGCTCAAGGATAATATCAACGAAATGATCCGCAACCTGAAGGATCAGACGCTGAAAAATGCCGAGCAGGACTGGCTCAAGACCAACCTCGCCCGCTTTAGCCGGATGCTTCAGGGCGAGCGCGATCTTACCACGGTTTCGAACCTGATCATGTCCGAGCTCGCGCCGCTGGTGAACGCTCAATATGGCGTGTTCTACGTCACCCGGCGCGAGGAGAACGATACCGTCCTCGATCTCGTGGCGAGCTATGGCGCCGAGAACCGCGATCAGCTCAAGCCGACCTTCAAGCTTCGCGAGGGGCTGATCGGCCAATGCGCGGCTGATCGTCGCGCCATGCTGATGAAGAATGTGCCGCCTGATTTCATCAAGATCGGCTCCGGGCTCGGCGATGCTTCGCCGGCCAACGTCGTCATCATGCCGGCGCTGTTCGAGGATGACGTGAAAGCGGTGATCGAGCTCGCGTCGTTCAGCGAGTTCAACGAGACTCACCAGAGCTTCCTCGACCAGCTCATGGAATCCGTCGGCATCGTGCTCAACACGATCGCGGCGACCATGCGCACCGAGGGCCTGCTCAAGCAATCGCAGCTTCTCACGCAGGAGCTGCAGGCGCGCCAGACCGAACTCACCACCAAGCAGGAAGAACTCCACAACACCAACGAGGAGCTTCAGGAAAAGGCGCAGCTTCTGGAGAATGAAAAGAAGCAGGTGGAAGGCAAGAACATCGAAATCGAGATGGCGCGCCGCGCGGTGGAGGAGAAGGCCGAACAGCTTGCGCTCACCTCCAAATACAAGTCCGAATTCCTCGCCAACATGTCGCACGAGCTGCGGACGCCGTTGAACTCGCTGCTGCTGCTTTCCAAGCTGCTCGCGGATAATCCGCAGGGCAATCTCAACGAGAAACAGACCGAGTTCGCCCGCACGATCCACTCGGCGGGATCGGATCTGCTCAGCCTGATCAACGACATTCTCGATCTTTCCAAGATCGAATCGGGTACGGTCTCGATCGAACTCGGTGACATGTCGATGGCTGGGCTCGGGCAGCATATGGAACGGACCTTCCGCCAGCTTGCGGCGGACAAGGGGCTCGAGTTCAAGGTCGCGTTCGATCCGCATCTGCCGGGCTCGATTCGCACCGACGAGAAGCGGCTCCAGCAGATCGTGCTCAACCTGCTGTCCAACGCCTTCAAATTCACGTCGCATGGCAGCGTGACGCTCAATGTGCGCACGGCAAGCAGCGGATGGAGCACCAATCACGCCGTGCTCAAGAATATCGACAGCGCGATCGAGATCAGCGTCACCGACACCGGCATCGGCATTCCAGAAGACAAGCAGAAACTGATCTTCGAAGCCTTCCAACAGGCGGACGGGACGACCAGCCGCAAATATGGCGGCACCGGGCTTGGTCTTTCGATCAGCCGCGAAATTGCGCGTCTGCTCGGCGGCGAGCTTCAGGTGCGATCGAAGCCGGGCGAGGGTTCGACCTTCACGCTCTTCATCCCATTGCAGGCCAGCGTGCCGGCATCGGTTCCGAGCGGAGCCAGCCAGCCGCGCTACGAAAATGGCGGCGCCACGATTGCGTCCACGCTTCCGACCAATCTCGAAATCAGCGACGACCGCGATAGTTTGGGCGATGATCCATTCGTCCTGATCGTGGAGGATGACCCGACCTTCGCATCCATCCTGCTTGACCTCGCTCGCGACGCGGGCCTCAAAGGTGTCGTTTCGATCGCCGGCGCAGGGACGCTTGCAATGGCCCGCAAGCTCCAGCCCAATGCCATCACGCTTGACCTCGGCCTCTCGGATATTGACGGCTTCGTGCTGCTCGATCTGCTCAAGCATGATCCGCAGACATCGCATCTGCCCATTCACGTCATCTCGGGCGCGCAGCAGGCGGATTCGGTCATGCGAATGGGCGCCTTCGGCGTGACTGCCAAACCGGCATCGCATGCGGACCTGCTCAATGTGTTCGGCAATCTTTTGGCGCACATCAATCGGCGCGAACGCCGCATCCTGATCGTTGGCGATGCTGCTGCACGCAAGGCCGCCGCCGCCACCGTGCGCCAGATCGAGGCGGAGATCGTCAGCGCGGGAAGCCTCGCCAAACATAAGGACGCGCTGACCTCGTTCGATGTGGTCTTGCTGGCCTATGCCGATAGCGCCAAGGCGGTGCGGGAGCTTGCCCGGCTCGACGCGGCTGATCCGAGCCCGCCGATCCTGATCCTGAGCGACGGCAATGACGAAGCCAGTCTTGTTGCCGAAGCCAACGAATTTGGCGGTCGAAGGGACATTGTGATTGTCAGCGGGCTCGAGGATCTTGCGCCACGGCTGGCCTATGTCACCCGGCGCGGCCGCCGGCCGATCAACGACAATGACGATGCCATTCCGGCGCAGCGCGTGCAGGGCGCCGACGAACTGCAGGGTGCGAAGGTGCTGATCGTCGATGACGATATCCGGAACATCTATTCGCTCACCAGCGTGCTCGAAGCCTATGGGGTGGAAGTCCTGCACGCCGAACGGGGGCGCGACGGCATCCTCATTCTCGAGGAAGAACCCCGCATCGACGTCGCTCTCATCGACATCATGATGCCGGAGATGGATGGTTATGAGACGATGCAGCAAATCCGGGCGCGCCCATCGATCGCAAATGTGCCGCTGGTCGCCGTCACCGCAAAAGCCATGAAAGGCGACCGCCAGAAATGCCTAGATGCCGGCGCGTCGGACTATATCGCCAAACCCGTCGACGTCGAATTGCTGCTGGCGCTGCTGCGCGTGTGGATCAGTCGCTCGCGCGAATCGGCGCCATCGCTTGAATTAGCGCAGACGGCGGCGGAATAAATATGTCGCTGGTGCCGCCCGACACCCTCTTCACGATGAAAATGGATTCCTCCGGACCGGAGCGGGCCCGCATTCTCGTCGTCGACGATGACGAGCGCAACCTGCTCGCGATCAAGACGGTGCTGGAAGATCTTGCCGACGTGGTGCTGGCGACGTCAGGCGAAGAAGCTTTGCGGCATCTGCTCAAGGGAGAGTTCGCCGTCATCCTGCTCGATGTTTTCATGCCGGGCATGGATGGCTACGAAACCGCGCAGATGATCCGGGCACGCGAGCAGACCAGGCGGATCCCGATCGTTTTCCTTTCGGCCATAAACAAGGAAAGCGAGCATCTGCTGCGCGGCTATTCGATGGGCGCGGTCGATTATGTGTTCAAGCCGGTCGATCCCATCGTGTTGCAATCCAAGGTCGCCGTGTTCGTCGATCTGTTCAAGATGCGGCGCGAGATCGAGCGCAATGCCATGCTCGAGCAGCAATTGCTGGATGCCGCGCTCAAGGCCAACGCCGAAAAGCTGAGGATCGAACAGGAGCTGCGGCTGGCCGAGCAACGGCAGGCCGTTATCATCGCGTCGCTACCGATCGTGCTCTATATCGAGGCGCTCGATGCCGAGCCGAGAATTCCGCAATTCGTGGCGGGTAACTTTACGGCATTGACCGGATACAGCTTTGACGACGTGGTCGCCTCGCCCGACCTTTGGCGGGAGCGGCTTCATCCGGACGATCGCGAGCGGATTATGAAGGGCGTCGAGCGGCGGCGGGCCTTGGAGGGCCTGGTCCTCGAATATCGTTGGCAATGCGCCGATGGGCAATGGAAGCATTTCCTCGATCACGCAGTGCTGCTCCGCGACTCAGAGGGTAGGCCCGTGCAGTTTGCCGGAACGCTGCTCGATGTCAGTGAACGCAAAGCGCTTGAGGCGCAGCTCATGCATTCACAGAAGATGGACGCGATCGGCAAGCTCACCGGCGGCATCGCGCATGATTTCAATAATCTGCTGGCGGCGGTGCTGGGCGGCATCGGATTGATCGAGCGGCGGCTTCCGCTCACGGAGGACCATCGCAAGATCATCACCATGACGCGCCACGCGGCGGAGCAGGGTGCCGAGCTGATCAGCCGCCTGCTTGCCTTTGCGCGCCGCCAGCAGCTCGAGCCCGCGGCGATCGATATCCGCATCTTTGCCAAGACCATGCGTGAGCTGCTCAGCCATACGCTGGGGGGGTTGGTGCAGCTGAGCTGGGCTGACGCCGCGGATCTCTGGCCTGCTTATGCCGATGCGTCCCAGCTTGAGCTTGCGCTCATGAACCTGATCATCAACGCGCGCGATGCCATGCCGGAGGGCGGTGTCATCGAGGTCGCAAGCGAGAACAGGTCGGTCGAAGGTTCGGGAACTCTCGGTCTCAGCCTCGGCGATTATGTGGTGGTGACGGTTGCCGACGAGGGCACTGGCATCGCCGCCGACATGATCGACCGTGTGCTCGAACCCTTTTTTACGACCAAGGAGGTCGGGAAGGGCACCGGGCTCGGACTATCGATGGCTTATGGTTTCGCCAAGCAATCGGGCGGCGCGCTTCATATCGAAAGCGAGGTTGGCCGCGGGACGCGTATCGAGATATGGCTTCCGCGAGCGGATGCGCTGGACGTACAAGGCCCCGAGGAGGAGGCGGGACGGGTGATTCCGCTTCATCCGCGCGCGTCAGGACTGCGCATCTTGCTTGTCGATGATCATGAGGCCGCGCGGACCGCGATTGCTGCCCATCTCGAGGATGTCGGCCATAACATTACGCAGGCTTCGGATGCGCCGGCCCTTCTCGAGATACTGAAGAGTGAACCGCAGGGATATGACGTGCTGGTGACGGATTATGCCATGCCGATGCTTTCGGGCGCGGAGTTGATCCGGCAGGCGCGTGAACTCACCCCGGAACTTCATGCCATCATCATTACCGGATATGCCGAGGCAGAACTCGCCTCATCATGCCCACAGGATGTTCAGGTCCTGATCAAGCCGTTCCAGCCCGAACAACTGCTCACGGCCCTGGACCGGTTGCCCATCGGTGGGAATTGCTCCGCCGCCGCCGAATGACGCCCGTGCGCATCAGCGCATTGCGCTCCGCCCGTTTCTCGTTTAGCAGCCGCGAACTCCCGAAATGCCCGGTATGGCCCGATGGCGGAGTGGTGACGCAGCGGACTGCAAATCCGTATACGCCGGTTCGATTCCGGCTCGGGCCTCCATTTTTGCTTCCAGAGATGTCCAACGTCGGCATCTCGCAGGCGCCTGGCGGAATCTTCCTTTCCGGCGCGCTGAGGGGCACGTACTTTGGCCCCGGTGGTACACCGGGCCAGTTCAACTTCGGTTCGATCGTGAGCGACCGCTCCTAGCTGTCGGGGCGCGTACTGGCCATTTGTGAAGCGCTCGACCGCTTGGGTGACATAGCGGGAGTTAAGCTGTCTGAATGGGCTTCTCGCACCGACAAGCTTGCATTCGACGCCG
>Ga0207647_10001428_pt1 | contig 18307 bp, 22 predicted proteins | sample KBSCornC2_FD_184295 | JGI IMG/M metagenome (GOLD analysis project Ga0207647, IMG submission 184295) | Corn rhizosphere microbial communities from Kellogg Biological Station, Michigan, USA - C2 (SPAdes) (version 2) | ecosystem: Host-associated > Plants > Roots > Rhizosphere ... | reverse complement strand
CAGGAGAAATGAAACATGGCTCTTTACGAGCATGTGTTCCTTGCGCGCCAGGATCTGGCACAGGCGCAGGTGGACCAACTGGCCGAAATGGCCACCAAGATCGTCGAGGATGGACAGGGCAAGGTCGTCAAGACCGAGACCTGGGGCTTGCGTAGCCTGGCCTATCGCATCGCGAAGAACCGCAAGGCGCATTATGTGATGCTCGATATCGACGCGCCGACCGGCGTCGTCGCCGAGCTCGAGCGCCAGCTCGGCATCAACGAGGACATCATTCGCTTCATGACCGTGCGCGTCGACGCGCATGAGCAAGGCCCGTCGGCGATGATGCGCCGCGGCGAGCGCGATCGCGCCCGCCGCCGCGACGAACGCGACGACCTGGCCGCCTAAGGAGTAAACAGATGGCCCGTGCATTTTTCCGCCGCCGCAAGAGCTGCCCCTTCTCCGCGAAGGACGCGCCCAAGATCGATTATAAGGACGTCCGCTTGCTGCAGGGCTTCGTCTCCGAGCGCGGCAAGATCGTTCCGTCCCGCATCACTGCGGTTTCCGCCAAGAAGCAACGCGAGCTCGCCCAGGCGATCAAGCGCGCCCGTCATCTCGGGCTGCTTCCCTACATCGTTAAGTAAGAAGGGACCGCCCACATGGACGTGATCCTGCTTGAACGCGTCGAGAAGCTCGGCGCAATCGGCGACGTCGTTACCGTCAAGAACGGCTTCGCACGTAACTATCTGCTGCCGCGCAAAAAGGCGCTGCGCGCCAACGAGGCCAACAAGAAGGTCTTCGAGGCGAACCGCGCCCACATCGAGGCGGAGAATGCCGCGCGCCGTTCGGACGCCGAGAAGGCTTCGAAGGGTGTCGACGGCAAGACCATCACCCTGATCCGTCAGGCTTCGAACACCGGCCAGCTTTATGGTTCGGTCTCGGCCCGCGACCTCGCCGAGGCGCTGAACGAGGACGGCGCCAAGGTTGCCAAGAGCCAGATCGTGCTCGGCAAGCCGATCAAGACAATCGGCCTGTCCGAAGTCCGTGTCGCGCTCCACCCGGAGGTGTCGGTCACGATCAAGGTCAATGTCGCCCGCTCGCCCGAAGAAGCCGAGCTCCAGGCACAGGGCGTCGATGTCATGGCGCAAATGTTCGAGCGTGACGAGGCGGGCTTCACCGAAGCCTACGATCCGAACGCCGAACCGGGCGAAGTTGCAGCCGAAGCGCCTGCCGAGGCCGGCGAGGAAACTGCGGCCGACGCCTGATACAAAGCATTATGGACCAAACGGCCGTCCGGACCCTGTCCGGGCGGCCTTTTTGTTATCGCTCCCATTTCCTATATAATATTTCTATACGCTTGCCGAAGCCGGGTGCCGGCCCCGGACCAAGAGAAGGGGGAGGCCTTAGCCTCAATTCGCCGTGAACGACATGTCTCCGCCGCGCGCGCCTGCGACCATTTCCGATGTTGCGGAAGCCGCCGGCGTGTCGATCAAGACCGTTTCGCGCGTCTTCAACGATGAGCCGAACGTCCGCGAGGAGACGCGCAAGCGGGTCCTCCAGGTCGTCGCGGAGCTCGATTATCACCCCAACATGGCGGCGCGCAGCCTGGCAGGTCGCAGGTCCTTCCTGATCGGACTGCTCTACGACAATCCTTGCGCCAACTATATTCTGGGCCTGCAGAGCGGCAGCCTCGATCGCCTGCGCGACGACAAATGGCGGCTGCTCGTGGTGCCCTGCGAGGATTCGGCCCGGATGGCCGGCAAGACGGTCTCCATGGTCCGCTCGGCCGGCGTGGGGGGCGTCATCCTGACCTCGCCCATTTGCGACAATGTCGAAATCGTGAACGAACTGGTCGCCGCGCGCATCCCGATGGTTCGGATTGCGCCGGCGGACAGCGTGGGAGCGGATGCCATTGCCCCTTCCGTTGGCATGGACGATCGTTCGGCAGCCGCGGACATCACGCGGCATCTGATCGAACTTGGTCACCACCGCATCGCGATCATTCTTGGTGATCCTACCCATTCGTCCAACAATGAGCGCTGGGCTGGGTTTCGCCGCGCGCTGGATGAGGCAGGCATTGCGCTGGACGCTGGCCTGATCGGCCAGGGGAATTATACGTTCGAAAGCGGACTGGAAGCGGCGCGGACCTTGCTCGCCCGCCCCGAGCGACCAACCGCGATTTTCGCGCAGAATGATGACATGGCGGCGGGCGTGATCATCGCCGCGGGTGAACTCGGTATTTCCGTGCCGGGGGAGCTTTCGGTCGCCGGATTCGACGATAGCCAGATCGCCAGCACGGTTTGGCCGCGCATCACCACCATCCGCCAACCCATCCGCTCCATGGCGCAGGCCGCGACCGATGCGCTTATTCGCATATTGGAAGGGACGCAGCGCCCGCCTGAGCATCGTGTGATGCCCTACGAACTGATTGTGCGCGGATCCACCGCACCGCCGCGTGCACATTGACCAGGCCGCCCGGGTTGTGGCAGGCGATCCGCGACGCGGGTGTAGCTCAATGGTAGAGCAGAAGCTTCCCAAGCTTACGACGAGGGTTCGATTCCCTTCACCCGCTCCATTTTCCTGAAATTGGCAAGCGGGCCGCCGGAAGTTTGTGCCTCTCTGCGCGACCCGCCGTGCGCTTAGCTGGTCTGGCCTGATCGGAGCTTGCGGAATTCAGCCACGGGCATTCCGCCCCAGCCCCAATTCTCCATGTCGACTTCCTGGAAGATCACCCAGGTCCAGTCGAGCGGCTTGCCGAGCACGTCGAACAGCACCTGGCTCATGCCTTTGAAGATCGCGGCTTTCTGCTCCGCGGTGACGTGGTCGACTCCCGGTTCTGTGCCTTCCCGCGTGAGCTGGACAGTGACTATCGGCATCTTGTTTCTCCCTGCACGATCGGGTCAGTGACCGGCGCTTTGGCCGCCATCGACATGAAGGATCTCGCCCGTCACGAAGCCCGCATTCTCAAGATAAAGAATGGCGTCCACGACGTCCGAAATCTCGCCCATGCGGCCGACCGGATGCAGCGCAGCCAGCGCTTCATGCGTATCGACGGGGTGCATCGGGGTCTTGATCACGCCTGGCGCTACCGCGTTCACGCGAATGCCCCGACCGGCATATTCGATCGCGAGGCTCTTGGTGGCCGAGTCCAGGCCTCCCTTGGTCAACGAGGCAAGCACCGAGGGTACGCTGGAGTTTGCGTGGTTCACCAGGCTGGTGGTGATATTGACGATATGGCCGCCGCCCTGCTTCTCCATAACTTCGGTCGCCGCCTGCGTGATGAAGAAAAAGCCGGTAAGATTGGTCGCAGTAACCTGGGCATATTGTTCGGCGGTATATTGGGTGAAGGGGCTGGCGACGAACACGCCAGCATTATTCACCAATGTATCGACCCGCCCGAAGCGGGCCAGCGCGGCCTCAACGACGCGCTTGCCAGTAAGTGGATCGCCTATGTCTCCGGCGACCGTGACCACATCGGGGTGATCGGACGGCTGGATGGACCGCGACGTGGCCACCACCCGATAATTGCGTTCTAGAAGCGCCCGGACCAGCGCGGCACCGATGCCTTGCGATGCGCCAGTAACAATGGCGACTTTCCTTATATCACTCATCTTTACCTCTGTGCGTCGCTGCGGACGCCCGATTGTTTGCGGATGGCGACGATCTAATCCCGCTCGAAATGCGGAAGAATAGCCGCTATTGGGCAGACACTATTCCGCTAGGCGATTGAATGAGACGCGGGCGACCGCTTCGGAGGGCACAATCCGTGGATCGAATTGACGCGATGAAGATCTTCATTGCCGCAATGGATGAGGGCAGCCTGGCGGGCGCAGGCCGCCTTCTGAAGCGATCACCGGCGGCCGTGAGCCGGGCGATCGCTTTCCTTGAGGCACATGTTGGTGTGGAACTGCTTCACAGAACGACCCGCTCGCTCAAGCTCAGCGAAGCGGGCGAACGTTACGCCACCGCATGCCGTCGCATCCTGATCGAGCTTGAGGAAGCCGAGATGCTTGCGGCCGGCGAGCGGTCCGCACCGCGCGGCACGTTGACGCTGACCGCACCGCCTATCAGTGGTGAAGATATTCTGAGACCGATCCTCGACGAGTTCCTGGCTCTTAACCCGCTTGTCTCGGCTCGTCTGCTGCTCCTGGATCGATCGGTCAACCTGGTCGACGAAGGTGTAGACATCGCGTTGCGCGTCGCGGAACTGCCCGATTCCACGCTGATCGCAACGCGTATCGGCGGTGAGATCCGGCGCGTCGTGGTCGGCTCGCCAGATTATCTGGCGAAGCATCCGCCGATAAGCGAGCCAGCGGATCTAGCCAGCCACGAAATTATCGCGTTCACCAATTTCGGTCTGGATTCATGGAGTTTCGCACCGGCACCGGGATCAACCATCCCGCGCAGCGTGCACTTCGCGCCCCGCTTGACGATAAACACCGTTCGTGGCGCGTTGGCATCCGCGATCAACGGCGGCGGACTGACACGACTTTATTCGTATCATGTCGCCGATGCAGTTCGGGAAGGCCGTCTGAGGGTTGTCCTCGCCCATGCGGAAGGCCCCGCGCTCCCGATCCATATGCTGACGCCGAAAGGACGTTTGTCGGTACCCAAGGTGCGGGCGTTCTTGGATTTTGCCGCGCCACGGCTGCGCTCCGAATTCCGTCGGTTGGCCGTCGAAGCTCGAGCGCTGGGCTGACGCGGCTCTCCCCCGCTCGAATTCGAACGTCAGCGAGGACGTTTTTCCAAGTAAAGGTAAGTGGGGTCGAAACCCGCAAATTCGCGCAGCCGGGCAAGATCGGGGATTGAGGCATAGCCGTCGCGCATCACGGCCAGGTTCGCCTCGCGCAGCTTGCGCAATGTGCGGTTGATGTGAACGGGGGTGAGGCCGGTCATATCGCCCAGATCCGCCTGCGTCAGATCGATCGCAAAACCTTCCGATGAGGATAACCCCACGACCTCCAGCCGAAGCTGCAGCTCGCATAGCAGCAACGCGATGCGCACCGCCGCCGAATGACCGAGGCGGCCGATCCATTCACGATGGATCGCGCCGTCAATCACGGTCAGCAACCACAGCATGCGCGTGAGGTGCGGTTCGGTTTCGGTGAGCCCGCGGAGCGCCGCGTGCGGAAAGAGCGCGACGCGCACCGCGGTCAGGGCAACGACGTCATGGTCCAGCCGCTTGAGCAGCAGGCTGTGCAGGTCAACAAAGTCGCCCGGAAGATGGAGTGCCACGATCTGGCGCTTTCCCTGCGCCATGTAGAAGACGCGCCCCAGCAATCCTCCCAGCAACAAGGTGCTATATTCGGCGGGCGCCCCGGCGCGGATCAGCGTGTCGCCGGGCCCGTAAAGCCGCACTTCGGCAACCGCCTCCGCCAGCGCGGCGCGCTCGCGTGCGGACAAGGTGTCGCGTCGCTCGAGCGCGCGCACCAGCGCTGCCACGATCTCATTCTTATCGCCTGATGCGGCCTGCGTCCGTGCTTCGGTAGCCATGGTTCACAAGCCCTGTTTCGGTTCGTGACGGCCACGGTCTGCTCTTCACCCGCTGCCGTCAAGAACATGGGCTAAGAGGCGCGACGAAAGCGCTCGAGCAAGGTAAGACGCGCCTGCAATCGAGCGCGCCACGGCGCATCAACCGGCGTCTTGGCGAGCAGATCGCGCCATGTCGCGTCGGCCCCTTCGATGTCGCCCATCTGGAGGTAAGCCAGCCCGAGAAAATATTCCGGCGCGGGATGATTTTTGGGCGCGACCGCCGCCGCGCGTTCAAAGGCATAATGCGCCGCCGGGGTGAGCATTCCATCGGCATGCGCCTGGAGCGCGTTCCCCATGCCGAGCCACAGCACCATGCTGTCGGGCTCACGTATGAGATATGCGCGCAACAGCCCCACCGCATATTCGGGATCGCCATTGCGGATGAACGAGTCGGCGCCTTCCAATTGTTCCGCATCGAAACCGACCGTCTCCAGCCACTGCTTGCGCTCCGCGGCAAAGAGCGTGTCGTGACCGCGTCGACCCGCATTGGCGGGCGTCGGATGTCCGGGTAGCGCCGGATTTCCCTGCCAGGCATAGCCAGCGAGGCCGAGCAGAATGGCGGCACCGACCAGCTGGAGCGCGCCACGCCCGGGTCGGGCAGCAATCGCGATCCCCGCTACGGTTGCCAGCGCCAGCAGCAGCGAGATCGTCCAGCCGCTCACCGGCGCCTCCGCCGAAAGCTGCGCGCCGCGATCATGATGCCGACGACAAGAAATAGCGCGGGCGCGCTCCACAACAGCCAGGTGGTCCGATTGAGCGGTGGATCATAGCTGACCCAGGAGCCATAGCGACGCACCAGCCAGGCGCGGATCTGGGCCGGCTTCTCACCCGCCGCAATGCGTTCGCGGACCATGGCGCGCATGTCGCCGGCAAGCTCGGCATCGCTATCGGCGATCGACTGACCCTGACAGACCAGGCAGCGGATCGTCTCCATCAGCGCCTTGGCCCGCGCCTCCTGCCTGGGATCGGCGAGTTGCGTGTCGGCAAGCGGCGCGGGCGGCAGATCGCTGTCGGCCAGCACCGGCGCGGACAGCAGCGCCAAAGCGAGCATGAGCCGCTTCATCGCGCCGCCTTTACGGTTGCGATTACCCCGGCCACGTCCGGCGGATTGATCGGACCGATCGTCTGTTGGAGGATCCTGCCTTTGCCGTCGACGACGAAGCTTTCGGGCACACCCGAGGAGCCGAACGCCATCTGCACCTGGCTCGCATCGTCGGCACCGATCGCCTGGAAAGGGTTGCCGTTACGCCCGAGGAAGCGTGCGAGCGCCTCCGGCCGATCGCGGACCGCGATACCAACCACGGGCACGCCGGCGTCGGCGATGGCCTTGAGTTGGGGTGCCTCGGCAATGCAGGGCACACACCAGCTGGCGAAGATGTTGACGAGATGCGGCTTGCCGTTGGCAAGATCCGCGCTGGCGAGGCCCGGCAGCGTCTTGGTCGCCGGGGGCAGCGTAAAAGATGGCACCGAGGCACCGATCATCTTGGAGGTGATGTTGGTGTCGTTCGGCTTGGCCAGGCCATAGGTCAGGGCCGCGCCCAACAGGATGAAGAGCACCAGCGGCACCCATTTCACCCGATCGTTCATGCCCAGGCCTCCAGCGGGCGTCGGCGACCGCGGCGCACGCGCCCCAGGAGCGCCAGTGCGCCGCCGATGGCTATCATAGCACCACCGGCCCAGATGAGCGTGACGAAAGGCTTCCACCACAATCTCAGCTGCCAGCGCCCCTCGCCCGCCTGCTTGCCGATCACGGTATAGAGTTGACCACCCAGCGCAGTGTGGATGGCGGTTTCGCTGGTTTCGGTTGGGGGCGCCCAGAAAGCGCGTGCCTGCGGGTGCAGGATGATGGCCTCACCGTCTCCACGCCGCGCTTCGAGCGTGGCTTGCAAGGCCTGCCAATTCGCGGCGAAGGTGGGCTCGACGCCGGCGAAGCGCACCTGATAGGGGCCGACCGGCACGGTCTCGCCAATCCGCGCGGCGACCAATTTCTCGACCGTGAAGCTGCTGTCACAGGCCATGCCGGCGAGGCTGACGGCGATGCCGAGATGCGCGATCACCATACCCCATACGAACAACGGCGTGCGGAGGAGATTGCGCCGCCAGAGCGGTGCGATGCTGGCGAGTGCCAAGCCGGCGGACAGCGCCAATCCCAGCCAAGGGAGGAGACGGATTGAAGGGGCCGCCAGCTTGACCGCCAGCAAGGCCAGCGACGCTGCGATCGCAGCCGGAGCGATCCGCCGCAGCAGAACGAGTCCGTCATCGCGCCGCCAGCGGAGCAACGGCCCCACGCCCATCAGGGCGACGAGAAGCAAAGCAAGCGGGCCGGCGGCCGCGTTGAAATAAGGCGGCCCAACCGAAAGCTTCGTTCCCGTGGCGGCTTCGACAATGAGCGGGTAGAGGGTGCCCACCAGCACGATACCGAGGATCGCAGACAGCAGCAGATTGTTGCCGACCAGCCCCGCCTCGCGACTGACGAGATCGAAGCGCGACCCCTCGCGTACAGTACCGATCCGCGCACCGAACAAAGCGAGCGCGCCGCCGATATAGAGAAACAGCAATATGAGCAGGAAGCCGCCGCGGCGCGGATCGACTGCAAAGGCATGAACGCTTGTGAGGATGCCCGATCGCACGAGGAAGGTGCCGACCATGCTCATCGAAAAGGCCACGACGGCCAGCATGATCGTCCAGGCGCGCAGCCCATCGCGGGTTGCCAGTACCGTCACCGAATGGAGCAGCGCCGTCGCGGCCAGCCAGGGCATGAGGGATGCGTTCTCGACCGGATCCCAGAACCACCAGCCGCCCCAGCCCAGCTCATAATAAGCCCAGTAACTGCCTGCGGTGATGCCGATCGTGAGGAAAATCCATGCGGCGAGCACCCACGGCCGCATCGCACGCGCAAAGGCGGGACCGACATCGCGTGTCACCAGCGCACCGATCGCGAAGGAGAAGGCGACCGAGAGGCCGACATAGCCGAGATAGAGTGTGGGCGGATGGAAGGCGAGGCCGGGATCCTGCAGCAGCGGATTGAGCCCCCGCCCTTCCGCCGGCGCGGGATCGAGCCTTGCGAAGGGGTTGGAAGCAAACAGCAGGAAGGCATAGAAACCAATGCCGATCACCGCCTGCCCGGCCAAGGTGGCCAGCAAGGTCCGTTGCTCCAGTTGGCGCTCGAACAGGGCCACCGCCGCGCCGGCCACGCCGAGAATGGTGACCCACATGAGCATCGAGCCTTCGTGGTTTCCCCATGTGGCCGCAAAGCGATAGAGAAACGGCTTCTCGCTATGGTCATTCTCGGCGACCAGCAGCACGGACAGATCGACCCGGACGAACAACCAGATCAGCAGCGCGAAGGCGAGCGCCGTGAGCACCGCCTGCGCGACTGCGACCGGGCGCACGATCGCCGCCAGCTCAGTTTGCCCGCGTACCGCGGCCGACGCCGCAACCAATTGCAGCGCGCACAAAGCGGCGGCGAACCACAAGGCGGCGAGACCAGCCTCAGCGATCATTTCTCGAGGCTCTGGCTCTTGTGCATCGCGCCTTCGATCTGCGGGGGCATGTAACGCTCGTCATGCTTGGCGAGGATCGTATCGGCGACGAACCTTCCGTTCGCATCGAATCGGCCATCGGCGACTACGCCCGAGCCCTCGCGGAACAGCGCCGGTACGATGCCCGAGAATTGAACCGGCACGCTGGCCGTTTCATCTTTAACAATGAAACTGATGGTCACCCCGTCGGGCAAGCGCTTGAGCGAACCCTTCTCGACCATTCCGCCAAGGCGCACCGCTGCGCCAGGCTGAAGATGCGCCTTGGCCGCGTCGCTCGGCGTGTAGAAATAAGCCGCCTGATCTTTCAGAGCTGACAGCGCAAGCAATGCCGCGGCGGCGATCGCGGCGACCGCCAATAATGCCAGCGTCAGGCGCTGCGTTTTGGGCTTCATGCGTTGCGGTTCTTTCCCTGCCGGTCGAGCGCGTCGGCCCGACCCTCGGCGCGACGAAGCGCGACGATGCTCCAGCCGAGCAGGCCGACCGTGCCTGAGACCGCAACAATATAGGCGGCGATCACGTAGGGCCATGCATCAAGCGCGGCATTCATGTCGATGCCAGCCGCTTCATGCGAGCCTCAACCTTGGCGTCGGCCAGCAGTGCGCGCATTCGCATCAAGACGACGCTCAGAAAGATCAGGCTGAAACCCATCAGCGCGATCGGGATCGGCCAGAGGATGCGATTGTCGATGGTCGATCCGCTCAGACCAATGCTTTCGCCCTGATGGAGCGTACGCCACCAGAGCACCGAAAAGTGGATGATCGGCAGGTTGATCGCGCCGACCAATCCGAAAATGGCCGATATGCGCTGCCCGCCCTCCTCACGCCCCGCCGCCTGGGCGAGCGCGATATAAGCAAGATAGAGGAAGAAGAGCACCAACATCGACGTCAGCCGCCCATCCCATTCCCACCAGGTGCCCCAGGTCGGCCGACCCCAAATCGAGCCCGTGATCAGGCAGATGGCAGCGTAGACCGCCCCGGGCACGGCGGAGGCGCGCGCCGCGACATGCGCGAGCGGGTGGCGCCAGACCAATTGGGTAAAGCTCGCGGCCGCAATCCCGGCCCAGCCGGCCATGCCGAGCCAAGCGGAGGGCACATGGATATACATGATGCGCACCGTGTCGCCCTGCAGGTAATCGGGCGGCGTCAGCAGCAGGCCGCCGGTCAGCGCGATCAACGTCAGCACGGCCCCGCCCCAGCCGAACCAAGCGGTCAGAGGACGCGCGAGGCGCACGAAACGGGCTGGATTGGCGAAACGGTGCATCTGTGGGGACTCGGACGTCGCATAGTCGAGCCGGGGCCGCGTGGAAAGGCGGGTTGCACCGGACTGTCAGACCGGCCAAGCGCCTGTATCGTGTCCGATTCCCCGCCCGAACGCCGGTTGCTCGGCATTGCATTGCGCGCGACCTCGGCAACCACGTTCGCACTGATGTCGGCCCTGCTCAAAGGGGCCAGCACGCGCGGCGTGGCAACGACCGAGATGATCTTCTACCGTAATGCCTGGGCGCTCATCGTCGTCGGCACCTGGATCAGCCTGGGCCCGGGCTGGTCTGCGATCAGAACGCGCGCGCCGCTCGCACACGTCACCCGCTCGACGATCGGTCTGATCTCGATGCTGCTCACCTTCGGCGCGCTCGCGCTGCTGCCGCTGGGCGAGGCGACCACGCTCACTTATGCTGCGCCGATCCTTGCCACCCTGCTGTCGGGCCTGATCCTGGCGGAGAAGATCGGCCCGCGGCGCTGGAGCGCGGTCGCGCTGGGTTTTGTCGGCGTGATTCTGGTGGCGCGTCCCGGCGATGGCGTGACGCCGCTTGGGCTGATTGTGGGAATCGCCGCCGCGGTCGGCCAGGCGGCGGTGATGATCACGGTCCGTCAGATCAGCCGGACCGAGCAGACCGCGGCGATCGTTTTCTGGTTCACCATGTTCACGATGATAGCGGGCGCGGCGATGCTACCCTTCTTCGGGCGCAGCCATGATCTTGTCACCTACACCATGCTCGCGTGCGCAGGCTTGCTAGGCGGAGTGGGGCAGCTCAGCATGACCGCGTCGCTCCGCTTCGCGCCCGTATCGGTCGTGGTGCCGCTCGATTATCTGCAGATCGTGTGGGGGATATTGATCGGGTGGTTCGTCTTCCTGGCGCCCCCGACGCCATTGATGCTGGCCGGGGCCGCGCTAATCACAGCAAGCGGCATCTATACCGCCTATCGCGAGCGCAAGCGTGGTATCGAGCCAGCTGAAGCCAGGGTGATGCCGGAGGCGAATTAGCGCGGGCTCCCCGCCTGAGGCAGAGGAACTAGCCCGCCGCTTAGGCCCGCCCGATCAGCTTCATCGCCATACGATCGGCAACGCGCGCCGCGGTTTGGCCCGTCGCGCCGCTTTCCGCCCAGATCGCTTCGAGCCGGCCAGGGATGAGCTTCAGCCGTGCCTCGACTTCGGCCCGATCGCCCTGCCCCAGATATTCGAGCGTGACGTTGACGATACCGCCCGCATTGATCACGTAATCGGGCGCGTAGAGAATGCCACGCGCATGCAAGCGGTCGCCATCCTCTGGCGTGGCAAGCTGGTTGTTGGCCCCGCCCGCCACGATCGGTGCATCAAGTGCGGCGATCGATTCGGCATTGAGGATTGCGCCCAAGGCACAGGGGCTCACCACGTCAGCCCGGATCGAAAGAATGTCCCTGGCACTCACCACGGACGCACCGAGCTCTGTCGCCAGCCGTTCGGCGCGGGTCTGATCGACATCGGCGAGCGTCAGCCGCGCCCCTTCGGCCGCCAGCAGCCGGGCGAGACCGCCCCCGACGGAGCCCACGCCCTGGATTGCGACATGCACCCCTTCGGCACTGTCCTTGCCGAGCGCATTCCGGATCGCCGCCTTGACGCCCAGGAACACGCCCATCGCGGTTGAGGGGCCGGGATCGCCACCGGCATGGCCCGCCCCGACCGGCAAGCCAGAGACGTGCCGCGTTTCGCGGCCGATCGTCACCAGATCGGCCTCGCCCATGCCGACATCCTCCGCGGTGACGTAGCGCCCGCCCAACGATTCAATCGCGCGACCGAAGGCAGCCAGCATTTGCGGAGTCTTGGTGCGGGCGGCGTCCGCCAGGATCACGCCCTTGCCTCCACCGACAGGGAGGCCGGCCATGGCGTTCTTGAAACTCATGCCGCGCGACAGCCGGAGGGCGTCGGTCACCGCGTCATTGGTATCGGCATAATGCCAAAAGCGAGTGCCGCCTGCGGCGGGACCGAGATGCGTCGAATGGATTGCGATAACCGCGCGCAGGCCGGATTCGGAATCGGTAAAGAAATGGACGCCTTCATGAGCGTCAAAGTCAGGCAGATCCCATACGGCAGGCATGATTTAGCTCGCTAAGAAAGTTGCACGATAGCGCAATAATCTTGTGAGCTGCGCTTCGCCAGCCTGAAAAAATGGGGCGGACGACGGGACTTGAACCCGCGACCCTCGGTACCACAAACCGATGCTCTAACCAACTGAGCTACGACCGCCACGCTATACGCGCCGCCCACGGGCCAAACGCGCGAAAAGCCCCTTAAGGGGCGGTGGCGGTCGCGGTCAAGGCATCCGACGGTTGTTCACGCGATCCGTGACCCCACGGCACCAATGCCCACAGCCGTTCGTGAAAATAGTAAAGCAGGATCTTGGTGATCACTTCGGTTCCCGCGATCGAGCCCGCGGTCTTCACATCGGCGGTGAAGATCATTCCCAGGACAAACGTGTCGATTGAGCCCAGAGTGCGCCAGCTGACGGCCTTCAGAAAAGAACGCGGGTGCGATTCACGGCCGCGGAACAGGAACATGCACCACCTCTCCTCTGCGCCTCAGACGGAATTCTCCTAGCGGCCATGGGAGGGTGGTGCGACGAGACTTAGCTTGGGAGGCCATTACCGGAACTTGGGACGGCGGCTGCGGTTCGATCCCACATGGAAGGGTCCCGACAGCCCATGAGCATCGCACCGATGGAAGCGCGGCTGGTCGATGCGCTGCCCCATGGCTCGGGCTGGGCCTATGAACCGAAATGGGATGGTTTCCGCTGCCTTGCCTATCGCGATGGCGACGCGGTCGCACTCGCCTCCAAATCCGGAAAGCCGCTCGGCCGCTATTTTCCCGAGGTGGTCGAAATGCTGCAAGAATTGCCGGAGCGGCGATTTGCGTTGGACGGCGAACTGACTATCGCCACCGGCGACAGCCTGTCCTTCTCAGCGTTGCAGATGCGGCTCCATCCGGCGGAGAGCCGCATCCGCAAGCTTGCCGCCGCCACACCGGCGCAGCTGATCCTGTTCGATTGCCTGGCGCTGGGCGAACGGGATCTCGCCGCGCTGCCCTTTGGCGATCGTCGCAAAGCCCTGGAAAAATTCTATGCCAAATCGCGGCTCGATCGGCTGCTTCTGTCTCCGATGGCGGAGGATGCGGCCCAAGCCGAAGCCTGGCTCGCACGCGCTGGAACCGCGCTCGACGGGGTTGTCGCCAAGCGGCTGGACCTTCCATATCGTCCGGGCGAGCGGGTGATGGCCAAGGTCAAGCAACATCGCTCCGCCGACTGCGTGGTGGGCGGCTTCCGCTACGCCGGCACCTCAAAGAATGCAGTCGGATCCCTGTTGCTCGGACTCTATGACGAGGGTGGGAAGCTCGATCATGTCGGCTTCACTTCATCCTTCGAGGCGGAGGAAAAGAAGCGGCTACTCGAAAAGCTCGAGCCGCTGATCGAGCCACCGGGTTTCACGGGCGACGCGCCCGGGGGGCAGAGCCGCTGGTCGACCGAGCGTTCGGCGGAATGGCAGCCGCTGCGCGCCGAATTGGTGGTCGAAGTGCGCTATGATCAGGTTACGGGCTGCCGTTTTCGCCATGGCACCACATTTTTGCGGTGGCGTCCCGACAAGGCGCCACACCAGTGCCGGATGGATCAACTCGCGCGCGAATTGAAACCTGCGGAGCTGGAGGAACTGCTTGGTCTTTAGGCGACCTCGCCGCCGGTAAGATGTGCCCAAGCCTCCCGGACCTTGGCGATGCCGAATTTCCAAGCCTGCCCGATGTCGATATGCGGCATGGTCGGAATCTCGGCCGGATCGACCACCGCGTGCAGTACCGCGGGCCTCGGCACAGCGAGAAAATCGCGGACCATCCCGTCGAGTTCTGCCGGGTCACGAACCGTGAATCCTTGCGCACCGCAGGCGCGGGCAAAGGCTGCAAAATCCATGTTCGGGAAGGTCGATCCCTTGGTTGCCGGATCGCCCGCCCCTTCCATCTCAAGATGGACCAGGCCCCAGCCAGCATTGTCATAGACAACCACCTTGACCGGAAGCTGATGCTCCACCGTGGTCATGAATTCGCCGAGCAACATGGTGAAGCCGCCATCGCCGACGTGGAGGATCACCTGCCGATTGCGATCGAGCGCCTGGATGCCGTTGGCGATGCCGAGGCCGGTGCCGACGGCAGCGTTGTTGAACGATCCGCAATGCCGTTGCTGCCCGCGCTGGCGCGTCCAATTCGCCGCCCAGAGGGTGACCTCCCCAGTGTCGGTTACGAACACGGCATCGTCGCGGGCATGATCGCTGACGAGCCGCGCCACGGCCTGCGGATGGATGACATCGTTGCTGCGGCCCGGATCCGCCTTTTGATCGAGCATGGCATCCCAGTCGGCGCGGTCCGCCGAGACCTTGTCGAAGAAGGCGCTATCGGTGCGTTGCGGCAATTTCTCCAAGAGCATCCGCAACGCCGGCCGTACCGATCCGACCACTCCGAGTGCAATCGGCGTTCGCCGCCCCAGCGCGAAGGCCCGCTCGTCGATCTGCACGACCTTGCCCTTCTTCGGCAGGAAATCGGAATAAGGGTAGTCCGTGCCGAGCATCAGCATCAGATCCGCATCGCTCAGCGCGTCGACACCCGGCCGGCCGCCGATGAGCCCCACACCGCCCATCCAGCGGCGATCATCATAGGCCATGATGTCCTTGCCCCGATAGGTATGCATCAGAGGCGCGCAGAGGCGATCGGACAGCGATGCCAGCTCGGCTTTCGCACCGTGGCAGCCATGTCCGCAAAAGACCGCTACGGTCTTGGCGTCCGCGATCAGCCGGAGCGTAGCCTCGATATCGGCTTCGGCGGGCGCGACCTCGGGTCGCGGGCGCAACGTGGCGAGGCTCGGCACCGGCCCCGGCACCTTGGCCGCGAAGATGTCTGGCGGGACGGAAAGATGTGCAACGCCCCGGGCACCATAGGCCTCCGCAATGGCCTGATGGATCACTGCCGGCGCCTGGGTCGCATTGCCGAGAAGCTGTGAATAGACCGCGACATCGTCGAATAATGCGACGGGATCATCTTCCTGAAGATAGTCGGTGCCGCGCAGCGCGCTCGGCACATGGCCAGAAATGGCGAGAACCGGTGCATGATCCTTGCGCGCCTCATACAGGCCCGGGACGAGATGATTGCCGCCTGGCCCGGTCGTGCCACAGCAAACGCCCAGTTCACCGGTTAGCTTGGCCTGCCCGGCCGCCGCGAGAGCAGCCCCCACCTCATGCCTCACGCCGATCCATTCGATTCGGCCATCACGGCGCAGCGCGTCGGTGAAGGGGTTGAGCGCATCGCCCACGATGCCGAATATCTGCCGCACACCGATCCGGGCCAATGTGTCGACCAGCAACTCCGCCACCGTCTGCGCCATCGTCCAACTCCTGTCGGGATCGGCAGAGAACGCGGCGCATGCCGAAGCGCTCCGCGCGATTTGGCCGCAAGCGCCGGCTCGGCTAGGGCGTTCGGGATGACCCCCGATACCGTTCTTTCCGCCTGGATCCGCGATACGCTTGGCGAGGCGCCCCGCGACCTTGCGCTGTTTCGTCGCGCACTCACGCATGGCAGCCAAGGCGGACCAAGCTATCAACGGCTCGAATTCCTGGGCGATCGCGTGCTGGGACTAGCGATTGCGAGCTGGCTCTACGAACTCTTTCCCGAGGAACCCGAGGGCAAATTGTCGGCGCGCCTGAATGCGGTCGTCAGCCGCGAGGCTTGTGCCGAGGTGGGTCGGGAGCTTGGCGTGCCCACGTATCTCATCCTCGGCAAGCAGGCGCGTGAGGATGGCGCGCAGATGAGCGACAACGTTGTCGGAGACGTCGTCGAGGCGCTGATCGGCGCCCTCTATCTCGAACGCGGACTGGATGGCGCGACCGACTTCATCCGCCGCGCATGGGCGGGCCGGCTCGATCGCCGCGCCGAGGCACCCAAGCATCCGAAGTCGGCGCTGCAGGAGTGGGCGGCGGCGCGGCAATGCGCGCCGCCCGTCTACACGCTCGTCGGTCAGCATGGGCCGCACCATGCGCCGATCTTCACCGTCAAGGTTGAAGTGGGCGGCAAGCGGGGCGGCACCGCCACTGCTGAGGGATCATCGAAGCAGGAGGCAGAAACCGCCGCGGCTGCGGCTTTGCTGGAGCAGATCGGATGAGCCAACGCTGCGGACTCGTTGCCGTGCTCGGCGCGCCCAACGCCGGAAAGTCGACCCTCGTCAATGCGCTGGTCGGCCAGAAGGTCGCCATCGTCAGCCCGAAGGCGCAGACCACGCGCGCGCGTCTTATGGGCATCGCCATCGAGGGCGATGCGCAATTGCTGCTCGTCGACACGCCCGGCATTTTCGATCCGCGACGCCGGCTCGATCGCGCAATGGTCGCTGCTGCCTGGGGCGGGACCGAGGGGGCGGACGTGATCGCGCTCGTGATCGACGCCAAGGCCAAATTCGGCAGCGCGACGCGGGCGCTCGTCGATCAGATCGCGGCGCGGCCCGAACCCAAGATTGTGATCCTCAACAAGGTCGACGTCGCCGACAAGGAGCCGCTGCTGACGCTGGCCGCCGAGCTCCAGGCCATGCTCGATCCGCAGGCGATCTTCATGGTTTCCGCGCTGTCCGGCGATGGCATCGCCGACCTCAAGCGGGCGCTTGCCAACCGCATGCCCGAGGGGCCCTGGCACTTTCCCGAAGACCAGGTTTCCGACGCGTCGGAGCGTATGCTGGCGGCCGAAGTGACGCGCGAGCAGCTCTATCTGCAGCTCCGTGCCGAGCTGCCCTACGACAGCGCGATCGAAACCGAGAAATATGAGGAGCGCCGCGACGGATCGGTCGCGATCCATCAGCAGATATTGGTCGCACGCGATACGCAGAAGGCGATCATCCTTGGCCATCGGGGCGCGCGGCTCAAGGAAATCGGTCAGAAGGCCCGCGAGGAACTGAGCCGCATCACCGGACAGAAAGTGCATCTATTCCTGCACGTGAAGGTCAATCCACGGTGGGAGGAGGATCGCGGACTTTATCGCGAGATCGGGCTCGACTGGGTCGACTGATCGAAAAGCGGGCGTCCATCCGGCCCGCGAGCCGCCAAGGCTGGAACCCCCGTACCCTTCAAGCTTTGAATCGGCCTCGGAACGAAGGAACGGACGATGGCAGCGCGCGCCTATTGGCAAGGGCAGATCCGGCTGGCGCTGGTGTCGATACCGGTGGAAATCTATTCCGCCACCAAGAGCGGTGCGACGGTCGCCTTCAACCAGATCCACGAGCCATCGGGCAAACGGATCAAATATGAGAAGGTCGCTCCCGGCATCGGGCCGGTGGATCCGGAGGAAATCGTCAAAGGTTATCAATATGAGAAGGGCAAATATGTCCTTCTGACCGACGAAGAGATCGAGGCGGTCAAGCTGGAGAGCAAGAAGACGCTCGAACTCACCCAATTTGTCGATCAGGGTGACATCGACGCGATCTATTACGAGAAGCCCTATTATGTCGTGCCGGCCGACGATCTGGCTGAGGAAGCTTTCATCGTGCTCCGTGAGGCGCTGCGCCGGTCGAAAAAGATCGGGCTGGGGCAACTCGCGCTCAGAGGCCGCGAATATGTGGTGAGCCTGAAGCCGTGCGGCCGCGGCATGGTGCTGGAAACGCTGCGCTATGCGGATGAGGTCAACAAGGCCGCCGCTTATTTCCGCGATATCGGCGATGCCAAGCCCGATGAGGACCTGCTCGACCTCGCCACCACCCTGATCGACAAGAAAACCGGCAAGTTCGACGCGAGCGATTATCACGACCGTTATGTCGACGCGCTCAAGGCGCTGATCGAGCGCAAGCGTAAGGGTAAGACGATCGAGACCGAGGAGGAGGCGCCTGCCCAGTCGCGTGGTTCCAACGTTGTCGACCTGATGGCCGCGCTCAAGCGCTCGCTGGAACGACCGGGTGCCGCCAATGACGAAGACGTGAAGACCAAGCCCGCCAA
>Ga0207647_10001427_pt1 | contig 18309 bp, 13 predicted proteins | sample KBSCornC2_FD_184295 | JGI IMG/M metagenome (GOLD analysis project Ga0207647, IMG submission 184295) | Corn rhizosphere microbial communities from Kellogg Biological Station, Michigan, USA - C2 (SPAdes) (version 2) | ecosystem: Host-associated > Plants > Roots > Rhizosphere ... | reverse complement strand
TCTACACACGCGCTGCAAAACCCGCAGGTCCAAACATCGTGCCGCTTCCGCTTCCTGACGGAGACGTAGACGGACGGCGACTTGCCGGCATCAACGTCGATGGCAGCGTTAAGCGCGGTTTCCCAACACCGAGCGGGCGGCTGGAGTTTTACTCTTCGACGTTAAGCAACTGGGGCTGGCCTGAGCTCGCGATTCCGACTTACTTCAAGAGTCACGTTCACAAAGACAATCTCGAAGAAGGACAAACCATCCTGATCTCGACGTTCCGTCTCGCGGTGCAGATTCACACGCGCAGCGCGAATGCAAAGTGGCTCGACGAGATTGCACACACAAATCCGCTTTGGATTCACCCGTCACACGCCGCGAAGCTCAATGTTCGCACCGGCGATCTCGTACGCGTTGAAACTGAGATTGGCTATTACGTCGTGCCGGCCTGGGTGACAGAGGGAATTCGTCCGGGCATCGTCGCATGCAGTCATCACATGGGCCGTTGGAAATTGACCGACGAGGGTCAACGACAGTTGATGGCGACTGTAAAGCTGGACCAGAGGGGAACGGAGTGGTCGCTGAAACGCCAAAAAGGCATCGAGCCCTACAAGTCTGACGATCCTGATACTTTGCGCATCTGGTGGAAGGATGCGGGCGTTCACCAGAACATGACGTTCCCGGTGCATCCGGATCCGATTTCGGGAATGCACTGCTGGCATCAGGCCGTGCGTGTGCGCGCGGCTGAGCCGCAGGATCAACCCGGTGACATTTTTGTCGACACACAAAAATCACGCGAGGTTTATAAGAAATGGCTGGCGATGACGCGTCCGGCAGATCAGTTTTCACCAGACGGCACGCGCCGGCCCTACTGGATGCTCCGCCCGTTGAAACCCGCCCGAGAGTTCTATAAGCTCAAATAGGTCCGATAGGACCAGTAGGACGGATAAACCCGATGATCTTCAAACAGTTCTATCTTGCCTGTTTGGCCCACGCTTCGTACTTGATCGGTTCCGAAGGCGAAGCTGCGGTTGTCGATCCACAACGCGACGTCGATGAGTATCTCGAGGAGGCTGCTGCGCACGGGCTTGAAATCAAGTACGTGATCGAAACGCATCTGCATGCTGATTTCGTCAGCGGGCACCAGGAGATCGCCGCGCGCACAGGCGCACGGATCATCTTTGGTGAGAAGGCAGGCGTTGAGTTCGAGCATCAGGCCGTGCGCGATGGTGACGAGCTCAAGTTGGGCAAGGTTGTTCTGCGATTCATCGAGACACCGGGCCATACACCCGAAGGAATCTGCATACTCGTCACCGACACCGACGCTCCTGATCAGCCACAAAAACTGCTAACAGGCGACACGCTCTTCATCGGCGACGTCGGCCGTCCGGATCTCGCGGGCGGTAAAGGTTTCACGCCACAAACGATGGCTGAGATGATGTACGACAGTCTGCACGGCAAACTGCTCAAGCTGCCTGACGAAGTCGAGGTCTATCCGGCTCACGGCGCTGGTTCGATGTGCGGCCGCAACATGTCCAAAGAAACCTCGTCGACAATAGGTGAGCAACGCAAATTCAATTACGCGCTCAAGACGATGAGTAAAGACGAGTTTGTGACGATGATGACTGCGGATCTTCCGGAAGCTCCCGTCTACTTTCCGAAAGACGCCGAGATCAATCGGTCCGGTGCACGGGAGCTTTCCGAGTTGCAACCACCGCAGGCATTAACACCGCAACAAGCTCTTCAACTTCAGGAACAGGGCGACGTTCTGCTCGACGTTCGATCCGCGGCGGATTTCGGCTCCGGACACGTGCCGGGCTCGGTGAATATCGGACTGAACGGACAGTTTGCGATGTGGGCCGGAAGCTTGATCCCGTTGAATGCCGCGATTGTGATTATTGCCGACACTGGCGCACAGGTGGATGAAAGTGTCCTGCGTCTTGCTCGCGTGGGAATCGAGAATGTGAAAGGTTATCTCGAAGGCGGAGTTCAGAGTTGGCGCGATGCGGAACTGCCTGTCGAAACGCTTCCGCAGCTGAGCGTGGCCGAGTTGAAAGAGCAGTTGGCGAACAGTGAACTGCAAATCGTGGACGTGCGCCGACCGGGTGAGTATGTGAATGGTCACGTGCCGCGCGCCCTGAATGCTCCGCTGTCGAGTCTCGACAAGAGTCTTCGGCCGTTACCACTCGAGAAGAACAAGCCGACAGCGATTATTTGCGCGGGTGGATATCGATCGAGCGCAGCGGCGAGTTTGCTGCAGAAACAGGGGTTCTCAAATCTACTCAATGTGTCCGGCGGTACGGGAGCATGGGTAAACGCCGGCTATCCCGTGGAAGAATAGATATAGATTCACGAAATATCGGTAATATATAGGTCCTATATGACGTATAGGACCTATATTTCTTTATGAAGCTACTCATCGCAATCGGCATCATTATCGTTGCCACGATTCACGGGTATGGCGCGGCGTGGCTCGCAATCTGGATGCTTTTCCACCCGTATCGATCAGTCAAATTACTCGGCATCACCGTCTGGCCGCAGGGGATGATTCCCCGGCATCGAGAAAAACTGGCCCAATCGATCGGCAACGCAGTCGGCAACGAGCTGGTTTCACAACAAACAGTGTTCGATGCGTTGTTCGAGACCAGCTTCTTTCAACGCAAAGTAGAAGACTTCGTCGGCAGCTACACCAACGATCTACTCGCGCGCGTGTATCCATCGTTCATCGACGCGTTGCCGTCGCAGGCGCGCGCTCCGATTCTTGATACGATCTCAGCGCTTCAATACCGGCTCGCCGAATACATAGCGGAGATGTTGAGGAGCGAAGAGACCGCCCAGGCGATCGATCACTTTGTCGATAAGCAGGTGGACGAGCTACTCGAGCGCCGGTTCGATGAGATGGTAAGTGATAGATCACTCGACCGTGGTCTTCGCTTCATTGAAGAACAATTACAACGCCTCGTCACCGCCCAAGGATTCGAAACAAAGGTGCATGAGTTTATCTCCGCACGGTTGGACGATATCGCACTCAGCAACGCAACGCTCGCAGAAACGTTCACGCCTGAGACAATCTCGTTCATCAAAGATCGCATCGATCAGCAAGTTCCTCCCATCGTTCATCAACTGGCCGACATCGCCACAAGCCAAAGCACCAGCAAACGAATCGGTGGCTTGATAAAACTCGAAGTCGACCAGTATTACGAGCAGCTCTCGCTTATCAAAAAGATCTTCATCTCGCGTGAGCGCATTCATCGTGAAGTGGATGAACTCGTAAACAAGACCCTGCCAAAACGCGTCGAGGAATACCTGCGTGGTACGGCTTTCGAACAGGAAGCTGAAGAGTTTCTAAACACAACGATCGACAAGGTGATGGCGCGTCCATTGAACGAACTCTTCGGACAGTTTGACACCATCAGATTTGAAGATCTGAAACGACAGGTCAGCAATCGACTGGTCGAGATCGTGCGGAGTGAGGCGCTGTCTACTTCACTTTCGACGCAGGTGACTGAAGCAATCGACCGGCTTCGCCCGCAAACACTCGGCGCGGTAATGCAGCAGCTCGATACAAACTCCGCCGCGCGCGCGAAGGAGTTTTTGTCGAAGAGCCTGCTCGGCTTGCTTTCGCGCGAGGACACAGCGCGCACAATCAATGCGATCCTGAGCTCACAGATCGAACGGTTGCTGATAGCGCCAATCGGACGGTTGGGCGATCACGTCTCTGAGAATGCGATGCAGCGTGCGAGCACGGCGCTCGTGGAGCGAATCACAGAAGCCGCGCGCGAGCGTCTTCCGGTTGCGATCGCAGAGTTTGACGTCGGTGGTATCGTGCGCAAGAAAGTGTCTGACTATCCACTGGAAAAACTGGAAGAGCTCGTCCTTTCAGTCGCCCAGCAACACCTCCGGACGATCGAGTTGTTCGGCGCGGCTATCGGATTCGTCATCGGCGTCGCCCAGGCAATACAATTCTGGTTCACATATCCCCCGGTCAGGTAATTGAAACGAATTTAGTCAAAAAGCCGTAATCCGTCTTTGTCCGTGCCGTCTGTGGCCGATAACCTCCGGAGGAATCCAAACATGTATTGCGCAACTTGCGGGACGCCGCTGACGCAAGGCCTAAGTTATTGCAACCGCTGCGGGACCAGCCTGCGTGAGCGATCCGGGGCCAACACCGGAGCGATCGGCGCCTTTCTGACTGCCATCACCCTGATCGGCGTTGGCGGTCTGGCGCTGATGTTTGCCGGAGCACTCGTTTTGCGTAGAGGAGCTAACCTGAGCCAGGAACTCATAGGGTTTTTCATGCTGTTCGCCTTTCTGATCGTCGGCATGGTTGAGGTCATGCTGGTTAAAAATCTTTCCAAACTCATGGGCGAAAAAGAAAAGAAAAACTATTTTCCCGCTCCACAGACCACTTCGAACGACTTGCGACTACCACAGGGAACGCCGTTCGGTGAACCAGTTTCGAGCGTCACTGAAAACACAACTCGGACGCTGGAATATTTGCGCCGCGATTCGTAGACCAGGAGACACAAAATGAAAAAGCTTGCAGGGTTACTGTTGTTAGTGTCCGTTGTGGCAGCAGGCTGTCATCACGGCCGATTCGCACAGATCCAGGGTAACGGCAAACGAGAGCTGCAGAAACGTCAGGTCGCGGCGTTTACTTCCATCTCGACCAATGGAGCTTTCACGATCGAAGTCACCTGTCAAAAAGAACCGAGTCTCGAGATCGAAGGCGACGAGAACGTGCTCGATTTTGTAAAGACGGAAGTCAATAGCAACATTCTGCGGCTCGAAAATTCGCAGAACTACTCCGTCTCCGAGCCGGTACGAGTGAAAATCTCCCTTCCTAATCTTGAAGGCCTCGCGGTCACTGGCGCCGGACACATCGATGTTAAGGGACTAAAGAACGATAAGTTTGAAATCGACACGAACGGCGCGCCGGCGATCACCGTTGCGGGAACGACAAAGATGGTCGACATCGCTGCGAATGGCGCCGGAAAAGTGGACGCACAGAATCTCCACGCCACCCGCGCGGTTGTTGACGCCCGCGGCGTCGCGAAAGTTGATCTCGACGTTTCCGATCAATTGGACGTCGAAATCTCTGGTCCGTCATCCGTAACTTACAACGGCAATCCGACCGTGAACAAAAACATTCACGGCCCCGGTAAGTTGACGAGAAAGGGCGGCGAAGGCGCTTAAACCAAACGAATCCTATCCGCAGATTACGCAGATTCTTTAAAACAATCTGTGAAATCTGTGGATACTGCTTTGTTGCGGCTCTTTTCGGTTGACATTACACTCACGACTGAATAACTATTTGCCATCATCGAAAGGAGCTTAGTTCCCCAATGACCTACGTAGTTGTTGAATTATGCGTGGACTGCAAGTACACCGACTGCGCAGCTGTTTGTCCTGTTGAAGCGTTTCACGAATTGCCGGATCGTCTTTACATCAATGCCGACACCTGTATCGATTGCGATGCGTGCGTGCCGGAATGTCCTGTAGAAGCAATTTTTGCCGATACTAATGTGCCTGAGAACTACGCTCATTGGACCCAGATAAACATAGACGAAGCTCCGAAGTATCCGATCATCAGTCAGAAGATCCCCGCCCTCCACGGACCGACTTGTACGGGCCCAGAAGAGTAGTTGTACTTTGTGCTTGGTGCTTAGTACTTTGTTAGAGGGTCTGACGATAACAAAGAACAAAGCACCAAGTACAAAAAACAGTGAGTGATGTCAGTAAGAGTTGCATTAATCCTCATTCTCATCTTTGGCACAACTGCCTTCGCCCAGAGTGGTAGACGTAAGGGTCCGGTTGCGGCACCGACACCCACGCCGGCGCCGGAGGCAACGCCGTCGCCATCGCCATCTGCGCCGTCGAAGCTCCTGGTCACAGCTGAAAAGGATCAGGACTATCGCTGTACCGACGACGGCACACTCGCACATCTCCTCGATCCGCCCACAGTCACGGTTTTCACGCCAAAGGAAGTTGACGTCAAAGCGCAGGTTACTGCGCGGCGTGAGCCCAACTACACTCGCGAAGCTCGACGTATCGGCGTTCAGGGATTAGTGGTTCTCAAAGTGCTGGGTCTGCCGGACGGAAAGATTGACCGCGTCAGAGTCGTGCGCGCAGTCCCATACGGTCTGACTGAAAACGCCATCCTTGCCGCGTGCGAAGTTAAATTCAAACCTGCGATGAAAGCCGGCCAGCCCGTCGCCCAGTGGATAACGGTGGAATACGGCTTTCGACTTGCCGAGTCCTCAATCTTTGGTCCATAGGAATTTTTGTTTATGAAGCGTTTTATATTCCCCCTTGCGGTTAGTCTCTGTCTTCTCGTCGTAATTTCCCAAAACACAACGGTGGCCGCGAAAGACACGTGGGTCAGCGTGCGTACGAAGAACTTTTTCATGCTGGGAAATGCGAACGAAAAGGACATCAGGAAAGTCGGACTGAAGCTCGAGCAGTTTCGTGAAGTGTTCACACGACTGTTTCCGAAGTTGAAGTTCAACACGCCGGTGCCGACCACGGTGGTCGTCTTCAAGAGCGACAGTTCGTTCGCTCCTTTCAAGCCGATGGCAAACACTGCGGGTTATTTTCAAGCCGGCAGTGACGTCAACTACATTGCGCTGACGACTGAAGTGCGCGGCGAGCAGGATCCGTTCAACGTCATCTTTCACGAGTACACACACCTGCTCGTCGACAACACTTTCGAAAGCGCTCCCGTATGGTTCAACGAAGGGCTGGCCGAGTACTACAGCACGTTCAGCATCACCGACGATCAGAAGATCCGTCTCGGCACTCCGATTGGTCACCACGTCTTCCTGCTGCGTGAAAGCAAGATGCTGCCGCTGCGAACGCTTTTCGAGGTCGATCACAAATCGCCACACTATAACGAGTCAAAAAAGCAGAGCATCTTTTACGCGCAATCATGGGCGCTGATGCACTACCTGATCATCGGCAAAGCAGGCAAAGTCGAGCAACTCGGAAAATTCATGGAGCTGCTTAGAAGCAAAGTGCCGATGGAACAAGCATTCCAGCAGGCTTTCGAAATGCCGTTCGAAGTGATGGAAAAGGATCTGCGTGAGTACGTTAAGAAAGATCGCTACAACGTCATTGACGGACATTTCGAACAGAAACTGGCGCTCGATACGACCACTGAAGCGACACCGTTGACTGAAGCGGAAGCGCAAGCCTACCTCGGCGATCTATTGCTGCACAGCAATCGCAAGGACGCATACACCTACCTTGAAAAAGCGGTGAAACTCGATCCCAACCTCGCGATGGCCCATGCGTCGCTCGGCATGGCTTACTTCCGCGAGGGGAAGATCAACGAAGCTAACGCGAGTTTTGAACGCGCCATGGCCGGCGACTCACAAAACTATCTCGCGCATTACTACTACGCCTTCACACTTAGTAACGCGGGCAGTTTTGAAGGGCCAACGAATGCGCCTTTGCCACCGGAAACAGCAACGAAGATCAGGGAACACTTGCAGAAGGCGATTGCGCTCCGGCCTGACTTTCCCGAGTCGTACAATCTGCTCGCGTATCTGAGTTTGGTTACGGGAAAGGGCATTGACGAATCGATCGCGCAGATGAAGCGACTCTTAAGCGTTTCACCTGGAAAGCAGGAATACATCTACATGTTGGGCCAGCTTTACCTGCACAAAGAAGATTACAAGACTGCTCGACAGCTCCTTGAAGTAGTAGCCAAATCAAACGCCGAAGAACAGATTCGCTGGCATGCGGAGCAACTGCTGAAGCAGCTTACTGCTTTCGAAGATGCAAAGTCGCGTGCTGAAGAGGCAAGACGAAATGGCGCTAAGGTGATTGTGCCGACACTGGAGGTGTCTACTGGTCCAGGAATTACTAAAACTGAAGACGCACCTACGGATCCTTCATCATATTTGCGTGAAGTGCTGCGAACGCCAGGCGCAGGTGAAACTCAGTTACAGGCCAAGCTCGTGAAGATCGAATGTGAGCCGAAGAACATCGTATTCGTCGTTCAGACGGCGAACGGGTTGCTGCGACTGCGAACTGAGACTTTCGACGCCATCGAAATCACGACATACGATCCGAAGGTCGCGGGCGAAATCACATGCGGCGCTCGGAAGCCCGAGAGCGTGGTCGTTGTTTGTTACCTACCGAATACGGACAAACGCGTCAAAGCTGATGGGGTTTTGAAATCGATCGAATTCGTCCCCGCAGACTTCAAACTCAAGTAAAAGCGTATCCACAGATTACACAGATTTTCTTCTTTAGTTTTGAGGGGAATCTGTGTAATCTGTGGATGCCCTCCTCATTCATTGCCCTAACCTCAACATCAGAATCATGCGCGTCCTTTTTGTAATTATTTTCGCGTTGTTTTGCGTTGTGCTGTTTGGTCCAAGCCGGGCGCAGCTCGCCACAGCTCCGGTTTTATTGACGAAGACTAATTCAACGCGCGCGGTCGCGGTGGAATCTACGGGCCTGACCGCCGAACCGTTCGGCGCGACTTCTTCCCTTCCGTTAACCGCGGATAACCGGACTCGCGTGATGCTCTTTGCGAGTAATCTCACACTGTTTCCCGGCGAGACGGCTGCGAGTGTCACCGCTTTGGCTGAAGACGGCAATCACATTCAGTACCCGCTGACAGTTGAATATGCCGGCAGTGTTCCCAGTCTCTCCGGCGTGACATCTGTGATCGCGCGTCTGAACGATAATCTCGGCGATGTGGGCGACGTGCTCGTAGGAATTACGGTGCACGGACAATCGAGTAATCGCGTGCGCATCGGCATCGGCCACATCGGGGGTGGTCCACCCGATGACGTCACCGTGCCGCAACCGACGCCCGAACTCGGTGCGGGCGCCAGTCTGCATGGCAAACAGGTCTTCCCCTTCGATAACGCCTGGAACCAGGACGTTTCAAATAGTCCCGTAGATCCAAACTCCGCAAACATCATCGCGAACATTGGTCTGGCTACAAGTCTTCATCCGGACTTCGGCACGGTTTGGGATGGCGCGCCGAACGGCATTCCTTACGTGGTCGTGGCGGGCAATCAGAGTCCGGTGCCAATCGCCTTCACTGCATTTGGTTCGCAGAGTGATCCCGGTCCGTATCCGGTTCCTGCCAACGCGCCGGTCGAAGGTGGACCAAACGGCACCGGCGATCGACACGTGCTCGTGATCGATCGCGACAACTGGAAGCTCTACGAAATGTATCGAGGGTTTCCGCTAAACAACGGCGCGAGCTGGAACTGTGATTCCGGCGCAATCTTCGATTTGAATTCAAACGCGTTGCGACCTGCGGGCTGGACTTCAGCAGATGCGGCCGGCTTGCCGATCTTTCCTGGTCTGGTGCGCTACGACGAGGTTTTTGAGCAACAGGAGATTCGACACGCAATCCGATTCACCGCACAGACTACGCGCAAAGCTTACATCGCTCCGGCTCGACATTGGGCGAGTTCAAACACGAGTGTCGATCGACCGCCGATGGGGATGCGTGTTCGCTTGAAAGCCTCGGTTGATATCTCCGGCTATTCACCGTCGATGCAGGTGATTCTACGCGCGCTGAAAAAGTACGGCATGATCCTCGCGGACAACGGTTCGAACTGGTTCATCAGCGGCGCCCCCGACCCACGCTGGAGCGACGACGACCTCAACACCCTAAAACAGATCAAAGGCTCCAACTTCGAAGTTGTGAAAATGGACAACATCGTCACGCCCTGAATCCGTCACTAATCCGTCTAAATCCGCAGCCCAAATACCTTCCGTATATAGATCGAGTTCTACAAATCAGTTCCTATCAAGGAAGGTGTTACCGTGAAAAGAGTTTTGTTCATGGTGCTGCTTGCCGTGGCATCGATCACAGTTCTGGGTCAGCAAATGGATAACAATCCGATGGTTGGCGGTGCGGCGATGTTCAAGTCGAAAGATATCGTTGACAATGCCGTCAACTCAGCGGACCACACGACGCTCGTCGCTGCAGTGAAAGCTGCGGGGCTCGTCGAAACACTCAAGAGCAAGGGGCCGTTCACAGTATTCGCTCCGACAAATTCCGCATTCGACAAACTGCCGGCCGGAACAGTCGACACACTGTTGCGACCGGAAAACAAAGGGATGCTCACCAACATCCTGACGTATCACGTCGTGGCGGGACGACTCGATTCGAATGCAATCGCGAAGAAGATCAAGGCGGGTAACGGAAAGGCGTGGTTGAAAGCGGTTAACGGTGGAACCCTGACCGCATGGATGGATGGAAACTCGATCGTGATCGCCGATGAGAAGGGTGGACAGTCGCGAGTGACGATCGCGAACGTCTATCAATCAAACGGAGTGATTCACGTAGTCAATTCAGTCTTGCTGCCGAAGTAAGAAAACCCATCCGCAGATTACACAGATTATTTTCTGTGTAATCTGCGGAATCTGTGGATTACTTCTGCTGGTTGCCGTCCGTAGCAACATTGCGCTTCGTGCCATTCAACTGCTTCATCAACTCATCAATCGCAGCTTCGAGTTGACGATCGCGGCCCGCCAGCACATCTTCAGGTTTGTTATCGACAAGCAAGTCCGGTTGAACGCCGTAGTTTTCCATGTTCGTGTGCTTTTGATCGGCAAGAAACACACCGACACCGGGCGTGCGCACAGTCGATCCATCGATCAAACTATAACTGCCGGTCCCGATAACAGCACCCATCGTCGGCGTACCAACAACCTTCCCGAGCCCCAACGCACGGAAGCCCGCCGGGAACATCTCAGCATTCGAAGCCGAGCGCCAGTTTTGCAGAACGATCTTCGGTCCGAAGAAGCCCGCAAACGGACGTCCTGTTGCTTCAGTGCCGCGCGGCTGCCAGATCTGATACTGCCGTTGGACCAGAATCGCGAGCAACTCCTGCTCGATGTTGCCACCACCATTCCAGCGCTGATCGATGATCATCGCTTCCTTGTTGCGATACTCGCGCAGCTCTTTCTCGAACCGGCGCAGCGACGGCGGATTCATCGCCTGGATGTGCAGGTAGCCGATGCGCCCGTTGGAGAGCTCATCCACTTTCTTGCGGCGATCTTTCACCCATCGTTCGTATCGCAACTGGCTGTACGCAGCAGCCGAAATCGCCTCGATGCGCGTGTTCCACGCACCATCATCCGCTGGTTTCGAGTTGAAGGTGACGTTGACCTTGCGATTGAGCCGCTGGTTCAGAAGCTGCCAGTACTCGTCGCCGGCTTTGACTTGTTTGCCGTCAATCGCGAGCAGGTAATCACCGACCTTCACACGCACCCAGTCTTTATCGGCTGGCCCATCTTCGTAGATGTAACTTACGCGATAACGACCCGCAGCTTTATCCGGTTCGAGTTCGAGGCCGAGATGCGACGTCGACACACCACCGGAGTTTGGTCCACGCGGCGGCGGCGCAGCGCCCGTGTGTGAAGCATTCAACTCCCCAATCATCTCGTTGATGATGTTGAGTAGCTCCTGACGATCGCCGACGAAGTCGACGAGCGGACGATACTTCGCGCGCGCGGCATCCCAATCAAAGCCGTGCATCTTCGGATCGTAGAAACGATACTTCATCGTGCGCCAGCCATCGTCGAACATCTCCGCCCACTCGGCCGGACGATCGATGCGAACGCGTACGTTAAAGTTGATGCGACGCCGTCCACCAGCTGCACCTGCTCCTCCACCTGCTCCTGCCACTGCGCCTGCACCTGCTGCCGTCGCTCCTGCGCCTGCTCCCGCTCCTCCTCCGAGCGGCACCGAATAGATCGCATCGCGTTCACTGAAGAACAACGTGCGGCCATCGCGCGAGATATGCAGATCGGAAACTCCGCCGCCAAAACCGCCACCGCCACCCGGACCACCCTCGGCGTTTTCATTCGGTGGCTGACCGGCAGTGACTCTCGTCAATCGGCGGCCATCTTCCTGAATTGAATAGATAACCGGAATGTTCGCTGGCCCTGCCGGTTCTGACGTCACGAATACGATTGTGCGGCTGTCGGGAGTGAGTGTGTAGTTGAAAATCGGAAACGGCATGCGCGTGATTTGTCGCGTACGGCGCTTCAGTCCGTCCCAATCGATCTTGATTTCACGAGGCGGACGGTTCGCTTGCGGCCCACGGCGCGGCGGTCCCGCGGCGGCGCCTTCTTCACCTTCACCTGCAGGGGCTTGCGGCGCCTGCGCTTCACGCTCTTCAGCGTCGTCGGGATCGCGATCCTGATGTTCGAGCAAGATCGAATAGATCTGAGACGACGTTGGCGCGTTTCCGCCAGTCGCTTCAAGACGCTGGAAGAAGAGCTTGCGACCGTCTGGTCCAAAGTGCGGGTTCGCGTCGTTCGAAGAATCAAACGTGATCTTGTGCGGCTCTTTCTCCTGACCGGACGACGCAATCAAATACACGTCGTTCGTGCGCGCTGCGTCAGATTTCGAATAGGCAATCCACTTTCCATCGGGCGACCAAACCACGCCACCGAAACCACCATAGCGGGACGTGTCGAGCACGATCGTCTGCTTCGTGGCCACAGTTACTTTGCGCAGATTGTTATCAGACGAAGCAAACGCGATCTCCTTCGAATCGGGAGACCAGTTGTAACCTAACTTCAGCGCATCGATGTCTGAAATCTGTTGCGCCGGCGCCGAGCCGTCAACCGGCACAACGTACAACTCTTCGCGACCGCTTTGATCGGAAATGTACGAGAGAAACTTGCCATCAGGTGAATACGCAACGCCACGATCCCGCGCTGCGCCATCGGTGAGTTGTTTCAGATCGCCTTCTTCAACCGGCGCCGTAAAGATCTCACCGTGAACTGAGACGGCGATGCGTCGTGAGTTCGGCGCGAGATCGTAATCGTCGGCTTCCGAATTGAACGACTGAAGCTCCGAGAGGTTTTCCTGAGTTTCGGCGTCGATGTCCAATTTGATCTGAGTCGCGCGTTTGGAAGCGACGTCGAGTTTCCAGATGCCGAAGTCGTGCTCAAACATTATGACTTTGCCGTCGGAGCTGATTGCGGGCCAACGAACATCACCGGACTTGAACGTCGTCACTTTGTCTGCCTTACCGCCAGTTTCAGAAACGCGCCAGATGTTAGTAAGTCCATTGCCGTCGCGATCGCTGACAAAATAGATGTTATGGTCTTGCCCCCACATGGGCCATGAATCGAGACCGTCAAAGTCGGTGATCGGCGTAAACTTCTTCGCAGCGACGTCCATGATCATGATGTCGCTTTGATAAGAGCCGCGATAATACTTACGCCAGTAGACCTGCGCCTTCTGGTTGTAAGCGAGCTTCGATCCGTCAGGCGAATAAGACGCCTGCACGCCCATGTCAGTGCCGGCTTTCCACGGCATGCCGCCTTCCGTACTGACGAGGTAAAGCTGCGGCATGAAGTCTTCGCCACGCTGGCTGCTGAACAGAACCGCGCGCGAATCAGACGACCAGCCAAGCACGACGTCGTCAGCCGAGTGGGCAGTGAGCTGTTTTGCATTGCCACCGTTCGACGGCATCAGATAGACGTCGAGATTTCCATTTCTCTCGCTCGAGAAAGCAATCCACTTCCCGTCGGGCGAGAATCGTCCATAAACGTCGCGCGCCCGGTTGACTGTGAGGCGCTGAACGTTCTGGCCATTCTCATCAGCGGTCCAAATGTCTCCGAGGTAAGTGAAGACGATGCGACCGTTATGGTAATGGGGATAGCGCACCAGCCGCGCCTCGCGACCGAATGCTGATGAAGTGATGAGAAGAAACAAGGCTGTGACGAAGAGAGTGGTAGTTTTTTTCATGGCTCCTGACCTGCGTCTAGTGGAATGGAAACTAACCGGAATGCGGTGGGCGGATTATAGCACCTTGTGGCATCATTAGCGCGTGATTACCTGTCGAAAAATGGGCGCCGCCGATGTGAAGGATGCCTTCCACATGCTCAGCGACTTTCTGAGCGAGGATGAGCACTACCTTGCGAGCAGCCAGGCGTATGGCGATCTCGGTCTGGCCGGGCTCAACAACGCACTCGATATTTTCCTCGAACATCCCGAACTGGGATTTGTGTGGATGGCTTTTGACGAGAACGGCGTGGCCGGAATCTGTGTGGTCTGTTACGCCATCTCGACCTCGATGGGATCGGTGGTCGCGAAACTCGACGACGTCTCAGTAAAAGCCGATCGACGTGGAAAAGGAACCGGCTCTGAGATGCTGCAACAGCTGAAGGAGCAGTTGCGCAGAGAAGCGGTGACCCGCATCGACGTCGCCGTCCACCTCCAAAACCCCGAGGCCCGGCGCTTCTACGAGAAGATGGGCTTCGTGGCCCTCAACGAAGAGCGCCTCTCTTGCCTCATTTAGCAGAAAAGATCAGCCACAAAAAGGCACAAAAAGCACAAAATGAAAACCCATTAATAGGAAGTCTTTTTTGTGCTTTATGTGCCTTTTTGTGGCTAAAACTTATCGTGGCAGGTTAGCGATCTCTTCGAAATATTTCGCGAACGCCACCATCCCGCCTGACGCTTGTTGCCAATCGAAATTCTCGTTCGGTGCGTGATAGCCGTGCTCGGGCAGCGAGAGGCCGAGGAAGAGCACCGGACACTTCAACACTTTCTCGATGCTCGTCATCGCGCCGATCGTCCCACCATCACGTACAAAAACCGCTTCTTTGCCAAACGCAAACTTTACCGCGCGCTTCAACGCCAGTGGCAGTTCACCTTCAAGCACGGTCCGAAACGCAGGCGCGCATGTCTCAAACTGAATCTTTACGTCGGGATTCCTCTCTTTCACCGCCGCTGCAATCAGTTTCTTGATTTTCACCGGATCCTGAACGGGCACTAACCGGCACGACGCTTTCAGCTCTGCGCGAGGCGGAACAATCGATTTAACGCCCGGCCCCTGGTAGCCGCCCACCATGCCGTGAACCTCGAGCGTCGGCATACCCCAGATTCGTTTCATCACTTCAAGCGGATCTTCGGTACGCATCTTCTTCAAGTGATGCGCTTTCTTGAATGCCTGGGTCGTAAACCCTGAATTTGACCAGTCCTGCAGTTCCCGTTTTGAAAGCGGAATGACGTCGTCGTAGAAACCTTTGATTTTGATCTTGCCCGTGCGGGGGTCGTACATGTCGGTAAGCAACTGCATTAACTCCGCGAGCGGATTGCGCGAGGCGCCTCCAGTTTCCCCGGAGTGCGTATCGACGGTTGCTGTTTCGAGCGTCAGAATGAAACCAAGCAGCCCGCGCAACCCCGCCGAGCTCGCTGGACGATTTCGAGAAACCCAAACTGTGTCAGAAACGACGACCGAGTCAGTCTTCAGATTCGGTGCAGCTTTCGAGATGATTTTCTCAAAATTCGGAGACCCGATTTCTTCCTCAAACTCCCAGAGAAAACGAATGTTCACCGGCACGTCGGCTTCGATCGCGGCGCGCGCGCCAAAGAGAGCGGTGAGCGCGGGTCCCTTGTCGTCGGTCGTGCCGCGACCGTAGTAAGTGTCGCCCTTTTTCGTGAACACAAACGGCTCCGTATTCCACGGTTCGGTCTCCTTCGAGGCGGGCTGCACGTCTATGTGGTTGTAAACGGTGACGGTCGGCCGATTTTTATCATTGCCAAAGACGCCATGTATGACTGGATTTCCCTTTTCAGCGCGGTAAATCTCGACTTTGGCACCGTAACCCTCGAGTGTCTCAGCCGTGAGCTCAACGCCCTTTCTTATGTCTTCTAAGTGATTCGGATCGACGGAAACCGTTGGAGTTTCAACGAAACGCTTCAACAACGCCTCAAATTCCTCGCGGTGTGAGTTGGCAAAAGACAACAGACTGTCCCGTTTCAATGTCGTGGGCATTCAAGATCCTCCGTCGAACTGTTTATGAGAGCGTCGAGGCCATAATATACGAATAACCTCGGGGTGATTGCCAATTGCCGATTGCCAATTGCCAATTTTGAAGCCAACTCATTCACTAAATTGGAAATCGGCAATTGGCAATCGGCAATAACAAGCTAGGCGACCAAAAGCACACGCAGAGCATCTACATGCCTACGGCGATTTACAGAAAACTTCGTCCGATGCCCTGCGTACATTCAAAAGGTTTGCCCCTTCGTGTTATTCTGGCGTCCCGTGTTTCCTACCCGAAACCCGGCCTGACGGTTAGAACCCACGAGATACAGGTTTTTTAGGAGGGTTGCGTGAGAAAAAGGTCTTTTGCCCCGGGAATAGTACTCTTCGTCTTGGCCCTGGCACTTCCTGCACTGATTATCGCCCAGCAAAATCGTTCCGCACGGCGAACTACAACTCCCGATCGCTCAGCGACGGGGGCAAGCTCGACCGGCAGAACCAATCCTTCAGGCACCGCAATCAAGAGCGACCTTGCCGAAGCACTGTCCGTAATCCAGTCGAACTACATTGACGGCAGAAAACTGGATTACAACGCGATCTTCAAGTCGTCGATCAGCAGCATGCTGAACGTGCTGGATCCGCACTCGACCTACCTCGATGCGTCTGAATGGGCAGCGTTCCGCACGGAGCAACGCTCGGAATACTTCGGAATCGGCGCCACGATTGAAGATCTTCGCGAAGGAAACGACGTCAACACATTTATTCGCGCCACCTTCCCGGAATCACCTGCCTACCGCGCCGGCCTGCGATATGGAGATCGCATTCTCGCGGTCGATGGCAACTCGATGAAGGGCAAAACCTATCCGGAAGTCCGCAAGTTCCTGCTCGGAGCGCGCGGCACCACGGTCAAAGTCACTGTCGAACATCCTGGCGACCACAAGGAAGAAACCGTCAGCATCATTCGCGACGCGGTCTCGCTGCCTTCAATCGCACAGGCTTACATGCTTCGTCCGGGCGTCGGTTACGTTGGGATGACGGGGGGCTTCAACCTTACCACTGCGGACGAATTCGACGACGCGCTCAAGCAATTGCACGGCAAGGGAATGAACATGCTCGTGCTGGATCTCCGTGGCAATCGCGGCGGATTGCTGATTCAAGCTGTTCGCGTCGCGAATACGTTCCTGCAGCGCGATCAGCCGATCGTTTCCCAGAAAGGTCGCCTCCCTGACACTTCGCAGTCCTACAGAGCATTGAATGACCATCCGGACCCTGTTCCCATCGTTGTGTTGGTTAACGGCGACACTGCGTCGGCCGCTGAAATCCTCGCCGGTGCTTTGCAGGATCATGATCGTGCTCTCATTGTCGGCGAAACAACGTTTGGCAAGGGTCTCGTACAGTTTCCATTCCAGATGGATTACGACACAGCAGTCTTGCTGACGATCGCCAAGTACTACACGCCTTCGGGTCGCCTGATTCAGCGTGATTATTCAAACGGTGGTTTTTACAACTACTACTTCCCCGGTGGTCTCGCAGCAGATAAGCAGAATCAGCCGAATCCACAAACCGGACCGGAGAGCCATACCGACACCGGTCGCGCGGTTTATGGTGGCGGCGGAATTTCACCGGACGAAGTCGTCAAACCGGGATTCATCACTGCGGCTGAGCGACACCTGCGCGACCTGCTCTTCGCGTATTCACTCGAGTTGACCACGGGACGCGTCACCGGCTTTGAGTCGTACAAGATTCAACGAGCAATTGAATTCGACCATGATCTCGCGAACGAGGACTTTCCGGTAACGGATGCTCTCTACAAAGACTTGAAGCGGTTTGCAGCCAGCAAGCCTATCTTCAAGGTTACCGCCGATCAGCTCGACAAATCGCGCTCGTACGCGGAGAGACAGTTGCGCTACAACGTTCTGTCAGCAGCTTACGGTTACAGAACCGCGACGCAGGTCTTCAACGACGCCGATCCACAGATCGGGCGCGCCGTCGATGCAATGCCTCGCGCTCGTGAGCTGGCACTGGCAGCTAGTCGCGCCCGAGCTCGCGGTTGACCGTCATTATCATCAACCACGCTGCCGCGCGAGTGCGGCGCTTGTGGCCGGAAATAAAAAGAAAACTCGACGCATCCGGCGTTGAGTATCAAGCGTACGAAACAACAGCGCGCGGGGATGCCACCAGCAAAACCCGCGCGTTTTTGCGTTCAGGCATCGACTCAATCGTCGTCGTTGGCGGCGATGGCACGCTCAGCGAAGCGGCAGAAGGGTTTTTCGAGTTCAACGACGATCTCGATGTTCCGCCAACCGCAATTAATCCCTCAGCGACACTCGGTGTTCTTCCCGCGGGAACCGGCGATGATTTTGCCCGTGGCCTGGCGGGCACGCGCGCGCCTTTACAGACATGGATCGACAAGTTTGTCGCGCACGCTAGCGGGGAAAGTCAGACATTAACAGTTGATGTTCTTTACGGGCGTTGTAACGGTTACGAAAAACCGTTCATCTGTCTAAACGCTTCGACGATGGGCATCGGTGGTGAAACGGCCGGACGCGTC
>Ga0207647_10001426_pt1 | contig 18317 bp, 14 predicted proteins | sample KBSCornC2_FD_184295 | JGI IMG/M metagenome (GOLD analysis project Ga0207647, IMG submission 184295) | Corn rhizosphere microbial communities from Kellogg Biological Station, Michigan, USA - C2 (SPAdes) (version 2) | ecosystem: Host-associated > Plants > Roots > Rhizosphere ... | reverse complement strand
GGCGCACTGGCTCGCCGACGTGCTGGCCGGGCGCGATCGCACGCTCGCCGCGCCCACGTTCATGGCCGACGGGCTGTATCTTGCCCATGTCGGCTACCCGGCGGAATTCGCCGTCCCGCCCGCGCAACTCGGCAGCGTGCCGTGGAGCAGCGTCTGGGCCGATCTGGACCTACCATCATGACGGATCACGCCGTGCCTTCTCCGACCTCCGCCGCGACCGGCCTCGCGCCGCGCACGCGCATCAAGCTGTGCGGCCTGTCGCGCCCCGAGGACGTGCTGCACGCCGCGGCACTCGGCGCCGACGCGATCGGCCTCGTGTTCTACCCGAAGAGCCCGCGCGCGGTGTCGATCGCGCAGGCGGCCGAACTGGCGCGCCTCGCGCCGCCGTTCGTGTCGGTGGTCGGGCTGTTCGTGAACGCGACCGAAGCCGAGATCGACGCAGTCGTGCGCGAGGTGCCGCTCACGGTGCTGCAATTCCACGGCGACGAGACGCCCGAGCAGTGCGACGCGCTCGGCCGCGCGGCCCGCCTGCCGTGGTTGCGCGCGGTGCGCGTCGGCCCCTCGACTCAGCCGTCCGATTTGGTAGAATCGGCTCTTCATTATTCGAAAGCGCGCGGCCTCCTGTTCGACACCCTGGTGCCGGACTACGGCGGTAGCGGCAAGGTCTTCGATTGGTCTCTTATTCCCGCAGAGCTCGCGCATCGGGCCGTTTTGAGTGGTGGCTTGAGCGCGCAAAACGTCGGTGATGCGATCCGCCAGTTGCGCCCGTTTGCTGTCGATGTCTCGAGTGGCATCGAAGTGGAGGGCGCGAAGGGCGTGAAGGATCACGCCCGGATGGCGGCGTTCGTACGCGCGGTGCGCGAAGCGGACGCCCGGTGATGCAAGAAGGTGCGCCCCCCGAACGCGAGGCGCGCCGACCAATCGAGAGTGACACCATGTACAACCTTCCTGATGATCACGGCCATTTCGGCCCGTATGGCGGCGTGTTCGTCGCCGAGACGCTGATTCACGCGCTGGACGAACTGCGCGCCGCGTATGACAAATTCCGGAACGACCCCGATTTCGTCGCCGAATACGAGCGCGAACTGAAGCACTTCGTCGGCCGTCCTTCGCCGATCTATCACGCGCAGCGCTGGAGCGAGACGCTCGGCGGCGCGCAGATCTACCTGAAGCGCGAAGATCTGAACCACACCGGCGCGCACAAGATCAACAACGTGATCGGCCAGGCGCTGCTCGCGAAGCGCATGGGCAAGAAGCGCGTGATCGCCGAGACGGGCGCCGGCCAGCACGGCGTCGCGACGGCGACGATCTGCGCGCGCTTCGGGATGGAGTGCATCGTCTACATGGGCGCCGAGGACGTGCGCCGCCAGGCCGCGAACGTCTACCGGATGAAGCTGCTCGGCGCGACGGTCGTGCCGGTCGAATCGGGTTCGCGCACGCTGAAGGACGCGCTGAACGAAGCGATGCGCGACTGGGTCACGAACATCGAAAGCACGTTCTACATCATCGGCACGGTCGCGGGCCCGCACCCGTATCCGGCGATGGTGCGCGACTTCCAGCGCGTGATCGGCGACGAGTGCAAGGTGCAGATGCCGGAACTCGCCGGCCGGCAGCCGGACGCGGTGATTGCGTGCGTCGGCGGCGGCTCGAACGCGATGGGCATCTTCTATCCGTATATCGACGACACGTCGGTGCAGCTGATCGGCGTCGAAGCGGCCGGCGACGGCCTCGACACCGGCCGTCACGCGGCGTCGCTGATCGCCGGCAGCCCCGGCGTGCTGCACGGCAACCGCACGTACCTGCTGCAGGACGACAACGGCCAGATCATCGAGACGCATTCGGTGTCGGCCGGCCTCGACTATCCGGGTGTCGGCCCCGAGCACGCATGGCTGAAGGACAGCGGCCGCGCGCAATACGTGCCGATCACCGACGAAGAGGCGCTGAAGGCGTTCCACGACTGCTGCCGGATCGAGGGGATCATCCCCGCGCTCGAGTCGAGCCACGCGATCGCATATGGCGTGAAGCTCGCGCCGACGTTGCCGAAGGACAAGATCCTGCTCGTCAACCTGTCGGGCCGCGGCGACAAGGACATGCACACGGTCGCCGAGCGATCGGGCATCGCGCTCTGACCGACCGATGCGTGACCTGATCGAAGAACCGGGCGGCGGCGCCGCGAGCGAAGCGGAGGCGGGGCAGCCCGCCGTCGCCGTGCCGTGCGCACTGCCGTCCGGGATCGAACTGCACAACCGCGATTTCATGACCGAAGCCGCGCGCCTGCCGGATGCGTCGATCGACCTGATCGTCGCAGATCCGCCGTACGGGCTCGGCAAGGACTACGGCAACGACTCGGACAAGCGTTCGGGCGACGACTTTCTCGCGTGGACGCGCGAGTGGCTCGAGCTCGCGATTCCGAAGCTCAAGCCGAGCGGGTCGATGTACATCTTCTGCACGTGGCAGTACGCGCCGGAAATCTTCAGCTTCCTGAAGACGCAACTCACGATGGTCAACGAGATCATCTGGGACCGGCGCGTGCCGAGCATGGGCGGCACGACGCGCCGTTTCACGTCGGTGCACGACAACATCGGCTTTTTCGCGGTTTCCAAAGCGTATTACTTCGATCTCGATCCGGTCCGCATCCCGTACGACGCCGACACGAAGAAGGCCCGCTCGCGCAAGCTGTTCGAAGGCAGCAAGTGGCTGGAGATGGGCTACAACCCGAAGGACGTCTGGTCGGTCTCGCGCCTGCATCGGCAGCACGCGGAGCGCGTCGATCATCCGACCCAGAAGCCGCTGGAAATCATCGAGCGGATGGTGCTCGCAAGCTGCCCGCCGGGCGGCCGCGTGCTCGATCCGTTCATGGGCAGCGGCACGACCGCGGTGGCCTGCGCACGGCAGGGGCGCGACTTCGTCGGCTACGAGATCAACGAAAGTTATTGCGCGATCGCGCACGAGCGCGTGAACGCGCTCGCCGTGCAGGCGTGCGCGTGAGTCGCGCCGCCGCAATGCCGATCGCTGCTTTGCATGGGACCTGAATAAGCGCCAAAGCGCTAACTCCGGTCGACAAAGGAAAATTGCCATGAATCGTATCCAGCAGACCTTCGCCGCACTCGCCGAACAAGGCCGCAAGGGCCTGATCCCGTTCATCACGGCCGGCGACCCCGATCCCGCAAAGACGGTCGAGTTCATGCACGCGCTCGCCGAAGGCGGCGCCGACGTGATCGAGCTCGGCGTGCCGTTCTCGGACCCGATGGCCGACGGCCCGGTGATCCAGCGCTCGTCGGAGCGCGCGCTCGCGCGCGGCGTCACGCTCAAGAGCGTGCTCGCCGACGTGAAGCGCTTCCGCGAGACCAACCAGACGACCCCCGTCGTGCTGATGGGCTATGCGAATCCGATCGAGCGGATGGGCGTCGATGCGTTCGCCACCGAAGCGCAGGCAGCCGGCGTCGACGGCGTGCTCGTGGTCGACTATCCGCCCGAGGAAGCCGGCGTGTTCGCCGAGAAAATGCGTGCTGCGCAGATCGATCCGATCTTCCTGCTCGCCCCGACGTCGACCGACGAGCGCATCGCCGACGTGGGCAAGATCGCGAGCGGCTACGTGTATTACGTGTCGCTCAAGGGCGTGACCGGCGCCGGAAATCTGGATGTTTCGAGCATTGCGGGTAAAATCCCGGCCATCAAGTCGCGCGTGCCGGTTCCGGTGGGCGTCGGCTTCGGCATCCGCGACGCCGAAACGGCGCGCGCGGTGGCCGAAGTGTCGGACGCCGTCGTGATCGGCAGCCGCCTGGTGCAACTGCTCGAGAGCGCCGCGCCGGAAGGCGCCGCCGCCGCGCTGAAGACATTCATCGCCGAGCTGCGCGCCGCCCTGGACGGCGCCGGCAAGACGGCGCGATAAACACAACACAGGAGGCGGGAACGGGCCGGTCGGCCCGCCCCGCCACGGAACAGGAAACCATACACGATGAGCTGGCTCGACAAACTGTTGCCGCCGAAGATCAAGCAGACCGATCCGAAAAGCCGCAAGGGCATTCCGGAAGGCCTGTGGGTCAAATGCCCGTCCTGCGAGGCCGTGCTGTACCGCAACGACGTGGACGCGAACCTGCATGTGTGCCCGAAGTGCGATCACCACATGCGCATCGGCGCGCGCGAGCGCCTCGACGGGCTGCTCGATCCGGAAGGCCGCTATGAAATCGGCCAGGAAATCGTGCCGGTCGACTCGCTGAAGTTCAAGGACAGCCGCAAGTACCCCGATCGTCTGAAGGAAGCGATGGACGAGACGGGCGAGACCGACGCGATGGTCGTGATGGGCGGGGCGATCCACACGCTGCCCGTGGTCGCGGCCTGTTTCGAGTTCTCGTTCATGGGCGGCTCGATGGGTTCGGTCGTCGGCGAGCGTTTCGCGCGCGGCGCGCAGAACGCGCTGGAACAGCACGTGCCGTTCATCTGCTTCACGGCGTCGGGCGGCGCACGGATGCAGGAAAGCCTGCTGTCGCTGATGCAGATGGCGAAGACCACCGCGATGCTGACCAAGCTGGCCGAAGCCAAGCTGCCGTTCATCTCGGTGCTGACCGATCCGACGATGGGCGGCGTGTCGGCGAGCTTCGCGTTCCTCGGCGACGTCGTGATTGCGGAACCGAAGGCGCTGATCGGCTTCGCCGGCCCGCGCGTGATCGAGCAGACGGTTCGCGAGAAGCTGCCGGAAGGCTTCCAGCGCGCGGAATTCCTGCTGACGACGGGCGCGATCGACATGATCGTCGACCGCCGCAAGATGCGCGACGAGATCGCGCAGCTGCTCGCGCTGCTGCAGCGACAGCCGGCCGACGCGCTGGCCTGATCGGCGCGGCGTTGTGACCTGCGCGCGTCGCCCGGCTGAACCGCCGGGCGGCGCGTTTCGTTTTCTGGCGTAGTGGTGGTACCGATTCAGATTTGATCCGATGAGCACTTTTCCCACTCTCGACGCGTGGCTTTCGCATCTCGAACGCGCGCACCCGGTCGGCATCGACATGGGCCTCACCCGCATCGGGCAGGTCAAGGCGGCGCTGCAGCTCGAATTCGCGTGCCCCGTGATCACGGTCGGCGGCACGAACGGCAAGGGCTCGACCTGCGCGTTCCTCGAGGCGATCCTCGTTCACGCGGGATACAAGGTCGGTTGCCACACGTCGCCGCACCTGCTCGAGTTCGCGGAGCGCGCACGCGTGAACGGCCAGCAGGTCAGCGATGCCGACCTGCTGCCGCACTTCGAGGCCGTCGAAGCGGCGCGCACGTCGCTGCCCGAGGCGGTGTCGCTGACGTACTTCGAATTCACGACGCTCGCGATCCTGCACCTGTTCGCGTCGCGCGGGCTCGACGTCGTGATCCTCGAAGTCGGCCTCGGCGGCCGGCTCGACGCGGTCAACATCATCGATACCGACTGCGCGATCGTCACGAGCATCGACATCGACCACACCGAATACCTCGGCGACACGCGCGAGAAGATCGCGTTCGAGAAGGCGGGCATCTTCCGCGCGGGCAAGCCGGCGATCTGCGGCGATCCCGCCGTGCCGAACACGCTGATCGACCATGCCGCGGCGATCGGTGCGGACCTGTGGCTGGTCGGTCGCGATTTTCGCTATGAAGCGCAGCCGGGCGCGGAGCGCCAGCAATGGAGCTACCGCGGCCGCGACAAGCGCTATCCGGCGCTCGCGTACCCGGCGCTGCGCGGCGCGAATCAGCTGATCAATGCGTCGGCCGCGCTGGCCGCGCTCGAGGCGCTGCGCCCGGTGCTGCCGGTGTCCGCGCAGGACATCCGGCTCGGGCTCGCGAACGTCGAGCTGCCGGGGCGCTTCCAGGTGCTGCCCGGCAAGCCGGCGATCGTGCTGGACGTCGCGCACAACCCGCATGCGGCGGCCGTGCTCGAGCAGAACCTCGGCAACATGGGCTTCTTCCCGTACACGTACGCGGTCTTCGGCGCGATGCACGACAAGGACATCGACGGCGTGCTGCGGCACCTGGCGGGGGAGGTCGACCACTGGTGCGTGACCGACCTGCCGCTGCCGCGCGCGGCGCGCGCGGAGCAGCTCGAAGCCGCGCTGCGCAAGGCCGGCGTGGAAGACGGGCCCGATTCGAGCGTCACGCGGTTCGCGTCGCCGGCGGAAGCATTTCGAGATGCACTAAAAAGAGCATCCGAGAATGATAGAATCGTGGTTTTCGGCAGTTTCCATACGGTGGCCGGTGTGATGGCCTACCGGAAATCGCAGCAACACTGACTGTCGGGCAGTTTCGGACTCAGCCATTCATGGGAATTTTCTCGTTCGGCAAGAAAGACGACGACGCGCCCACCCGGCGCGGCGGTCGTACCGGGGCCTCCCGGAACGTGCGCACGGAGCGCACTGAACGCGTCGAGCGACGCACGCGCCGCACCGAGCGTCCGGAATCGGACGCACTGCTTCTCGATCCGACCCTTCCTGAAAAGCAACGCGCCCGCCGGCGTCTCGTCGGCGCGATCGCGCTCGTCGTCGGCGCGGTGATCGTGCTGCCGATGGTGCTCGATTCGCACCCGAAGCCGGTGACGGACGACATCGCGATCGATATTCCGAACCGGCCTGCGCATCAGGCGGTCGCGCCGCGTGACGACGACGCGGCCGACGTGCAGGCAGGCGTCGCGCACGACGAGCCGCCGGCCTCCGATGTCGCGGTGGCGGCCGCGCCCGCACCGGCGCCGAAGGATACGGCCAAGCCGGCCGCGAAACCCGCTGCCACGACCTCGACGACCCCGACGACCACCGCGAGCGTGACGCCGTCGAAGCCCGCTGCGAAGCCGGCCGCCCCTGCGGCGAAGCCGGTCGCGCCGAAGCCGGCGCCGGCCCCCGCGACGGTCGCGAACGCCGACGCCGCGACCGACAGCGGCGACGCGTCGTCGCCCGCATCGCCGGCCGGTGCGCGCTTCGCGGTGCAGCTCGGTTCGTTCAAGGACGACACGACGGCCCGTTCGTGGGCCACCAAGTTGAAATCGGCGGGTGTGCCCGCATATGTCGAGCATCGCAAGCAGGCGGACGGCAGCACGGCTACACTGCTGCGTGCCGGCCCGTTTGCGGATCGCGCGGCGGCGTCAGCCGCGATCGCGAAGGTGCGCGAAGCCGGACTGACGCAGTAACGTGCGATGCTGACGGCTTTCGACTACGCTGTATTGGCGGTAATCGCGTTGTCTGCGCTGCGTGGCGCATGGCGCGGTTTCGTCTCGGAGATTTTCGGGTTGATCGGCTGGATCGTGGCGGTCGTGATCGCCGCACGCTATGTCGGGCTGGTGGTGCCGTACATTCCGGCGAACTGGCCGGGCGGCGCGCTCACCCAGTGGGTGCTCGCGTTCGCGCTGATCGTGATCGGCGTCGTGTTCGTCGCGGGTGTCGCGAACGCGCTGTTGTCGCGGATCGCGCAGGCGACGGGCCTCGGTGGAGTCGATCGCTCGCTGGGCATGATGTTCGGGCTCGTCCGCGGCTGCGTGCTGGTGGTGCTGCTGGTCGCGGCGGCCGGGCTGACCGAATTGCCCAAACAGGATTTCTGGCGCAATGCGCTCTTGCGTCCTTTCGCCGAACAGGGCGTGCACGAGCTGAAGCAGCTCCTGCCCGACGGCATGGCCCAGTACGTGCGCGTGTGACGCCGCGGCCGGGCAGGACGGAACCGATTTTGTCATCTTGAAGGACATGCCATGTGCGGCATCGTAGGTGTTATCTCCCAATCCCCGGTCAATCAGCTGATCTATGACAGCCTGCTGCTGCTGCAGCATCGCGGTCAGGACGCAGCGGGCATCGCGACGGCGGACGGCAGCAATTTCCACATGTACAAGGCGAACGGCATGGTGCGCGACGTGTTCCGCACGCGCAACATGCGCAGCCTGCCCGGCACCTTCGGCATTGGCCAGGTCCGCTATCCGACGGCCGGCTCGGCGTCGAGCGAAGCCGAGGCGCAGCCGTTCTACGTGAACGCGCCGTTCGGGATCATCCTCGCGCACAACGGCAACCTGACGAACTGGGAACAGCTGAAGGACGAGATGTTCCGGATCGATCGCCGGCACATCAACACCAATTCCGACAGCGAAGTGCTGCTCAACGTGTTCGCGCACGAGCTGCAACTGTCGACCACCGGCCTCGAGCTCGATCCGGCCGCCGTATTCAAGGCGGTCGCGGGCGTGCATCGCCGCCTGGAGGGTTCGTACGCGATCGTGTCGCTGATCGCCGGCTACGGCCTGCTCGCGTTCCGCGATCCGTTCGGCATCCGCCCGCTGTGCCTCGGCAAGCTCGAAACCGAACACGGCACGGAATGGATGGTCGCGTCGGAGTCGGTGGCGGTCGAAGGCATCGGTTTCGAATTCGTGCGCGACGTGCAGCCGGGCGAAGCGATCTTCATCGACAAGGCCGGCAACTTCCACAGCCAGCAATGCGCGGAGCAGCCGACGCTGAATCCGTGCATGTTCGAGTACGTGTATCTCGCCCGTCCGGATTCGTGCCTCGACGGCGTGCCCGTCTACAACGTGCGCCTGCGCATGGGCGACTACCTCGCCGAGAAGATCAAGCGCGAGCTGCCGAACGTGCCGATCGACGTCGTGATGCCGATTCCCGATTCGTCGCGTCCGGCTGCGATGCAGGTCGCCGCGAAGCTCGGCGTCGAGTATCGCGAAGGCTTCTTCAAGAACCGCTACGTCGGCCGCACCTTCATCATGCCGGGCCAGGCCGTGCGCAAGAAGTCGGTGCGCCAGAAGCTCAATGCGATGAGCATCGAGTTCAAGGACAAGAACGTGCTGATCGTCGACGACTCGATCGTGCGCGGCACGACCTCGCACGAGATCGTGCAGATGGCGCGCGATGCGGGCGCGAAGTCGGTGATCTTCGCGTCGGCGGCGCCGCCGGTGAAGTTCCCGAACGTGTACGGCATCGACATGCCGACGCGCGGCGAACTGGTCGCACACGGCCGCACCGACGAAGAAGTCGCGAAGATCATCGGCGCCGACCACCTGATCTACCAGGACGTCGACGACCTGCGCCGCGCGGTGCGCGACATCAACCCGAAGCTCGAACGCTTCGAGGCGTCGTGCTTCGACGGCAACTACATCACCGGCGCCGTGACGCCCGAGTACCTCGATGCGATCGAGCGTGCACGCCTCGCACCGGCGTCGCAGGCCGATCGCGACACGGCCGGCGACACCGCGCGTTCGCAGATGAACCTGCAGCTGTCGGTCGAGTGATGCCGGCGCACGCTTCCGACGAAGCGTGCTAGGATGTGGCCTTGCGTCGATTTGATTCAGCTTGCGGACGCGGGGCGACTTCCCAAAACAGCTAAAGCGAAGGCCGGCGAGAGCCGGCCCGAGTCGATCGCTGTCGTACCGCACCGAAGCCCGCTGATGCCGACGCATAGCGGGCTTTTTGTTTTGGCCTGGTTTTTGGCTGGGTTCGCGCCCGATGCATGACCGGCGGCGCGACCCTCGAATACGGAAAACGGAACATGGACGACTCCCTCAACTTCGACACGCTCGCCGTGCGCGCGGGCACGCTGCGTAGCAGCGACTTCAACGAGCACTCGGAAGCGCTGTTCCTCACGTCGAGCTTCTGCTTCAAGAGCGCGGCCGAGGCCGCCGAGCGCTTCGCGAATTCGGAAGACTATTTCACCTATTCGCGCTTCACGAACCCGACCGTCACCATGTTCCAGGATCGTCTCGCCGCGCTCGAAGGCGGCGAGGCCTGCATCGCGACGGCGTCGGGCATGGCCGCGATCATGTCGGTCGTGATGTCGGCACTCCAGGCAGGCGATCACCTCGTCAGCTCGCGCAGCCTGTTCGGCTCGACGCTCGGGATGTTCTCGCAGATCTTCAGCAAGTTCGGCATCACGACGACCTTCGTCGACCCGACCGACCTGAACGCATGGCAGGAAGCGGTGCGGCCCGAAACGAAGATGTTCTTCCTCGAAACGCCGTCGAACCCGCTGACCGAGCTCGCCGACATCGAGGCGATCGGCAAGATCGCGAAGGCGGCGAACGCGCTGTTCGTCGTCGACAACTGTTTCTGCAGCCCGGTGCTGCAGCAGCCGCTGAAGCTGGGCGCGGACGTCGTGATGCACTCGGCGACGAAGTTCCTCGACGGGCAGGGCCGCGTGCTCGGCGGCGCGCTGGTCGGCTCGAAGGCATTCATCATGGGCAAGGTGTTCCCGTTCGTGCGCAGCGCGGGCCCGACGTTGTCGGCGTTCAACGCGTGGGTGCTGCTGAAGGGGATGGAGACGCTGTCGCTGCGCGTCGAGAAGCAGTCGGCGAACGCGCTGGAAATCGCGCGCTGGCTCGATTCGCATCCGGCCGTCGCGCGCGTGTTCTATCCGGGGCTCGAATCGCATCCGCAGCATGAACTCGCGAAGCGCCAACAGAAGGCGGGCGGCGCGATCGTATCGTTCGAGCTGAAGGGCGACACGCCGGAGCAGCAGCGCGCGAACGCGTGGCGCGTGATCGACAGCACGAAGCTGATCTCGATCACCGGCAACCTCGGCGATACGCGCACGACGATCACGCATCCGGCGACGACGACGCACGCACGCATCACGCCGGAAGCGCGTGCGGCCGCGGGCATCACCGAAGGGTTGATCCGCCTCGCGGTCGGCCTGGAGGATGCGGGCGACCTGCGCCGCGATCTCACGCGCGGCCTCGAGGGCTGAGCGCGGCGGCAGGTTTTTTCACGGCCGACATGACAACGGGCCGCTCGACAGAGCGGCCCGTTGTCTTTTGACCGGCGACGCGCGCGTTGCCGGAATCAGCCGGCCTGCGCGGGCTGCCCCGGCACGTCGCGCATCGCTTCCATCATCCAGCGCAGCGTGTCGTCGAGCGGCGTCACGGGCAGTTCGCCCACCACGCGCCGCAGCTTGTCGCGCGATCCGCTCAGGCGCTTGACTTCGTTGTGCCGCACGAAACGCGGATCGATCGTCACGTCGATCACGTAGCCGGCGATCCGCGACAGCATCGCCAGCACTTCCTTCAGCGAATACGCGCGTTCCGAGCAGACGTTGAACGTCTCGCCGGCCGGGGCCGCCTCGAGCAGCTTCAGGTAGGCGGCCGTCACGTCGCGCACGTCGGAGAAATCGCGGCTCACGTCGAGATTGCCGAGCGAGATGCGCGGCGCATTGCGCGCATAGTGCGACACGAGCTTCGGCAGCAGATAAGCATCGTCCTGGCCGACGCCGGTGTAGTTGAACGGCCGCGCGATCACGATCGGCAGCTGGTCGGCCCACAGCTTCGCCGCGTATTCCATCGCGAGCTTGCTGACCGCGTAGTCGTTCGCGGGCGCGGGCGGGACCGCTTCGTCGAGCACGCCGGCCGTCGAATTGCCGTAGACGTTCGCGCTGCTGGCGAGCAGGACCGCCGACGGACGGTGGTCGAGGCCCGCGAGCGCGGCCAGCAGGTTGCGCGTGCCGACGATGTTGACCGCGTAGGTTTGCGACGGCTCGTCCTGCGCGACATGCGCACGCGCGGCGAGATGCACGACCGCATCGGGCCGCGCATCGGCCGCCGCCGCGCGCATCGCGTTCGCGTCGAGCAGATCGACCGGCAGCAGCGTGCAGTTCGCGAACGCCGGATCGTCCGGCCGCGCCGCGCCGGGCGCCACGGTGCCCCACACGTCGTAGCCGGCGGCTTCGAGGCGCTGGGCCATGTAGCGGCCGGTGAAGCCTGTGAGGCCCGTGACGAACGCGCGGCGCGACGGGCGTCCGGCTTCAGTACGTGTCATGGTGACGATTCCGCGTCAGATCGGCTTCGACCATCATCTGGCAGAGCTGCTCGAGCGTCGTCTCCGGCGCCCAGCCCAGCTTGCTTTTTGCCTTGTCGGCGCAGCCGATCAGCAGATCGACTTCGGCGGGGCGGTAGAACTTCGGATTCACTTCGACGAGCACGTTGCCGTTCGACGCGTCGATGCCGCGTTCCTGCTCGCCCTTGCCGGTCCATTCGAGCTGGTAACCGGCGGCCGCGAACGCCATCCGCACGAAGTCGCGCACGGTCTCGGTGCGGTTGGTCGCGAGCACGTAGGTGTCGGGCTCGTCGACCTGCAGCATCCGCCACATTCCTTCGACGTACTCGAGCGCGAAGCCCCAGTCGCGCTTCGCGTCGAGGTTGCCGAGCTCGAGCTTGGTCGCCTTGCCGAGCCGGATCTTCGCGACGGTGTCGGTGATCTTGCGCGTGACGAACTCGCGGCCGCGCAGCGGCGATTCGTGGTTGAACAGGATGCCGCTGCAGCCGAACAGATCGTAGGACTCGCGGTAGTTCACGGTCATCCAGTGTGCGTACAGCTTCGCGACGCCGTACGGGCTGCGCGGGTAGAACGCGGTCGTTTCCGTCTGCGGAATCGCCTGCACCTTGCCGAACATCTCGGACGTCGACGCCTGATAGAAGCGCGTCTTCGGGCTCACCACGCGAATCGCCTCGAGCAGGTTCAGCGGGCCGATGCCCGTGACTTCGGCGGTCGTCGCCGGCTGGTCGAACGACACGCCGACGAAGCTCTGCGCGGCCAGGTTGTACAGCTCGTCGGGTTGCGTGCGTTCGAGCAATCGCAGGCTCGAGCCGGCATCGGTCAGGTCGTGCTCGACGAGCGACAGGTTCGGGTGCGTGTCGACGCCGAGTTCGGCGATGCGCCAGAAGTTCACCGAGCTGGTGCGGCGGTAGGTGCCCGTGACCTCGTAGCCCTTGTCGAGCAGCAGCTTGGTCAGATAGGCGCCGTCCTGCCCCGTGATCCCCGTGATGATGGCCTTCTTGCGGTTTTGGCTCATGGCAATGTCCTGGTCGAAACGATGGATTGAGAAAGTCAGGCGGTCGTGCGCGCGGCGGCGGGCAGCGTGTTGCGCGCCGGGCCGCGTGTCAGGCGTCGCTCGAAGCCGTACCAGCTGAGGGTGGCGTAGGCGAGCGTGATCGCGAGGGCGAGCGCGGCCGTGACGAAGCGGTTCAGGTGCAGCGGCCAGAGCGCATACAGCACGCTCAGGTGAATCAGGTAGACGGTGTAGCTGACGGTGCCGACGTACACGAGCAGCGGGTTCGTCAGCACGCGCTGCACGAGGCCGCGTCCGCTCAGCGCGATCACGACGATCGACGTGCACAGCAGCAGCGAGATGCTGTAGAGCGCGGCGTTCGAGATCGGCGTGTTCGCCGCGCGAAAGCGCGGGAACGACAGGTGCAGCCAGCCGAGGATCGCGAGCGACACGAGCGCGCCGACGATCGCGAGTGGATAGAACGGGTCCAGCGCGCGCCGGTCGCGGCGCAGCACGATCGCGAGCAGTGCGCCCGCGGCGAGCAGGTCCATCCGGAACGGCGTCAGGTAGTAGATCGGCCAGAACGAATCGAACCACGGCGTCGCGATCGCGCGCAGCACGGGCGCCGCGACGATCAGCGCGGCGGCGATCCACAGCAGCGCGCGCTCCGAACACCACAGCACGACGAACGGCCAGAAGATGTAGAACTGCTCCTCGACGGCGAGCGACCACAGCACGTTCAGGCTGTCGTGCCCGATGCTGCCGAGCGACAGCCCGATATTGGTCGAGAAGAACGCGAACCACGGCCAGTGCGGCAGCCAGCTCGCGCCGAACAGCAGCGTCGACACGACGAGCAGCAGCACGTACGGCGGCAGGATCCGGCGCACGCGGCGCGCGTAGAAGTGGCTGAAGTACGACTGCCCGCGCGCCTTGCGATCGAGCAGGATGCCCGTGATCAGCAGGCCGCTCAGCACGAAGAACAGGTCGACGCCCATCCACAGCGGCGCCTTCAGCGCGTGTTGCAGGAACACGGCGCCGACGGCGATCGCGCGCAGCCCGTCGAGCTGCACGATGCGGCCGTGTTGCGGCGGGGCGAGGTCGGCGGTGCGCGAGATGCCCGTCATCGCGCCGCTCCTTCGCGACGCGCGGCCGGTGCCGTGGCGCGTCGTGCATCCGATGCGTGAACGTAATCCATGCGTTTGAATGAAATATTGAATCGAAATCGATTCTAGGGAAAAGAAATCGGCAAAAAAACGCATGTCATTTATCCGGCCGAAAACCTTCGAATACCGGTCGTTTCAATCGCGGCATGAAAGGTTTGCAGGCCGGGCGCTCCGTCGGGCGGGGTGGAGCGGCATTTTCTACGGATCGGTGCGTGAAAGGCGGTCGTTATTTCCGTTTTGCGGCGACTATTTCGCGCTGTTCCGGTGCGATATTTCACGCGGAAACATCCCCAAATATTTCCAAATTTCTTGTGATTATTTTTGCTTGTAACCTGCATCGCGACGTTTGAAACCCATTTAGTGACAGGGCATCCGGGCACGCAGTCCGCCATGGTGCCCCGTTGCTGTTGCATCGAGTCTGGAGAGCGCATTGCGACGTCTGATTCTGGTTGGCATGACGGTATGCGCGGCGCTGTCCGTGAGCGCCGCCCCGGCTGAAACCGTGTTGCCCGCGACCACGTCGTGGATCGGCAACACGTTCGGCTATGGCGACGGCACATGGACGCAGATCGACATTCGCGCGATCGCGGTGACGCCCGACGGCAAGGTGTATACGAACGCGCCGTGGGACGAGAGCGGCGCCGAGGCGAGCGTCTACCAGGACGGCAAGATGCTCGGCTTCGCCGGTGGCACGCACGGCTGGGGCAACCTCGGCGGCAACGCGGTCGCGGTGAACGGCAAGTACGCGTACGTCGCGATCGGCGTCGGCAACGAGCGCGGCCATCTGCAGTCGCCCGGCATCTGGCCGGACAAGGGCAAGCAGTGGTTCGGCATTTCGCGGCGCACGATCGGCGACATGAAACAGCCGGCGCCGTTTCGCGCGGCGCCGCAGGTCGCGCCGGGCGGGCGTGCCGATGCCGGCCGCGCGCGGATGGCCGCGAGCTTCATGGTGATGAACGAGGTGGCGGCCCCCGCACGCTCGGAGGTGGGCGAGGCGAAGGCCGAAGTGGGCGGCCTCGCCGCGGACGACAAGACGCTGTTCGCGACGAACCCGTCGCATGACGAAGTCGACGTGTTCGACGCCGAGACGATGCAGAAGAAGGGCACGTGGAGTGCGCACGAGCCGGGCCGCATCGCGCTGGCCGGCGACGGCACGCTGTGGCTGCTCACCGACACCATCAGCGGGCCCGCGCGCCTCGTGCACGTGCGCGCGGACGGCCGCAAGCTCGACGACGCGCCCGCGCTGCCCGAAGGCACCGAAGCGGTGGACGTGGCGGTCGATGCGAAAGGACGCGTGCTGGTGGCGGACAACGGTGCGCGCCAGCAGGTGCTGATCTTCTCGAAAGGCGGCAAGGGCTATGCGCCGTCCAGCACGCTCGGCGAGCGCGGCGGGATCTTCGCGGGCCCGGTGCCGGGACGCCCGGGGCCGCAGCGCTTCAACGGGCTGACGGGCGTGGGCGTCGATCGCGCGGGCAACGTGTACGTGTCGATGAACGGCATCGGGCCGCGTCACGACACGATCGGCGCGGGGCTCGGCGCGGTGCTCGAGAGCTACACGCCGGACGGCAAGCTGCGCTGGCAGGTGCAGGGGCTGCTGTTCGTCGACGGCGCGTGGATCGATCCCGCCCGGCCGAACAGCGTATACACGGGCAACAAGCGCTTCGAGCTCGACCTGTCGAAGCCGCCGGGCCAGGACTGGAAATACGCCGGATTCCTGTCGAACCGCTTCAAGTATCCGGACGATCCCGTGTTCCACACGGACCAGTATCCGGGCATGCCGTTCGCGCGGCGCGTGGACGGCCGTACGTTCCTGTATCTGACCGACATGTACGCCGACCACCTGAAGATCTACCGCTTCGACGCGAAGCGCGACGGCGAGGTCGCGATTCCGTCGGGACTGATCGCGGGCCGCGCGCGTCCGGTCGACAAGGTGCCGAACAAGCCGCCGGGCGGCGACTGGCTGTGGCGCGACGCGAACGGCAACGGCCGGCTCGACGCCGACGAATTCACGATCAACACGACCGGCAAGGCGAAGGCGGGCGGCTGGGGCTGGTGGGTCGACACGAAGGGCGACATCTGGCGCACGAGCGACGTGCGCGGGATCCATCGCTTCAGCTACGGCGGCGTCGACAAGGCCGGCAACCCGATCTACTCGTACGACAAGGTCACGACCTACCCGATGCCGCAGCCGTTCACGCAGTTGCGCCGTTCGATCTACGAGCCGCAGACGGACACGCTGTACGTGACGGGCTACACGGCCGACGCGCCGCCGCAGCCGGGCATCAACAAGGAAGTCGGCCGCGTGCTGGTGCGCTTCGACAAGTGGTCGACCGGCTCGCCGGTCGTGCGCTACACGGTCGCGCTGCCGTGGCAGCTCGATGCGAAGCCGATCCTCGACCTGATCGGGATCACCGTCGAGGGCCGCTACATCTTCACGGTGGAGCCGGTCGGCAAGATCCACGTGTATGACAAGGAAACCGGCAAGGAAGTCGGCGTGATGAGCCCGGGCGCCGAGGTCGGCAAGGCATCGGGCTGGGTCGACGTGCCGTTCGGCATCAGCGCGTTCCGACGCGAGAACGGCGAATACCTGGTGTTCGTCGAGGAAGACGCGCGCGGCAAGGTGCTGATGTATCGCTGGAAACCGTGACGGGGCGCACCGGCGTCGTCGCCCCACAAGGCACAAGAATGGACAAAGGCATACTCAAGAACGTTTCGATCAACTTCATCGGGCTGATCCTGCCGACCTTCGTGTCGCTGGTGACGGTGCCCGCCTATATCCACGCGCTGGGGGTCGAACGCTACGGCGTCGTCAGCCTCGTGTGGACGCTGATCGGCTATTTCGGGATCCTCGATCTCGGGATGAGCATGGCCGCGCAGAACCACATCTCGAAGGCGCTCGCGAGCGGCAACGCGGACGAAAGCGCGCGGGTCTTCTGGAGCGCGTTCTGGCTGAACCTCGGCACCGGCATCGTGGGCGGCCTGCTGATCTATTTCGGCGCGTTCGTCTACACCGCGTATTTCACGAAGGTGTCGGCGGCGATGCAGCACGAGGTGTATCTCGCGCTGCCGTGGCTCGCGCTCGCGATTCCGCTCGCGAACGTGTCGTGGGTATTCGCCGGCGCGATCAACGGCGCCGAACGGTTCGGCGTGTTCAACACGAACCAGACGATCGGCACGTTCCTGTTCCAGCTGCTGCCGCTCGCCGCCGCGTGGTGGATCGCGCCGAACCTGCAGACGGTGCTGGCGGCCGCGGTCGTCGCGCGGCTCGTCGCGGCGGTGATGCTCGGTCACGCGAGCATCAAGGTGCTCGGGATCCGGCGCATCGACCCGCCGCAATGGGGCACCGCGAAAGGGCTGTTCAACTTCGGCGGCTGGATGCTGATCGCGAGCACGACGAGCATGATCGCCGACACGCTCGATCGCGTGATGCTCGGCGCCGGCATGGGCGCGAAGTTCGTCACCTACTACACGGTGCCGCAGAACCTCGTCACGCGCCTGAACATGCTGCCGAACGCGCTGGTGCGCACGCTGTTCCCGCGCCTGTCGGCGGTCGGCCGCGATCACGCCGACACGCTCGCGCGCCAGTCGCTCGAATTCCTGAACGGCGTGTTCACGCCGGTCGGCATCGTCGCGATCTTCGCGCTCGCGCCGTTCCTCACGCTGTGGGTCGGCGCCGATCTCGCCGCGCATTCCGCGCCGGTCGGCCGCGTGCTGGTGATCAGCGTATGGCTGGTCGGCCAGGCGAGCGTCACGCGCATCCTGATCCAGTCGCAGGTCAACCCGGCCCGCGCGGCGTTCGCCGGGCTCGTCGAGATGCCGTTCTTCGTCGGCGGCCTGTGGTTCGGCATTCATCACTTCGGGCTGATCGGCGCGGCGGTGGTCGTTGCCGCCCGCGCGCTGGTCGACTACGGCGTGCTGCTTTACCTGTCGGCAATCCGGATGCGCGCGATCTTGCTCGACATGCTCGCGCATCTCGCCTTCCTGCTCGCGAGCCTGTTTCTCGCGCAAGCGTGGTCCGGGCTCGGCGAGTCGATCGGCCTGTGCGCGGTCGTGCTGCTGCTGAACCTTGCGTGGTCGCTCACGATGACGCCGGGGCTGCGCGCGCTCGTGCGCGACCTGTTCGTCCGTCTCAATGCGAGGAAAACCATATGAATCGCGATCTGGCGGAACACGCCATCCTGAACGTGGCCGCGGCGGACGCTGCCGTGGCCGAAGCCGGCGCCACCGCGTTGCGCCGGACCGAAGCGGCCGCGCCGGCGGGCGCACGCGATGCGTCGCGTCCGCTGCGCGTGGCGATCGTCCACGACTGGCTCGTCACGTACGCGGGCGCCGAGCGCGTGCTCGAACAGATCGTCGCGTGCTTTCCCGACGCGGACCTGTTCAGCCTCGTCGATTTTCTCGACGATCGCGCGTTCG
>Ga0207647_10001424_pt1 | contig 18340 bp, 15 predicted proteins | sample KBSCornC2_FD_184295 | JGI IMG/M metagenome (GOLD analysis project Ga0207647, IMG submission 184295) | Corn rhizosphere microbial communities from Kellogg Biological Station, Michigan, USA - C2 (SPAdes) (version 2) | ecosystem: Host-associated > Plants > Roots > Rhizosphere ... | reverse complement strand
ACCACCCTTATGTGGTCGCCGTTGGGCAGCATCCACTCTTCCTCGAGCACCTCCTCGGCGCTTGTGAACCAGCCGCGGCGTTCCTCCTTCCACGCCGGGAAGTCGCGCGTTTCGGGTAGGCGCTGCTGGTCGCGCATGCGCTCGATCACCCGATCGAATTCGGGCTGTTCGGCGAGCCATTCCGCGTCGAGCTGGGTCATTACCGCGAACGGCCGGTTGAAGAAGCTCAAGCTGCGGTCTGCATCGAATTGCGCCGTGCCCGCGGTCATTCGATCGGCAAGCTCCCGCTGCGATTCTATGTATCGGCCAAGCTCGGCGCGCGCATCCTCGAGGTCCTGGACGTCGACCGCGAACCCCGCCACGGCCCCGGTGGATAGCGGAACGTTAACGACCCGAAGCATGCGCCGCTCGCCATGGAGGATCGCCGGCTGCATGCGCGACACGACACGGCCGCCTTCCTGCGCCTCGCGAGCTGCGCCGACTGCGCCGCTCTCGCCATCGCCGTCCACCAGCTCAGCCGAACGCTCGATCACATCGGTCGCGTCCCTCCCTTCGACGGCGTGGACGAAGGCGCTGTTGACCAGCCCAAGCTTGAGGTCGGGTCCGCGGTACCACATCGGAAACGGCGCAGCCTCGATCAGATGGGTGAGCGAACCGAGCGCGGCCTCAGTCTGCTTGAGCCGGAGCGACAGCTTGGCGCGCTCCTCCTCGCCCGCGCTGGCATCAAAGAACCAAAGCAGCATCGTGCCGGGCGCCTCTTCGGGCGCCGGGCCGCCGCGCACATCAAAGACGCGGCCGGAACCCTGCGCCCGAACCTTGCGCGAGAGCCGACCGGCCGAAGCTCGCGCAATTTCAAGGTCGCTGGAGAGGATTCCGAGATCATCGGGCGCGATGCCGCTGTCATTGCCGACGAGCTCGGCGAGCCTGGGTGGGCGCTCGGTGAGCCCCAGCTCGCGCAGCAGCTGCTCGTCGACTTCAATACGATCGTCCGGATGCACCAGGAGGGGGCGAGCCGGCATCAGCTCGAGCAGGCGTGCGTTCGCCCGGGCGGCCTCTAGTACCTGCTCGGCAAGGCGGAACCGGCGCGCCGCCGCAACCGCGACCGCGGCAGCGATACCGAGCCACAGCAGCGCCAGCGCTGCGATTGCCAGACCGGTTGCGCCAAGAGCGCCCATCCTCGAGCCGATACCCCCTCGGCCGATTCATAAGGCGAAGCGGTCCAAAAGGAAGAGTCGCCAAACGCGTGGGAGCGCGCCTGTAGCCTTTGAATTCAATACCGATAATGGTCAGGCTTGAACGGACCTTCGATCGAGACGCCAATATAGCTGGCCTGCTTGTCGTTCAGCTTGGTCAGGTGAACGCCGAGCTTGTCGAGGTGCAGGCGCGCAACTTTCTCATCGAGGTGCTTCGGCAGGACGTACACTTCGTTGTTGTACTGGTCGCCCTTGGTGAAGAGCTCGATTTGAGCCAACACCTGGTTGGTGAAGCTCGAGCTCATGACGAAACTCGGGTGACCGGTGGCATTGCCGAGATTCACCAGGCGGCCCTTCGACAGGACGATGATCTTCTTGCCGTCGGGGAACTCGACCTCGTCGACCTGCGGCTTGATCTCGGTCCACTTCATGTTGGCCAGCGCACCGATCTGGATCTCGCTGTCGAAGTGGCCGATGTTCGCAACGATCGCCATGTTCTTCATCGCCCGCATGTGGTCGAGCGTGATGACATCCATGTTGCCGGTCGCAGTGACGAAGATGTCGGCACGCTTGGTCGCTTCCTCCATCGTCACGACCTCATAGCCTTCCATCGCTGCCTGCAGAGCGCAGATCGGGTCGATCTCGGTCACGATCACGCGAGCGCCGCCCTGGCGCAGCGAAGCGGCCGAGCCCTTGCCGACGTCGCCGAAGCCGGCGACGCAGGCGACCTTGCCGGCGAGCATGACGTCGGTCGCCCGGCGGATCGCATCGACCAGGCTCTCGCGGCAGCCGTAGAGATTGTCGAACTTCGACTTCGTGACGCTGTCGTTGACGTTGATCGCCGGAAACGGGAGCTTGCCCTGCTTGGCGAGATCGTAGAGGCGGTGAACGCCCGTGGTAGTCTCTTCTGATACACCCTTGATGGTCTCGACGGTCTTGGTGAGATAGCCCGGCCGTTCGGCTAGAAAGCGCTTCAGGGTCGCGCAGAAGATTTCCTCTTCCTCGTTCGACGGCGCGAACAGCTCCTCGCCTTTTTCGACGCGATAGCCCCAGAGCGCGAACATCGTCGCGTCGCCGCCGTCGTCGAGGATCATGTTGCAGGTCGTATCGCGGCCCCAGTCGAAGATGCGGACGACGTAGTTCCAGTAATCCTCCAGCGTCTCGCCCTTGATGGCGAACACGGGGATGTGGCGTGCTGCGATGGCCGCCGCGGCATGGTCTTGCGTCGAAAAAATGTTGCAGCTCGCCCAGCGCACCTCGGCGCCGAGCTCGACCAGGGTCTCGATCAGCACCGCGGTCTGGATCGTCATGTGGAGCGAGCCGGTGATCCGGGCGCCTTTCAGCGGCTTCGATGCGCCGAACTCGTCCCGGAGCGCCATCAGGCCCGGCATCTCGGTCTCGGCGATCTCGATCTCCTTGCGGCCGAAGTCGGCGAGGCCGAGATCCTTCACGACAGAGTCGTTGAAACGCGTTTCAGCCTGGGTCGCCACGTCGAAAATCTCCGAATGAATGATGTGCGCTGACCTTCAGCGCGGATCGGCGCAGCCGTTAGCCGCCGACGCTCGCAAAGGCAAATATAAAGAATTCTTTATATGTTGAATTCAGCGCGTGGCCGACTTGAGCTCGTGCCGAAGCAGGATCCCGCCGGGAATCAGCGGCAGCCACAAGGTGAAGCCGCGGAACAGGAGCGTTGCCGAGACGGCGGCCTCGAACGGGACGCCGAACAGCCGCATCATTGCGACGCTGACTGCCTCGAACGAGCCAAGGCCCATGGGGATCGGTCCGAGGATGACGGCAATCGAAGCCATCATGAATGCCGTATAGCCGGCGCTGAGCATGGCGTGGACTCCAAGCGCGTAGAGGCAGGCCTGCATCGTGAACGCGTCGGCGACGAAGACGAGCAGGTTAAGGAGGGTCAGCCAGGCGATTAGGCTTCGGTCGCGCATCAAATCGCGCGGCGCTTCGCCCACCAGGTCGAAGAAGTTCCGCGCCTTTGACCAACCTGCGATCCACCGCGGCATCCGGCCTTGGCCGCGCTTGTGCAGCCACAACGTCAGCGCAGGAATGCTCACGGCCACGACCAGGAACAACAGCACCGCGGCGGTCAGAAGCAAGCTTGCGCGATCCTTCCACCACAGGACGACGAGCACCCACAACGCCCCCGCAGCATAAGAGAAATAATAGGCAATCACCTGGAGCAGCAGCGCTGCGACGGCATTGCCCCGCGGCACGCCCAGGCTGACGAGGCGGTCGACCAGCACGACGTTCCCGCTCACGCCCGCTGTTGGCACGACCTGGTCGGCAAAATGCTTCGCGAACGTCAGCCGGAATAGATCGCCGGGTTTTCGGGGTGTCTCCGCTTCCCTGAGCGTTAGCCACCATTGCGCGGCCAGTCCGATGTAGGTGCAAATCTGCAGCCCAGCGGCGACCAGAAGCCAGAACGGCTTGGCTTCCTTGAGCAGCGCGGCAAACTTCTTGACGTCGCCCCAGTGGATCACAGCAATCACCACGGCAGCAATCAGCAGAGCGGCCAGAAGCCAGTTGCGCCAGTTCGAGACGGGACTCTGATGCTGGTCTTCCTGGATGCTTCGTTTTGCCATCACGCCCGAACGCGGACGGTGGCATAGCTTTCCATCAGGCGGCGCCCGTCTCGCTCGCCAGCAGCCGCGGGTCGATGCCTTCCGCCTTGAATGATGCGGCCCAGCGCTCATCGGTCGGCATGTCGAAGAGAATTCCGGTGTCGGCTCGCGCGGCAAACCAGCCGTGCCGAGTCATTTCCTCGTCGAGCTGGCCCTCGCCCCATCCCGCGTAGCCGAGCGCCGCGATCCACTTCGCCGGCCCTCGTCCCTCCGCGATAGCGCGGAGAATGTCGATCGTGCCCGTCATCGCGAATTGCTGACCGCGATCACCGTTAATCTGAAGCGTGTCCTGGCCGCCCCAGTCTGTCGAGTGGAGAACGAAGCCCCTCCCCGGCTCGACCGGCCCTCCGTGATGGACTGCGCAGTCGGGCGCGTCGCCCGGATCGATCTCGAGCTGGCGGAGGAGGCCTCGGAAGCTGATCCCCGCACGCTTGTGCCCGACGCCCACGCCGACGGCGCCGTTCTCATCGTGCACGCACATAGCAATGACTGCCCGCTCGAAGCGGGGGTCGGCCATTCCCGGCATTGCGAGCAACAGCTTGCCGGACAGGAACGTCGGCTGCTCAACCATCAGCCCATCAATGGGCGGCTTCGTTCCGCCGGGCAATATGGTTCGGCACGGCTCATCGCAGGCTTGAGACCGTTATGGCGCGGGCCTAAGGCGCGGCTGATCCTGACCCGAAGGAGCTTGCAACATGACGATCCAAGTGGGCGACCGCCTCCCCGACGTGCCGCTGACCATCGCCGGCGCGGACGGCCCAAAGCCGACCAGCAGCGGCGAGTTCTTCAAAGGCAAACGCGTCGCGCTGTTCGCCGTGCCCGGAGCGTTCACCCCGACCTGCTCGGCGCGGCACCTGCCGTCTTATGTCGACAAGGCAAAGGAGCTGAAGGGCAAGGGAATCGACGAGATCGCCTGCATCTCGGTCAACGATCCCTTCGTGATGGCAGCCTGGGGGCAGCGCGACGGCAGCGAGGACATCACCATGCTCGCCGACGGCAATGGCGATTTCGCTGAGGCGACGGGTCTCACCATGGATGGAAGCAAGTTCGGACTCGGCGAGCGTTCCCAGCGCTATTCGATGATCGTCAACGACGGCGTCGTCGAGCAGCTGAACGTTGAAGCGCCGGGCGAATATCGCGCCTCGAGCGCCGAATATATGCTCGACCAGCTCGCCACCGCTTAAGCCAGTTCCGGCCACTCGCCGACCGTTCGCCTCTCCTCGCCGCTCGCGCCCCTGTCACGCGCGAACAGCGTGCGCTTTCAATCGTTTAAACGGTTCGAGAGCGAAATCTTTTGAAGAGGAGAAATCAGGCATGCCGAGGAACAACAATCGTAGCGGAAGCCGGAGCAGCAGCAGTCGCGGCAGCAATAATCGCAGTGGCGGCGACTGGGGCGTGATGGACATGGTCCGCGATCGGCCCGTCGCTGCGGCTGCGGCGGCCGCAGGAGCAGCGGCGGCTGGACTATTCCTGTGGTCGAGGCGGACCCAGATCAGTAACCAGATCAGCGAACTCAGCGACCAGATCGGCGAGTGGACGGAGAACATGCGCTCCGACTGGAATAGCGGCAGCGGCGGCGACGATACCGCAGGCCTGACTGCCGGTCAGTCGACGGGCAGCAGCGGATCGACGGGCAGCCGATCGAGCGGCCGCGGCCGCAGCAGCGGTGCCGGCCGGACGACCAGCAGCCGCACGCGCGGCATGAGCGAGACCGGCGGCGGCAATGCCAGCCTGGGCGCGCACAGCGGTGGAATTGGAACGAGCACCAGCGGCTCTCCAAGTGGCCGCGGGCGCGCGCAGTCGACACCAACGACACAGCAGTAAGCGCCCGCTGATCACAAAGGGGCGCCTCCGGGCGCCCCTTTCTTACGCGGATAGAAAGTCAGCGATGACTTGACCGAACTCCGGCTTGGTCACCGAGCTCATGTGCGTCCCGGGCACTTCCTCGAAGACTGAGTTGGGCAGGATGTTGGCGAGCTCCTCTGCCGAGCCATTGTCGTCGTCCTGGTCGCCGCAGACCACGAGAGTCGGCATCGTGAATGCCTCGAGCCAGGTCATGAACGCGTCGGCGAAACTCTCCAGAAGCAGCGCGGCGGCGACCCGGTCGATCTTCTGGCTCTTCATGAACTGGATCGAGAGCCAGTGCGGGTCGCCGCGTTGAACCCGGTCAAACATTGCGATTGCTTCAAGGAAGAAATTCTTGCGCCGCTCCCAGTGGCGAAGACCCTCGAGGCCGGCCCCGCCGAGGATGGCGCGCCGCGGCTTCAGCCCCTCGCCCACCGCTTCGACCGTGGTCCGCGCGCCGAGTGAGAATCCGCCTAGGTCGAATTCGGTCAGGTCGAGGTGCGACACGAGCTCGCGCAGGTCCCGGGCGAGGATGCCTCTGGGATAATGTTCCGCGCCGTGCGGCTTGCCGCTGAGGCCGTGTGCCCGAAGGTCCGGCATGATCAGGCGAAATCCTCGATCGGCAATCCGCTGCGCCGTGCCGAACTTGAACCAGTTGGTTTGAGCATCGGAAAAGAGACCGTGCAGCAGGACGGCCGGCCGCCCTTCACCCAATTCGTGATAGGCGAGCTCGACGCCATCAGACGCGGTCCAAAAGTGAGCGGTAGCGGTCATTGGGGGACGTGCTCCCTTGCTCTTGGTGGCGGGCTCATTGCGCGGCTAAGGGGCGGCATGTCCAGCGCACCATCGCCTGAGGAAATCGCCCGCGATGCGACGTGGCTTGCCCAGGCGCTGGACCCGACGCAGGGGGTGGTGCGGCTGATCGCCATGGACCGCGAGAGCTATCGGTTGGCGGGCTTTCTCGACGATCGGATGCTTCAAGCGCCCCTCGACGCTCAGGTTGTTCCGTGGCCCGATGTGGAAAACGCCATGTCAGGCGAGCGGCGGAGCGACGCCCGCTGGATCTTTCATATCGGCCACGCCGGCTCGACGCTCGTGTCGCGTTTGCTGGGCGAGGTTCCTGGGGTGCTCGCGATCCGGGAACCGCGGCTGCTCCGCGATCTGGCAATGAGCCCGCCTGCAATGCGCGCCCGCTATATCTCATCCGTCGCGAAACTCATGTCGCGCACTTTCGCCGATGAGGAGATTGCTTGCGTCAAGGCAACCAGCTTCGCGAGCGAAATTGCGCCGGAATTGGTGCCGCCGGGCGAGCGCGCTCTCCTCATGTATGTGACGCCTCGCAATTACGTCGCCAGCATCCTCGCGGGCGAGAACAGCGTCAAAGAGATGCACGCGCTTGCGGAGTACCGCGCGCAGCGGCTCGCTCGTCGCGGGATCGGGCTGTCGTCTCCTCGAAATGATGCGGAACTGGCCGCTGCTGCCTGGGCTTGCGAGATGACCACGCTCGAATCCGCGGCTCACGCGATGGCTGATCGACACATTGCCTGGGCGGACTTCGACGCAATGCTCGCCAACATGCCGGGCGAGCTGGCGCGGACCGCAACCTTCTTCGGCTTCGATGCAGAGGACGAACAGCTCGCGGCAATTGCACGCGGGCCGCTGATACAGCGCTATTCGAAAGCCCTCGAATATGAGTACAGCCCAAACCTGCGCGCGGAGCTGATCGCCGGCTCGCTGCACCTCCAGAACCGCGAGATCGACCCCGCCCTTGCCATGCTTCGCGCCGCGGCCGAAAAGTCGCCGCTGTTGGCGCGAGCGCTGACCCGCGCGGGGGACTGAGATGTACAAGGTGATCCAGGTGCTGACCGACGAGGAGATCGCCGAATGCCGGCAGATCGCGGCGGCCGCGCAGTTCGTCCATGGCCGCATCACAAACCCGCACAACAAGGCCAAGGACAACGAGCAGCTCCACGAGCCCTCGACCTACCAAAAGAGCGGTCAGCTTCTGCACGGCGCGCTGATGCGCAGCGAGGACTTCGTGAACTTCGCGTTCCCGGTGTCGATGGCCCCGCCGCTGATCACCCGATACCAGCCGGGCATGCGCTACGGTGCGCATACCGACGTCGCCTACATCAAGCTTCCGGGAGGGACCCTGCGCAGCGACCTTAGCTGCACCATCTTCCTCAATGATCCGGACTCATATGAAGGCGGCGCGCTTCGCATCGAGCTCGGGGACGCCGAGCTGCAGTTCAAGCTGCCGGCCGGATTCGCGATCATCTACCCCTCCGACACGCTGCACCAGGTCGAGGAAGTGACCAACGGCGAGCGGCTCGTCGCGATCACCTTCATCCAGAGCCGGGTGCCGGACCCTTTTCGCCGCAACCTGCTCTACAATCTGAACGAGGTGGCAGCACTCGAAGGACTCAACATGCAGGCGGAAAATTTCACGCGCCTGCAGCTGATCCAGAACCAGCTGCTCCGGTGCTGGGGCGAGAAGCCCTAAGCTGCCTTCTGCAGGTGCTTGCGCCCTAGCAGCTCCGCAATCTGGACGGCGTTTAGCGCTGCGCCCTTGCGGAGATTGTCGCTGACCACCCACAGGCTGAGGCCGTTCTCGACGGTCGGGTCCTCGCGGATTCGGCTGACGTAGGTCGCATATTCGCCGACGGCTTCCACCGGCGTGACGTAACCGCCGGGCTCGCGCTTATCGACGACCATCACGCCCGGCGCCTCGCGAAGTATGTCGCGCGCCTCGTCCGCCGAGATTTCGTTCTCGAACTCGATGTTCACTGCTTCCGAATGGCCGACAAAGACCGGCACCCGAACGCAGGTGGCGGTGAGCTTGATCGAAGGGTCGAGGATTTTCTTGGTCTCGACGACCATCTTCCATTCTTCCTTGGTCGAGCCGTCGTCGAGGAAGACGTCGATATGGGGAATGACGTTGAAGGCGATCTGTTTGGTGAAGAACTCCGGTTCGTTGGCGTCGCCGACGAAGATGTTGCGAGATTGCTCGAACAGCTCGTCCATCCCGCGCTTTCCGGCGCCGGAGACCGACTGGTAGGTCGCCACCACCACTCGCCTGATCTTGGCCGCGTCGTGAAGCGGCTTCAGCGCGACCACTAGCTGGGCGGTCGAGCAGTTCGGGTTCGCGATGATATTCTTCTTGGCGAAACCGACGATCGCCTCCGAATTCACCTCCGGCACGATGAGCGGGACGTCGGGGTCCATGCGGAACAGCGAACTGTTGTCGATCACTGTGCAACCGGCCTGCGCCGCCTTGGGCGCATAGACCTTCGAGACCTCCGACCCGGCTGCGAACAGGGCGATGTCCCAACCGGAAAAATCGAAGTGCTCGAGGTTCTTGACACGCAAGGTCTCGCCGCTGTCACCGAAATCGATCTCGTCTCCGGTTGAGCGGGAGGAGGCGACCGCCGCAACCTCATCCAGCGGGAATTGCCGCTCGGCGAGGATGTTCAAGATCTCGCGCCCGACATTGCCCGTCGCCCCGACGACCGCGACCCGATAACCCATCTTGCTCACTCCAAAAGCTCTTGAACCGCGCCTATCGCAAGCGGCGGCGCAACGCGATATGGCTTCGGCTCCTGCGCGCACAAGGGGGCTTCATGCGGCGCGACACGTTGCTGGCGTTCGGCGTCATCCTGCTCATCCTTGCAGCGCTGGGCGCCAAGTCATTTCTGCTTTCCGTGCCGCCGGTCCAGTATGCGCCAGGCCAGTTCAATGCGGAACGGGCCAAAGCGCGGGTCACGTTCGTGCTTGGCGATCAGCGGCCGCATCCCGCCGACAGTGCCGCTGACGACGCAGTGCGCGCGCGCCTCGTCGCGACACTTCAACAAATGGGCCTAAAGCCGATCGTACGCGACCAGATGGCGTGCAACGATTTCAAAAAGACCCGGCTGGTTGCCTGCGCACGAGTTCGCAATGTGATCGCCATCCTCGGCCCCACTACGGGCAAGGCACTGCTGCTCAGCGCTCACTACGACAGCGTTCCGGTGGGACCGGGCGCGTCCGACGACGGCATCGGGGTTGCGACGCTGCTGGAGGTCGGCTCGATCCTCAAGGACAAGCCTTCGAAGCGTCCGATCATCCTCCTGTTCAACGAGGGCGAGGAGCTTGGCCTGGTGGGCGCACGAGCTTTCCTCGCAGACCCACTCAGCCGCAACGTCGACAGCCTCCTGAACTTCGAGGCGCGCGGTGTGAACGGCCCGGTGACGATGTTCGAGACCAACCAGCCAAACGGAGCCGCCATTGCCGCTTACGGGAGCACCGTCCGCCGACCGTTCGCGAGCAGCCTTTCGACCGATGTCGCGCGGCTGATTCCGAACGATACGGACGTCACCGCGTACAAGGAACGCGGCTGGGTTACGCTCAACTCTGCGATCATGGGCAACGAGACCCGCTATCACAGCCCCGGCGACAATCTCTCCGGCCTCGATCCGAGAAGCTTGCAGGACATGGGCAACGAGGCGCTGGCGCTCGCATCCACGCTGTCGTCTGGCCTTCCGCAAGCGAAGGGCAATCGCATCTTCTTCGATCTCGCCCAGAGCGTCTTTGTCCAGATGCCGCTCGAAGCTGGTGCTGTTGCCCTGCTTCTCCTTCTGCTGATGTTCGGCGGCATTTGCTGGCGGCGTCGCGCGCTGCTGCGTGGCCTGGCCGTCGTGCTTGGCGCGCTCGTCGCCGGCGGCGTCCTCGCGTGGCTCGCGCTCACGCTCACGAGTTTCCTGCGCGCCGGCGCCTTTTGGCGAGCGCATCCCGAGTTCAGCTTCATGGCGCTCTACGCCACCACGCTGCTCGGGGAGTTGGCCGTGCTCCATTGGTTCGGCAGCAAGGTCGAGACGCAAAGGCTGCGCGCGGCCTACTGGCTGCTGCTTCTCGTGCTTGGAGCCGCCCTCGCGCTCGTGGCGCCCGGAGGCATCATCTACTTCCTTTTCCCACCCGCCGCGGTCCTGCTCGGGATAATTGTTTCGCGCTGGTTCGCATCTGCCGAATGGATTGGCGGACTCGCCGGGACAGTGCTGCTGTTTCTCGCCTGGGGCGAGCTGCTCTCAGCGCTCGAGGAGTTGTTCAGCCCCGGTCCTTTGTGGATCGTGGCGCCGATCGCAGCGATCATCATCGCGCCGGCGCTGATCGAGGCGCATGGGATCTTTTGTCACGCAAACCGGCGCCTGGTCTTCGGCTGGTCAGCGCTGATTGCGCTGCTCGCCTGGCTGACCGCCGGGATGGCTCCGGCTTATTCGCGAGACCACCAGGAAAGATTCACGATCGAGCATGTGACGGAATTTCCGGCGGGGAAGAGTTCTTGGTCGATCCTCAATGACGGCAGGCGCTTGCCAGCGTGGTATGAGCGCACATCGAAGTGGCGCGGCGGGAAGCTCTCCTTTTCTGACCGCATGCGAGCGATTGCTCCGGCGCCGTCCTTGCCCGGAATAAAGGCGCCTTCGATCGAACCCTTCGAGATCGTACGCAATGGCGGCGAACGGACAATCAGGCTGCGCCTGACGGCCAACGGCTCCGAGCGCATTTTATTGGTTGCACCGGCGGAGGCTCACATTCGCACAGCCGGTGTAAGCGGCTTTATCCGGCCCATCGCAGACGAAGATTCATCAGGGAAGTATATGATCAGCTGTACCGGCCGGAGCTGTGACGGAACCGAGCTCACGATCGACCTGGACAATGCCAAGCCGGTCGATTTTACCGTCGTCGGAGCCCGCAATGGTTTGCCCGCGGCCGCTGCTCCCCTGATCCGCGCACGTCCGCGCTTCGCCAGGCCACAATATGTCCCCGATGAGACGCTCGCGGTCACGCACATCAAAATCTGAAGCTCAGGGCAGCGCGATCATCACGTGACCGAGCTTCCACAGATGCTCGAAGTAACGCCGCGCGAACTCGTCTCTTTCGGTCTGCGGGATGCCTTGAAGCGCCGGGACGTCGATTATTGCGCCGATGGTGCGCGTGCCGTCGGCGCCGTCCAGGACGAATTGCTCGAGTTCGAAGCAGCGCAGTTCATAGGCGCCGCGCTTGAATAGTCCCTGCCCTGAACGGACGAGGCCGGGCGCCGGATGCGGCACGAAATTGCGCCAGTCACCAGCTTCGAAGTCCACGATCTCGGGTTCGGCGTCGGCGCTGCGCGCGACGAACGCATGATATCCGGCGCTCTGGCGGAGCATCTCGACGGCGGCCCAATGCTCTAGCGGCGGAAGAGGGTCGACCGCCCGCGCGATAGCGGTATCCGGTCCCCAGGCGCCGTTTCGCCAGTAAGGGAAGTTGTCGACCCAGTTCTGGAAAGCGAGTCCCGCGCCTTCGACCAGCTCCATGACTTGCGGGACGGTGTAGGCGCGGTCCTGCGGGTGAAGAAATGTGTCGACGACCGCGCTGTCATGCTTCAGCTCGTCGGCCGCCCGGATATAATCCTGCGCGAAATGACGGTTCGGCAGCTCGCTGAGAATTTGCCGAACTTGAGCAACGCCTTCGGAGGTCTGCTCGAGGCCTATGCGTCGGAACGCGTCCTGGAGCATGTAAACTCCCGTCCGCACTGTCTGGCCGTAGACCATCAAGACCATGACGCCATCGGCCGCGAGCACGCTCTTCAGCGTTGCAAGGCCGGCGGTCGGGTCGTCCAGGTGATGAAGGACGCCTGTGCAAATAATGACGTCGAAGCTCTGGTCCAAAGAGCCAGCGTCGAGCACGTCGCCCCTGAACAACTTCAGGTTTGTAAGACAGTGCCGTTCCTGGAGGAAGCGCTCGTGGGCGAGCGATGCTTCCGACAGGTCGAACCCGACCACCTCGTCGTCGCGGTTCATGTAGGCAGTGTAGGCTGCCTGCACGGTTCCGCAGCCGGCAACGAGGATACGGCGGCATCCCGTCGGCTTTCCGCGAGGCCAAAGAACCGGCGCATAGAGCGCAGGATCGCCGATCTGGTGGTAGCCCTTGGCAATCTCCTCAGGCAGGTCGGCGAACGGTTCCGGATAGGCGAACGCCTCATACTGCTTCGCCACCAGGCTCGAGACATCCTCCATCGAATCTGCTTAGCTGAGCGGTGGGTTTCATGAAAAGCGGGCTGAACCGCTGACCGACTCGCCCCCACTATGCTAAAGCGTAAAACAGGCGCCCGGCGCCACTCGCGCCGGACGGCACCGTTCAAGGAGGTGTCATGGCGACCAACATGATCGCACGCGGAAGGACACCGCGTAAGTCAGCCAAAATTCCCGTCCGCAACATCGGCGATGAAGACCTGCGCTTCGCGCTCCGGCAGGGACTCGACGATTTCAAGACGTTCCGCGGCGACATTGTCTTCGCGGGCCTGATCTACACCGTCATCGGTCTCGCCGCAGTCGTGATGACCACCAGCATGCCGCTGATGCCCTTCTTCCTTCCGGTGGTCGCCGGAGTGGGCCTGCTCGGGCCCGTCGCCGCCGTCGGATTCTACGAGCTCGCCGACCGCCGCGAGGCTGGGGAGACCAACCTTCACTGGTTCAACTTCCTCGATGTGCGCAAGCGACGCACCGTCGACGACATGGGAATGGTTGCGGGCCTGCTGCTTGCGATCTTCTTCCTTTGGCTGCTCGCGGCCGGCGCGCTCTACGCTCTGATCTTCGGCTGGGCGACACCCGCGACCGTGGGCGATTTCGTGGCGATGATCTTCACCACAGCGCGCGGCTGGGCACTGATCGTATCCGGCGCGATCGTCGGCGCGATCTTCGGCTGGTTCGTGCTTGCCCTCAGCGTCGCCTCTCTGCCGATGCTGGTCGACTGCGATGTCAGCGCTGCCGAGGCGGTCTCGGCCTCGTGGCGCGCAGCGCACGCGAACAAGGGCGAGATGATCCGCTGGGGCGTGATCGTGGGAGTCCTGCTCGTCTTGGGCTCGATCCCGCTGTTCGTCGGCCTCGCCTTCGTGCTGCCCTGGCTCGGCTACGCGACCTGGCACCTCTACACTCGGCTGGTCGACCGAAGCGCGATCCCGACGCGCGCGCACTGATCGGCGATTCTCGCCACTATTTCGGCGCGACCACCCCGTGCTCGCGCAGGAAATTCAGGATCGTGTGCCAGCGGTGTGCCAACATCTTGGGCGTGCCCGAGCGATGCGTTTCGCCAGGATAAAGCATCATCTCGAACGGCCGATCGTCGTGCTGCAGCTTGGCGATCAGTTCCGAGCTGTTCTCGAAAAAGACGTTATCGTCCGACATTCCATGGATAATCAGCAGCGGATCGCTGATCTTGTCGGCGTCGGCGATCGCGTCGGACTTGGCGTAGGCTGCCCCGTCGTGCTGCGGCGTGCCCATGTACCGCTCCGTGTAGAAGGTGTCGTACAGTTCCCACTTGGTCACCGGAGCGCCCGCGATCCCCGCCGCATAGAGCCCTGGATCCGCCTCGAGCTGTTTCACCGTCATGTAGCCGCCGTAGGACCACCCGTAGATCGCAATCTTGTTCGGATCGACGAACGGTAAAGTCTTCAGATATTCGGCGCCGGCCTTCTGATCCTGCACCTCGACCGATCCCATGGCGTGATAAATCGGCTTCTCGAAATTGACGCCGCGATTTGGGCTGCCGCGATTGTCGATCTCAAAGATGACATAGCCCTGCTGCACGAGCGCCTCGTCGAGCGGCGACACCCATGACTTGGTGACCTGCTGGCTCGTCGGACCGCCATAATGCTCGAAGAACACCGGGTAATGCTTGCCGGCAACGAGCGCCGGCGTGATCATCTTCCAGTAAAGGGTCGAGCCGTCGGGTCCCTTGATCGTCCCGAATGTCGGCAAGCGATGACTGGCCAGATACGGCGCGTAGGGATGGCTGGCATCGAGCCGGTTCTCTTCCACCCAGGTCAGCCGCTCGCCGTTCTGGTTCGCGAGATAGTCCTGCGGCGGCTGGGCCGGCGATGAGCGGCTGACCAGCAGGGTCTTGCCGTTCTTGTCCATGGTCGCACTGTTGACGAAGGCAGGATCAGTCAGCCGCTGCGGTTCGCCCGGATTGAGATAGTCGAGCGAATAGACCTGGGTGGCGAGCACATCGTCCCTCGTCCCGCTGAAGAACAACCGGTGCGAGTCCTGATCGACGCCGGCCAGATGATCGACAACCCACGGGCCCTTGGTCAGCTGTGTCCATCGACCGTTGGCGAAGCGATAGAGGTGACCGAAGCCGTCGCGCTCCGACCACCAGATCACGCCCCCGTCCTTCAGGAATTTGTAGTCGTCGGTAAGATTGATCCAGTGCCCCGGCGCGGCATTCTCGCTGAACAACAAGCGGCTGCGGCCGGTCGCCGGGTTGACCGCGAGCACATCGAGCTCGGTCTGGGCGCGGTTCTCCCGCTGGACGTAAAGCGTCCCGCCGTCCGGTGCCCAGTCGACCCGCGCCAGATAGATATCGCGATTGGGCCCGAGGTCGACCTTTACCTTGTGCGCGCCGTTCGGATCGATGACGTAGAGTGAGACATCGACGTTGTGAGTGCCCGCGGCGGGGTAGCGCTGCTGCGTAGTCGTGGTGCCGGTCGCGCCAATTGCGGCGCGCGTGAGAACAGCGACTGGTGATTCATCGAACCGCTCTACCGCGATCCGGTTGTCCTTGGGCGACCACCAATAACCGGTGTAGCGGGCCATTTCCTCCTGGGCGACGAACTCCGCCTCGCCCCAATGGACGAGCTTGCCCTCGGCCGGGGTCACTGGCTTGATCGCGCCTCCGACGGGGCCTGCCCACAGCCGGTTATCGCGGAGGAACGACAGGTATTTGCCTGTTTCGCTGAGCACCGGGTTCAATGTTTCACCGGCGCCGGCGACCTTTATCTGGCGAACGCTGCCGTCGACTCCAGCAAGGTAGAGCTTGTCGTCGAGCGGCACGAGGATCGTCTTGTTATCGGCGGACCAATCGTAGGCGACTATGCCTTTCAGGTTGACGATGCCCTTTCGCTCGCGCTGCATCTTCTCGGCTTCGGACATGGCCTCGCTGGTGCCGAGCTTCTCGGAATCGACCAGCATCGACCATTTTCCCGTCTGCCGGTCGAAGGCCCATAGGTCGTAACGCTGGAGGTCGTTGGGACGATTGCGTAGCAGTGCGAGATAGCGGCCATCTCGCGAGAGCTTCGGCAGCCTCGGCACCGGTCCGTTCAGCGATGGGCTGTCGAACACGCGCTCGATCGTCAGCTTTTTCTGGGGAACGCCTGGCGGAGGAGCAAGCGCGAGGAGAAGCGGCGCAGCCGCCGCGACAATGACGAGACGCATGCGCTCTTCGTAACGGCAGTCGGCCGGTTCGCAAGATCAGGCCACCGGCACCATATCAAAAGCCACCGTGAGCCTTGGGCTGTCGCTCCGGAACGGGAGCGTCCCATGCCAGAAATAGGAGGGGAACACGAGCAGGCGCCCGGCCTCGGGACGTTCGATTCGGCGGGGCGAAAGGCCCAGTTCAAATTGACTGCTCGGCACTCCGAAGACGAGCGCGCCCTCGCTCGGTTCGCCCGGCGCCGCGTCGTGTCCGGCCTGGACGACGGCCTCGGGAAGCTCGACGTAGAGCGCCGAGCTCAGCCAGCCCTCCTGATGGATGTGCGCGACATGATAGCCGCCCGAGCGCAGCCGGACCGACCAGGAGCCGATGAAGTTGGCCTTGCCGCTGTTGCGCGAGAGGAACGGATGCCCGGCATCTGGGGGCAGCGCCGCGATCTTTTCCTCGACCTGCCGCCGGATCTGCGCAGCAAGCCCGTTGATCGTCGGCGAGCGGCGATCGAACAGATTGCCTCGGGTCTGCGTCCCTTCGCGCAGTGACTGGTCGGCGGGATGATGGCTCAAGTTGTGTTGCGCGTGCAGCTCGCGGGCGACTTCAGCCATGAAGCCGTTGTGGTCGCCGGATGGGGCGTCAATCTCGATCGGGATGACGAACCGCTCATAATCGGCGAGCCAGAACTCGCGTGAGTCGTCCTTCATTCGCCACACGATGGTAAGAACCGCCCACGCGCTCTGGTTGTGCGGCAGGACTTTGGTCGCGGCGAGCGCGTGGCGTTCCGCGCGGTCGAAGTCGTGAAGCATCAGTGCCGTCTCGGCACATTGGGCTGTCGCAGGCGCGAAGCCGCCTTTTGCGAGTGGCTCGATCAGCGAAAGGGCGGCGGCCGCATCCCCGCGCATGCGAGCAGCAAGTCCACGGTACAAACCATATTCCGGAGCGGGGCCGAAACTGTGCTCGGCCTCGACTGCCCATCGTTCGACGGCGTCGGAATCGCCGATCGCCTGTGCGCTTGCGAGCGCGGATTGGTAAAGCTCGGGCGAAGGCTGAGCAGCAAGCGCCTGCCGATACGTGTCCAGTGCCTCTGCAGCGCGGCCGATTTGCGGCATCAGGCGCGCATAGGTCTCGTGGGCGTCGAGTAAGTGAGGACGTTCGGCAAGTAATGCCTTGTACGCTTCGGGAGCGTCTGAGGAGCTGGTGTCGGCAAGGACATGCGCCCGTATGAGACGTGTCTCTGCAGTCGTCGCCGACGCCGAGACGGCGAGCGCCTCTTCAGCTTTATCGAGCCGCCGAAGCGTGACGGTCAGCGCGTGCCGGGCGGAGGCCAATGAGGGGTCCCGCTCGAGCGCCCGTCGCAGGCTCGCTTCCGCAGCCTCGAGCTCTCCCGCCTGTTCCTGGAAGTAGCCGAGCCCCCCCCACGCCATCGCCCAGTTGGACCTAAGCTCCGTGGCCTTCGTCATCGCCTCTATCGCGCGTTGGAGATGTCCGGCGTCGCCTGCGGCCAGTGCGAGATTGTACCACGCTTCGGCATTTGCGTCGTCGAGCGACGCCGCGTGCTCCAGCAGTTCGGCGCCCCTGCCCGCCTGCCCGCTCTCATAAAGCATCCGCCCGAGCGCGGCCCACAGATCGGCACGCTCAGGCGATGTTTCGAGCGCCGCCTTGCAGGCCTCGAAAGCGTCGTTGATGCGGCCGAGCTGCTCGCACGCCGTGGAGTAGATCATCAGCGCATCCGCATGCCGGCAGCCCGCTTGGATGAGCGGTGCAACGGCATTCGCCGCTTCCGCCGCGCGGCCCTGCTCCAGCAGACGCGCGGCTTCGGCAACGATATTCGATTGCTCCGATGTCAGAGGCGCCGCGGGCATGCGGCGCGAGAGTGCATCAGCAGCAGCGGCTCACGCAAGCGAACCGCTGCGGCGAGATCAAGCCTCGGTAGCGTTTTCCGCTCGTGTAGCCTCGGTCTCGGCGCCCTGCCCGCCCGGAACATCGCGTTGAACCGTGCGGCGCTCGGCGATGCGGGCGGCCTTACCGGTACGGCCACGCAAGTAATAGAGCTTGGCGCGGCGGACGTCGCCGCGGCGCACGACCTCGATCGAATCGATGATCGGCGAATAGAGCGGGAAGACGCGCTCGACGCCCTCGCCGAAGCTGATCTTGCGGACGGTGAAACTGGAGCCGACGCCCTTGTTGGCGCGGGCGATGCAAACGCCCTCGAATGCCTGGACGCGGGTGCGGTCGCCTTCGATGACCTTCACGCCGACACGCAAAGTGTCGCCGGGACGGAATTCGGGAACGGGCTTGTCCTTGGTCAGCGCGTCGATCGCTTCGCGCTCCAGGGTCTCGATCAGGTTCATTTCTCTTTAGCCTTCGTGTCTCGTCGCCGCGCGCCAGAGGGCGGTGCCTGCGATGCGCCCCCGTGGCGCTCGATCAGGTCCGGCCGCCGTAGCC
>Ga0207647_10001423_pt1 | contig 18343 bp, 18 predicted proteins | sample KBSCornC2_FD_184295 | JGI IMG/M metagenome (GOLD analysis project Ga0207647, IMG submission 184295) | Corn rhizosphere microbial communities from Kellogg Biological Station, Michigan, USA - C2 (SPAdes) (version 2) | ecosystem: Host-associated > Plants > Roots > Rhizosphere ... | reverse complement strand
CCGCGGCTAGGGCGAAACGCTGGCGGGTTCGGACGATCCGGTCACTCCACAGACGGTATTCCGGTGGGCGTCGGTATCGAAGGGGGTCGCCGCGACGATGGTCGCGAAACTCTCCGAACAGGGCAAGATCGACTTGAAGGCGCCGGTGGCGAATTACGCCCCTGACCTCAAGCTTCCACAGGGCAACGAATATCGCGCCTCGGTTGCAGACCTGCTGTCGCACCGGCTCGGCCTCTATCGCAACGCTTATGACAACAAGCTCGAGGAGGGGCAGGACCCGAGCGTCCTCCGGTCGTCTTTGGCGGAGCTCAATGCCACATGCCCGCCGGGAACCTGCTGGTCCTACCAGAACGTCGCTTATGACGCGTCGAGCGAGATGGTGTCGCGGGCGACGGGCCTGCCATACGAGCAGGCGGTCAAGCGCTACCTGTTCAATCCGATCGGAATGTCCAGCGGCAGCGTGTCGCTGGCCGGCCTCGAATCTAACCGGAGCTGGGCACGGCCGCACAGCACGGGCAAGCGGCCGCTGCCGATGGTCGACACTTATTACAAGGTGCCGGGCGCCGGCGGGATCAACAGCAACGTCAAGGATATGGCGCTGTGGATGCTGGCCCAGATGGGCGAAATGCCCGACGTGCTGGACGGCCGGGTGCTCGACACGATCCATGCGCCTTATGTGAAGACTCCGACCGAGCGTGGGCGCTTGCGCAAGTTCCTCGAGCGGCTCGGCACCGCCTGGTACGGCTTCGGCTGGCGCAGCTACGATTATGCGGGCCACCACATTGTCGGCCACCGCGGCGGGATCAACGGCTATCGCTCGCTGATCCTGTTCGATCCCGGCAAGAAGAGCGGCGTGGTCGCGCTGTGGAACAGCAACACCAGCCAGCCCGGCGGGCTCGAGTTCGAGGTGATGGACATGATTTATCACCTGCCGTTCCGCGACTGGATGGAGCTGGACAAGCGAGGCCAGGAATCGAGCGTGCTCGAGACCGAGTCCGAGATCGGAAGCGGGGACAGCGCGCCCTCGCGCAGGCGCTCGAAGCAGGGCTAGCGCTGCGGCTGTCGGCCGTCCGCCATCGCCTCGGTCCGTTTGAGTTCGCGAAGCTCGTCCAGGTGGGACTTGTAGCGGAAAGCCATGCCGAGGATCGACGTCGCCATCCCCGCGACCAACGCCGGCAAATGCCAGGCGGGATCTTGTGCCTTCGGCCAGGCGATCGCGCCGAGCAAGCATACGCTCAGCATCGAGACGAGATAGCCGAGCCCCTTCCAGTCGATGCCTGGATTGCGCATGAAAGTAGGAACATCGGCAAGGGCCGGTTGGTTTCCTTTGGACAGTCTCAAAGGAGCGTACCCATGTCCGAGTCCAAGCCGCGCGACGCGATCGCGCTTCTCAAGGAAGATCACCGCAAGGTCGAGGAGCTGTTCAAGGCCTTCGAGGAGGCCAAAGGCGAGGGCCGCAAGGAGAGACTGGCGCGCGAAATCTGCCTCGAGCTTTCGGTCCACACCGCGCTCGAAGAGAAGATCTTCTATCCGGCCTGCGATGGAAAAGTGGACGAGGAGCTGTTGAACGAAAGCTATGTCGAGCACGACGCGGCGAAGGTGCTGATCGCGGAAATCGACGCCGCGATGGGCGAAAGCGACAAGTTCTTCGATTCCAAGGTGAAGGTGCTTCAGGAAGAGATCGAGCATCACGTCGAGGAAGAAGAGAAACCGAAGAGCGGCCTGTTCGCCCAGGCACGCGATGCCGACCTCGACCTGGGGGCGCTCGGTGAACGGCTCGCGGCGCGGAGGAGCGAGTTGCGCGCGGACTATGAGAAAGCCGGGATTCCCAAGCCCGAGTTGACCACCATGGACGAGGTCGCCGTCTAGCAGCTAAGCGGGGCGGATGGGGCCGGGGCCGGACATCGCCGCCTTCTTCGACGAGGCGACCAACAGCGTCAGCTATCTCGTGTCCGATCCGGCCACGCGGGCTGGGGCGGTCATCGATCCGGTGCTCGACTTCGATCCGGCGAGCGGGACCATCGGGACCCGCTCCGCCGAGCGGATCCTGTCAGCGGCAGCCGAGCAAGGGCTGCGGATTGAGTGGGTGCTCGAAACGCACGTTCATGCCGACCATTTGTCGGCCGCTGCGGTGATCCGCGAGCGAACCGGAGCGAAGGTCGGCATCGGGCGCGGGATCCATGACGTACAGGCTGTGTTCGGTCCGATGCTTGGCGCTCGAGACCTGGGCGACGGCGACTTCGACCGGCTCCTCGCGGATGGCGAGAAAATCTCGTTGGGCGAGATGGCAATCGAGGTGATGGCGACCCCGGGCCATACGCCGGCCTGCGTCAGCTATCGGGTCGGCAACGCGGTGTTTGTCGGCGATACCCTGTTCATGCCGGACTATGGGACGGCCCGGACGGATTTCCCGGGGGGCGACGCGACGCAGCTCTACCGATCGATCCAGCGCATCCTGTCGCTTCCGCGGGAGACGCGACTCTTCATGTGCCACGACTATAAGGCGCCGGGCCGCGCCGATTTCGCGTGGGAGACGACGGTCGGGGATGAGGCGGATCGCAACGTCCACATCGGCGGCGGCAAGTCCGAAGCGGACTTTGTCCAAATGCGGCATTCCCGCGACGCGACCTTGTGCGCGCCGAGGCTTCTCTATCCCGCGATCCAGGTGAACATCCGCGGCGGGCGGCTTCCGCCGGCCGAGCCGGACGGGTCGCGTTACTTGAGGATTCCGGTGACGGTCGCCGAGCGCTAGCGCAGCGCCGCCATCGTCGGCGGCGCGTCCCGGCCATAGATGTCGCTCAGCAATGTGAGCTGACCATCCTCGGCGTGGGCCGTGAGATAGGTCACGTAGACCGGAACGGGCTTCGGCAGCAGCACCTGCTGCTCCGGATCGGACGAGGTGGGCGATGGTTCGCGGCCGAGCAACCAGCGGCCGAGGCGCCCGGCGTCCTCGAGCCGGATGCAGCCGTTGCTGAGGTCCCGGCTGTCCCCCGCGAACAGCTCCTTCTTCGGGGTATCGTGGAGGTAGATTCCGCCATCGTTGGCGAATGGGAATTTCAGCTGGCCCATCGAATTGCCGGGACCCGGCAGCTGGCGGACGCGCACCATGGCGCTGCCTTCGGCGACGGCCTTCCAGTCGACGTCTTGGGGCGACACGACCTGCGGATCGTCACCGAAGTCCGACAGCAATTGGTAGCCGTGCGCCTTCAGGTAGCCGGGACCCTGGGCAAGCACATTACTGGCGATGAGCTTCCGGACCATGTCCGGCGGCACGTTCCAATAGGGGTTGAGCGTCGCATAGTGGATGACGCTCGCCAGCATCGGGGTTTGGCTGGTCGACTTTCCGACGATCACTTTCATCGAGTCGGCCACTCGGCCGTCCTCGACCATCCACAACCGAGCGGCGGCGGCATCAACGACGACATATCTCCCCTTCGCCGGGAAGATCCGAACCCGCTCCAGGGTGGCCGCCAGCCTCTGGTCGGGTGGCGTACCGGTCGACTGAAGTTGGGACCAGGCTGCGTCGCGCAGCGATGAATAGAAGGGATTCACCTGCGAAACCGAGTGCACGTACGCAGCAAGCGAGCGGGCGGCCGCCGCGAGCTGAAGATCCTCGTTCGGAGTCCGCGGAGGCGGGGCGATCCATTGCTCGGCATAAGTCATTCCGGCGGGAGGGCGGCGCAACAGCGCCACATAATGGACCCAGCCAGTCGAAAGCAGGCGGTCGGCTTCCAGCAGTGAAGAACGATCGCCGGTCTCCGCCCGAGCCAGCAGGGCTTCGGCTTGCGACGCGATGGCCGGCCCATCCGCATAGCCCTCTACTGAAGAGCGCCTGAGGATCTGGATGAGTTCGCGGGCTGCCCCGCTGTCGGGCCCGTCGGCGAGCCACAAAGGCGCGCCATTGCGGGAACCGTAGAAGGCATCGACTGCCGGGTTGCCGAACATGAGCGAAGGGCGCGCTGCGGCCAACTCTTCGGGCGTCGCCGCCGAAGCGGGCGCGCCAAGGAGTATCAGCGCCGCGCAGGCGGCGCCCGCGAGGAGCCGTGTAGCCACATCAAATCTCTTTTTTGATCAAAGTCTTGCCACCACAACGTCTATCGCAGGGGCAAGTTCAAAATCGGTGACGAGTCTTGGTAAACGGCCGTCCCGCAGTGGGGCACTCCGGGCCCTGGCGGCTTACGATCCGATGTACACGGGCGTGCCAAGGCCGGTCACGCCATAGAGCTTCTTTGCGAACGCAACCGGCAGGCGAATGCAGCCGTGCGACGCCGGATAGCCCGGGTTGTAACCTCCATGGAGCGCGACCCCATACTGATCGATCCGCTGCATCCAGGGCATCGGCGCATTGTCGAATTTCTTCGACCGATAGAACGGCTGCTTGTCGAGCACGGTGAAGATGCCCGTCGGCGTGTCGCGGCCTTCCACCCCGGTCGAAATTGTTGCGACGGCCATCAGGCTGTCGCCGCGATAGAGATAGGCGAGCTGGTCGGTGAGGCTGATCACCACGCGCTCCGGACCGGCGCTGGCCGGAACGTCGCGCCACAGATATTGACCTGGCTTCAGCTGCTTGAAGCCGAACACCTCCATCATGTCGACGAGGGCTTCGGATGCGGCGTCGCCAGCCTCGGTCTTCGCCTCCGGCGTCTCGAGTGCGGAGGCCGGCGAAATCGGAACGCCGACGCTGAACGCACAAACAGTGGTCAGCGCCAGCATGAGAGCCAAACGCTTCATTTCACACCTGAAATTCAATTTCTATTCAACGCCACAATGCACCGCGGCCGAGTCGAGTTCCCGCAAATTGCTTGTCTTCGCCAGATCTAACGACTGGGATCTCGCGCTTCATCCGGTGAAGCATTGTCTGCCCGCCGGTGCTAAGGGCGGCGCTCGATGAGATTGAGGTTCGCACCATTGGTCGCAGGCGTGGCCACCGGCATGGGTGTGTTCGCGCTCCTTCGCTGGCTCCGGCTGAGGCGCGAAGACGCCGATGCTTTCAGTGAGTTCGAGGACCGGGTTGAGGAGGCCGACCTCGAATCCTTTCCGGCGAGCGATCCGCCGAGCTGGACCCTCGGCCAGGACATCGAGCGCCGGAGCTAGTCGAGTATCTTTCGATAGGCGGGATCCAGAAGGTCCTGCTCCTCCGCATGCTTCTTGATGTAGGCCGCGAAGAAGGGGCAGATCGGGATGACTTTGAGGCCACGCTCTCGAGCGGAAGCGAGCGCGGCTCGAACCAGCAAGCTGCCGATCCCTTTCCCTTCGTGGGCCGGCGGCACTTCGGTGTGGACGAACACGATCTTGCCCGCGCGCAACCGATATTCGGCAATGGCGAACGAGCCGTCGCCAAGGTCGATTTCAAAGCGGCGTTTTTCCCTATTGTCGCGGACAACATAGGCCGGATGGGCGTCGGACATCCGAATGGACTAGCGGTTTCGGCTCTCCAGCGCACTTCCGATCGTCTAGCAGGGCGACCCGGGGCTGCTCCTGCGGCTGATCGTGGATCCAAGCGCCGAAGTGGCGAGCGTTAGCGACTTGTTAGCTCCCGAAGGAGCAAAGTTTGCGGCACACGTGTCGGGATCGCCAATGACTGAAGGCCCTTCGGTCACAACCTTTGTCGTGGGAGATCGCCTCCCCTGGCCCGAAGATGCATCGGCGTCGGGCGAGATCGGGCCATTGGACCCGGGGGTCGTCTACGATTCCGGCAAGCGCCGGGAATGCACGATCCGGAAAATATCGGCTCGAGGCGTTACCTTGAGGGGCGACCTCAAAAAGGCTCCTGGCGACCAGGTCTCGGTCGAACTGGGCACCGGCCACCGCGCCAGTGGAACCATCACCTGGGCCGAGCGCGGCGAGTTCGGCGTTTCCTTCGACGAGCCGGTGGACATGGTCGCGCTCCTCAACCGCAAGCTCGTCAGCCAGCCGGTCGAGCGCCGGGCCATGCCGCGCGTCGAAATCCGCTGCGACGCCTTCGTGAAGTTCGCTGAAAACATGTCGTCCGCGGTTGTCCGCAACATTTCCTCTGGCGGCATGCAGCTGGAAGGCGACGATCTGCCGCCGGTCGGGACCTATATCTCGGTATTCGTCGAGGGGCTGAACATTCCGCCCGGCGAAGTCATCTGGCGGCGGGGGAATCTGGCCGGAATCGAGGTGTTCGAGGAGATCAGCTGGACTTCGATCATCCCGTGGATCCGAACGGCGATCAGGAAGGATGCGCCGGCAGCGGGACCGCCGAGCGGCCGCGGCTGACCTAAACTTTCGTTTATTGCCTCTTGCTGTTCGTAGGGATTAGCTGCCCCGCGACGACACCGTCATTGCCTGCGACTGAGTGACGGCGCCGCCGCAGCAAAGGGGAGTATCCATGCACAAGACGACGATTGCGGCATTGGCCGCAGCATCATTGTTTGCGCTTTCTGCCTGCCAACAGCAGCCGGCCGCGGGAAACAACGCGACGAGCACAGCCGCTGCCGCGGATGCGATCAACGGCACCTGGAAGGCTGATATCGCCAGCGTCCAGTTCGACCAAAAGCCGGACGAATATCTTCTGAAGGACGGTCAGTATTCGTGCAAGTCCTGCTCGCCGTCATACACCGTGGCCGCTGACGGGGCCTTCCATGCGGTCAGCCTGCCCTATGCCGACAACATGTCGGTGAAGGTGGTTGACGACCACACCATTCAGCGCGCGAGCCAGAAAGGCGGTCGCGAAATCGGCGGGACCAAGGTGACTATCTCGGTGGACGGCAACACGCTGACCGGCGAATTTACCGATACCTCCGTTCCAAATGCGCCGCCGAGCAAGGGCCAATATACCGAGGCTCGCGTCGGACCTGCACCCGCAGGAGCGCACGCGGTTTCCGGTCAGTGGAAGCCCGAAAAACTTTCGAATTTTACCGAGGAACAGCTGACGGTCACCATCAATGTGGAAGGTGACACGTTCCACTTCAGCTCACCCTCCGGCTACAGCTACGACGCCAAGATCGGCGGGCCGGACGTGCCGATCAAAGGTGACATTGCTGGGACGACCGCCGGCATCACCAAGGCCGGAGACGGCTATGTCGAAACCGACAAGCGCGACGGCAAAGTGGTCGGAACGACGACTTTCACGCCCGGATCAGACGGCAAGTTGCACCTTGTCGGCGAAGACAAGCTGACGGGGTCGAAAACTTCCTGGACCGCGACCAAGTCCTGATGTGAGCGGCGGCTCGTCGCTGGCGAGCCGCCCTCACTTCACCCCGCACTGACGAAGCTGTCGAGCACCTTCTTCCGCCCGGCCTTCTCGAAGTCGATCTCAAGCTTGTTCCCTTCGATCCCGGCGATGGTGCCGTAGCCGAACTTTCCATGGAACACGCGTTGGCCGAGCGACAGGTCGTCGCGGCCTTTGTTGCCGAGGCTTACGGCGGACGCGCGCGCTTCGATGATCCGCGCGGGCTCGGGATTGTAATTGGTGCGCGTGGCCCGCTGCCAACCGGGGCCACGCGAAGGACGCGCGACGTGGGCGAACGGATCCGAACGCTCCGACCATTGGGCGCGCCACAGGCTTTCGCCGCCGGTCATCGTCGTTTCCTGATCGATATGCGCGTCGGGCAGCTCGGCGAGAAAGCGCGACGGGATCGAGCTCGTCCACTGGCCGTAGATGCGCCGGTTGGCGGCGTGCATGACGGTCGCCTTCCGGCGGGAGCGAGTGATCGCGACGTAGGCAAGACGCCGCTCCTCCTCGAGCGCGGCTAGCCCGCCTTCGTCGAGCGAGCGCTGCGACGGGAAAACGCCTTCTTCCCACCCGGGCAGGTAGACGATGTCGAACTCGAGCCCCTTGGCGGCGTGGATGGTCATGATCGTGACCCGGTCGCCGATGCGCGCTTCGTCATTGTCCATCACCAGGCTGACATGTTCGAGGAACGCCTGGAGGGATTCATATTCTTCCATCGCGCGCGTGAGCTCGGCGAGGTTCTCTAGCCGCCCCGCGCTTTCGGCCGACCGATCGGCCTGAAGCATGGCGGTGTAGCCGGACTCGTCGAGCAGGATCCGAGCGAGCTCGGGGTGGGGGAGGGAACTCGCCATCTCCCGCCACCTGGCGATGTCGGCGACGAAGTTTCCGAGGCTTCGACGGGCCTGCGGGGTCAGCTCGTCGGTGCCGAGGATCGAGGCGGCGGCAATCAGCAGCGGTTGCTGGCTCGAGCGCGCGAATTTGTGAATCGTCGCGATCGCCTTGTCACCGAGGCCGCGCTTCGGCTGGTTGACGATCCGTTCGAAGGCGAGATCGTCGGCGGGTTGCTGAATCAGGCGAAGGTAGGCGATCGCATCGCGAATCTCTGCGCGCTCGTAGAAGCGGAAGCCGCCGATGATCTGGTAATTGAGGCCGATCGCGATGAAGCGCTCCTCGAACTCGCGGGTCTGGAATTGAGCCCGAACGAGGATCGCGACATCGTCCAGCGAGCCTCCCTTGATTTGGTGAGATTCGATCTCCTCGCCGATCCGGCGCGCTTCCTCCGGCCCGTCCCAGACGCCGATCGCCCGAACCTTCTCGCCGTCGCCCGCGTCGGTCCATAAGGTTTTGCCGAGCCGCCCCGCGTTGTGGGCAATGAGGCCGTCGGCGGCCGCGAGGATGTGGCTGGTCGAACGGTAGTTCTGTTCGAGGCGGATGATTTTTGCGCCCGGGAATTCCTTCTCGAAGCGGAGGATGTTGGCGACTTCGGCGCCGCGCCAGGAATAGATCGACTGGTCGTCATCGCCGACGCAGCACAGGTTCCGCCGCGGCTCGGCAAGGAGCTTCAGCCACTCATATTGGGCCTGGTTGGTGTCCTGATATTCGTCGACGAGGATGTAACGGAAGCGCTCGCGGTAGGTGCCGAGCACGTCCGAATGGCGGCGGAAGATCACCAGCATGTGGAGCAGCAGGTCGCCGAAGTCGCAGACGTTCAGAGTCTTCAGCCGGTCCTGGTACTGTTTGTAGAGATCGGCTCCACGCCCCGCGGCAAAGCCTTCGGACTCTCCGGCATCGACCTCAGCCGGAGTCCAGCCGCGGTTCTTCCAGCGATCGATGAGGCCGGCGAGCTGCCGGGCCGGCCAGCGTTTCTCGTCGAGGCCCGCGGCGCTGATCAACTGCTTCATCACGCGCAGCTGGTCGTCGGTGTCGAGGATATTGAAATTGGACTGGAGGCCGACGAGCTCGGCATGGCTGCGGAGCATTCGCGCCGCGACCGAGTGGAAGGTGCCGAGCCACGGCATGCCCTCGAGCGCCCCCCCGGACAGCGCGGCGACCCGCTGCTTCATTTCGCGCGCGGCCTTGTTGGTGAAGGTCACCGCCAGGATTTGGCTCGGCCAGGCCTTGCGGCTGGCGATCAGGTGAGCGAGGCGCGCGGTGAGCGCCGCGGTCTTCCCAGTGCCCGCGCCCGCGAGGACGAGCACCGGCCCTTCGGTTGTCAGCACGGCCTCGCGCTGCGGCGGGTTCAGGCCGGCGAGATAAAGTGGTTCGGGAGCTACGGCTGGCGTTTCGGGCACTTGAGCGAGGTAAGCCGGGGAGAACGGAACGGCAACCGAAGAGCGGCGCCTCCCGGACGGCGAATCGGAGCGACTCGCGGGGGTTCTGCAAAGGTTCCATCGGTTGTTACCGATATCCCCGTTATCCACAGGCCAATCACCTAATTTTTCGCTTTTGCGACTCGGAACAGATGTGCAAGGTGACTTGGTGATCGGGACGGCGGTCCCGGCCTCCCCAGGCAGCCGGCAACGGCAAGAAGGGTGCGGCAGGGACCAAAGATCCGATCTCCGCCGGCAGGCAATGCCAAAGCTCTTTCGGGAGTGGAAGCGGGGCCAGCCGGGAAGAGGCGCCGGAAGAGATGTCTTCCTGTCGTGCGACGCGGTTCCTGCGGTTCCTTGTGGATCGTGGTGAGCAAAGCGGGACGCGGTAGGGGTCATCCCAAGAAGGGCCGCGGAACATCGGACGGTTTTGGCCTTCGGGTCAGGCTGGACAGGTTGATAGGTCAGCGATCCTCCGGGTCGTCAACCAGGTAGGCCAGTCTAGCTCCTCGCAAGAGGGAGCTGTTTGATAGGAAGCGACGCCTGAGCTGGTGAGCCAGGATCGAGAGCGGGTTCTTGAGGCCTTCGGGTTACTTGAGCCAGGTTACGAACACCGGCAGATCCTTCGCTCGGCGCAGTGGGGGCTGGCAGCAATGCCGGCCCCCATTTCTATTCGCGCCTCTACATTTCTCCCTTCGGACCGGCGCGCGGACGCTGCGTCTCGGCGCCAGCGCCCCTCCGAATGCGCGCGTCGAGCTCCGCTCACAGGACACCAAATCGCGCTCACGCGTTAGGCGGGCAGGTGGCGGCGGCAATTTTGCCGCTGGAGCGGGCGCGAAGGAGATGGAGTCGTGCTCCGCTTGATCGTTTCACTGAGTCTTGTCGCACTTCCCGCCGCCGCGCTTGCAGCCGCGCCCCTACCGTCAGATGCCTGGTGGGAAAAGATCATCATCAGAATGACGGGCGCGGGCGAAGCGCAGGGTTGTCAGTACCAGACCAACCGGCCGGCCGCCTCCGGGGCCGACTGCAAGGTCGTCGGCGGAAGCATGTCGGCGCAGCCGGCATCGACCAGCGACGGCTACACGGCAATCACTTTCGAACGCAGGTTCAATCCGGGCGAGGCGCCCGGCGATTCCGCCATCCAGCAGGGCGAGAAATTGCTCGGCAAGAAGGTGTTGGCACTCGTGATCGATAATGCCGGCAAAGTCAGCGGCTGCAGAGTCGTCGACCTATCCGGGGATACGGGCCTGTCCTACGGGTGCGAGGAAGCCGCAACCGAACAGTTCGCCGCGACCGGCGCCCCGGCGACCGCTCGGGACCGCCACGGGTTCCTGACGATCCTCGCCTATGGGCACAACGAACACGTCGTCTAAAGCCCAAGGGGTCCGATCAAGCGTCCGGAGCGCAAATTTTCACGAGTAACTGCCCTTCGGTGACCTGCTGGCCCGCCGTCGCGGCGAGCTCGGCGACCGTGCCGTCGAACGGAGCGGTCAGCGCATGCTCCATCTTCATGGCTTCAAGGGTGAGCAAGCGTTGTCCTTTGACAACCTTTTCGCCGTTGGAAACTTCGACCGCCGTGACCTTCCCGGGCATCGGCGCCTCGATCTCGCCGTCGTGGACGCCATGCGAGGTGCCTGTGCCGCGAGCGGTCAGCGCGAATTCGTAGGCCTGACCTTCGTAGAAAACGACGACCCTTTCTTCATCGCGGAAACCGGCCACGGCGGCCATCGGTTGGTCGCTATCCAGGTCGATGGTCCGAAACTCGCCGGCGCGCCCGAGCGCCACTGAATGGTGAGCGGTGGAATTGAGACGAAAGCCGGCGAGGTCCGCCAGAGGTTCTTCCTCTTCCGGAATTGCGGTCGCGACGGAGGCAGCGCCTCGCCAAATGGCGTCATCCGGGTCCGGATCGGGCACCAGCTCCTCAAGGTTCCGCTCTATGAAACCGGTATCGATCCGACCCGTCCCGAAGTCGGGAAACAGCAAAGCGTTGAACAAGAAAGCTGCGTTGGTCTTGACCGGCCATACTTCCACTTCGTCGAGGATCGAGGCGAGTGCGCCGATTGCTTCCTCGCGATCGCTGCCGCTCGCGATCAGCTTGGCGATCATCGGGTCGTAGAAGGGCGAGATTGCGTCGCCTTCCTCCACTCCAGTCTCGATCCGGCCCTCTTCCCCGAGGTCAAAATGCTCGAGCCGCCCGACGCTCGGCAGGAAGCCCCTCGCCGGATCCTCGGCATAGAGCCGCGCTTCGATCGCGTGGCCGGTGATCGACAGATCGCCCTGTTTCCTGGGCAGCTTCTCGCCAGACGCGACGCGCAACTGCCATTCGACCAGGTCCTGCCCGGTGATCTCCTCGGTCACCGGATGCTCGACCTGCAGCCGCGTGTTCATTTCCATGAACCAGATGCGGTCGGCGCGGAGGCCCTTCGACGCGTCCGCGATGAACTCGACAGTCCCCGCACCCTCGTACTTCACCGCCTGCGCCGCCCGCACCGCGGCGCCGCACACCGCCTCGCGGGTCTCGGCGTCCATGCCCGGCGCCGGCGCTTCCTCGATAACCTTCTGGTGGCGTCGTTGAAGCGAGCAGTCGCGCTCGAACAGATGGACGACATTGCCGTGGCTGTCGCCGAACACCTGCACTTCGATGTGACGGGGCGAGAGGATGTATTTCTCGATCAGCACGCGGTCGTCGCCGAACGCGCTCGCCGCCTCGCGCTTCGCGCTCTCAAGCGCGTCGTCGAAGTGCGTGGCGGCATCGACGCGGCGCATGCCCTTGCCGCCGCCGCCCGCGACCGCCTTGATCAGAACCGGATAGCCGATCGCGTCGGCTTCCTTCTTGAGGCGCTTCGGATCCTGGACCTCACCGAGATAGCCGGGAGTCACCGGGACGCCGGCCTCGGCCATCAGTTTCTTCGCGGCGTCCTTCAGGCCCATCGCGCGGATGCTGGCGGGCTTGGGCCCGACCCAGATCAGCCCGGCCTTGATCACGGCCTCAGCGAAGTCGGCATTTTCGGAAAGGAAGCCGTAGCCGGGATGGATAGCCTGGACTTTCGTGGCCTTCGCTGCCTCGATGATCTTCTCGCCGACGAGATAGCTCTCCCGCGCCGGGCTCGGTCCGATGTGCACTGCTTCGTCCGTCATGCGCACGTGCAGCGCCTTGGCATCGGCGTCGGAATAGACCGCGACCGTGCGGATCCCGAGCCGCCGTGCGGTGCGGATCACGCGGCATGCGATCTCGCCGCGGTTCGCGATAAGGAGCGAGGAGATCATGCTTCTTGGATTCCGCATAGCTGGCGGACGACTGCGAAGCCCCGCTCGCGAAGCGCGTCAGGAATGCCCCAATAATCGAAGATTCCGCCATCAAGGCGGTTCGACCCGCAGGTGACGAAGACGCCGGTTCCAAGCTCGGTCTTTAGAATCGAGGCGAGCCAGCCCACGAATCCGCTATTGTCGATGCCGGCCGGAAAGTGGAAACGGAGGAGCGCGAACGCCTCGCCTTCGCCGCGATGAGGCAGCAGCTGACTCCACACATTTTCGTCCCGCACAAGCGCCAGTGCATCGCAATGCGCGCGCTCGGCGAAGTCCGACAGCGGGAATTCTTCAAAAGACCAGGAGCCGTCGTAGAATCTCACGCGCGATTCCTTGATCACTCGCCGAAGACGAGCGTCGGTCGCCACAGCATCTTCTTGCAAGATGCTAACCATGCGCCCTCACGAACCGCCGGGCGGTGCGGATCATCAGTCGACCAGGCACCGGCCGGTCTCCTCCTGCTCCTTCACGGAGGCACCCTGCACAGCGCAAAAAATCGCCTCATGCAGGTCGTCCACGCTGGGAACATTCACCTTCCTTCCTGACACGAACGGATATTCGAGCAGCATCGCCTTCCCGCTTCGGTAGATCGACGCGTCGTTCGCGTCGGGCGCGTTGAATACGTGTAACGTCTGTGGAAGCGCTCGGCCCTTGATCAGCCCTTCGGCGCAGGCCCGGGCATAGGCTTTCGAGAAATTCGCGGCCGTCTTCCGGAACCCGTCGGAGTTCCTCGCAAACTGCGAGACGAAGGTCCTCGCATTGCCAGCGATCGACAATTCGACCGGCGCGCAGTGCGTCGGCGATGCGGATGCGGCGAGGAGCGTTAGGAGCGGCCCAATCATTCCGCCCGCTCTCGCATCGGCTCTTCAGCCTCAAGCGGCTTCAGGCCGAGCTTGGTGAACAGCGCCGCGTCGGCATCATCGCCCGCGTTGGCGCTGGTGAGCAGTTTGTCGCCGGTGAATATGCTGTTCGCCCCGGCCAGGAAGCAGAGCGCCTGGGTGGACTCCGACATGCTCTCGCGGCCGGCCGACAAGCGCACCATCGACTGCCGCATGACGATCCGCGCTACCGCGACCGTGCGGACGAACTCGATGTCGTCGATCATCTTCACGCCGTCGAACATGTCGCCGAGCACCGTCCCCTTGATCGGAACCAGCGCGTTAATCGGCACGCTTTCTGGATGACGCGGCAAGGTCGCGAGGGCGTGAATGAAGCCGACGCGGTCGTCGCGGCTCTCGCCCATGCCGACGATCCCGCCGCAGCACACCGCGATTCCCACCGCGCGGACATGCTCCAGCGTGTCGAGCCGTTCCTGAAAGGTCCGTGTCGTGATGATCGCGCCGTAATGCTCGGGCGAGGTGTCGATATTGTGGTTGTAATAATCGAGCCCGGCGTCGCTGAGCGCGCGGGCTTGGTCGCCGGTCAGCATTCCGAGCGTCACGCAGGTTTCTAGCCCGAGCGCCTTCACTTCGCGGACCATGGAGCAGACCGCATCCACGTCGCGATCCTTCAGTTCGCGCCACGCCGCGCCCATGCAGAAGCGCTGCGAACCATGCGCCTTGGCCTCGCGGGCCGAGGCGAGGACCGCGTCGATCTCCAGCAATTTCTCGGCCTTGAGCCCGGTGTTGGCGTGCGCCGATTGCGAGCAATAGCCGCAGTCTTCGGGACAGCCGCCGGTCTTGATCGACAGCAAGGTGCAAAGCTGCACTTCGCCCACCGCATGGTGCGCGCGGTGAACGTCGGCCGCCCGGAGCACGAGCTCGGTGAACGGCAGGTCGAATAGGTGCGCGATTTCTTCGCGGGTCCAGTCGGTGCGGGTCATTGGGCCGGGCATCCCGTCGTGCGCGACGAGAAGGAGATGTTCATTACCTTCCACGCGCCGTTGGCGCGAACCAGGTCGAAATGATCGACGCCGCAATTGCTCACCTTGCCGTCGACCCGGACGACGAACGGCGCCCAGACCATGGCGATGTCGCCGTCGATTTCGATCGCGGGATCGGAGATGCTTTCGCTGAAGCCCTCGCCCGGCTTGAGCCGCGCGGCGAATTGCGTCCAGCTTTCCTGGCGGAGGCCAGTCCCGGAGCGGAGTGTACCCACGGCGGTGACCCGGCCGTCGGGATAAACGACGCGAAGCGCGGCCGCGGAGTCGCCCGCCTCGAAGGCCGCGAAAAGAGCGTTGATCGGCGCGAGTACCGCCTGCTCTTCGGCCGCGGGCGGCGGGAGTGCCTGAGCGGGTCGTAGTTTGCCGGCGCTGGTCTGCGCGACCAACATCAAAAGCATCTCAATCATCGTCACATCCGGAATACGCCGAACTGCGGCCGCTCGGGAATCGGCGCATTCAGCGTCACGGCAAACGCAAGCCCAAGAACGTCGCGGGTCTGCGCAGGATCGATGATCCCGTCGTCCCACAGCCGAGCGGTGGCGTGCCAGGGGTTGCCCTGCGCCTCGTAATCTTCGCGAATCGGCTGCTTGAATTTCTCGGCCTGGGCAGGAGTCCATTTGTCTGCGTCGCGGTGGACGGTCGCGAGCACGCTCGCGGCCTGCTCGCCGCCCATCACGCTGATGCGCGAATTGGGCCAGGTGAAGAGGAAGCGCGGCGAGTACGCGCGGCCCGCCATGCCGTAATTGCCCGCGCCGAAGCTGCCGCCGATCAGCACCGTGACCTTGGGTACGCTCGCGGTCGCGACGGCGGTCACCAGCTTCGCGCCATGCTTGGCGATCCCCTCGGCTTCATACTTGCCGCCGACCATGAAGCCCGAGATGTTCTGCAGGAACAGCAGCGGAATCCGGCGCTGGCAGGCGAGCTCGATGAAATGCGCGCCTTTGAGCGCGCTCTCGCTGAACAGGATCCCATTATTGGCAAGGATCGCGACCGGTATGCCCCAGATGTGCGCGAAACCGCAGACCAGGGTCGAACCGTACAGCGCCTTGAATTCGTGGAACTCAGAATCGTCCACGATGCGCGCGATGATCTCGTGCACGTCATAGGGCTCGCGAACGTCGATCGGAATGATGCCGTACAGTTCCTCCGCGTCGTATCTCGGCGGTGTGGGCGGACGCCGGCCGTAGAGGCCATCTCCAAACCGAACCGTCCCAGCTGCATCGTCGAGCGTGAAGGGCGAATCCAACGTGCTGACGATGTCGCGGACGATGGTCAGCGCGTGCTCGTCATTTTCGGCGAGATGGTCGACGACGCCCGACTTCTTCGCATGGAGGTCGCCGCCGCCCAAATCCTCGGCGCTGATCTCTTCGCCGGTCGCGGCCTTCACCAAAGGCGGGCCGCCGAGAAAGATCGTTCCCTGGTTGCGCACGATCACGCTCTCGTCGCTCATCGCCGGCACGTAGGCGCCGCCCGCGGTGCAGCTCCCCATTACGCAGGCGATCTGCGGGATGCCCTTCGAGCTCATCTGCGCCTGGTTGAAGAAGATGCGGCCGAAATGGTCGCGGTCGGGAAAGACTTCGGCCTGGTGCGGGAGGTTCGCTCCGCCGCTGTCGACCAGATAGACGCACGGCAATCGGTTCTCACCGGCGATCTCCTGCGCCCGCAGATGCTTCTTGACCGTCACCGGATAGTAAGTGCCGCCTTTGACCGTCGCGTCGTTGCAGACGATCATCACCTGCCGCCCGGACACTCGGCCGATCCCCGCGATAATGCCCGCACCGGGAACCTCGCTGTCGTACATGTCGCAGGCGGCTAGCTGCCCGATTTCAAGGAATGGCGCGCCGGGGTCCAGCAATCGCTCGACGCGTTCTCTCGGCAGGAGCTTGCCGCGCGAAACATGGCGCTCGCGGTGTTTCTCGGGCCCGCCCTTCGCTGCCTCGGCCACGTCGGCGCGCAGTTTCTCGGCGAGCGCGCGGTTGTGTTCGCTGCGCGCGCGGAACTCTCCGCTGTCGGTGGCAATTTTCGTCTCGATACGCGGTGCGCTCATGCGTCTGGCCGTGCCCGTTGGTCGAAAAATCCTGCCGCTCGCCTAGCCGCTGCTGCAGGCGTTGGCAAAGCACTCACGAGGAAAGGCCATACGATGATGCGTTCGTCTCTCTGGTTCATCATGCCCGCGCTCGCGCTGGCGGCGTGCGGTACGCAAGCCGGCAACAATGCACAAAAGGCCGGCACCGAGGCCGGGATCGACGTCGCGTGGATGGACAAGACGGTCGCGCCCGGAGACGACTTCTTCGGTTACGCCAACGGGACCTGGGCCAAGACCACCGAAATCCCCGCGGACCGGTCGAGTGCCGGAGCACACGTCATCGCCGACGAGCTGCGGGAGAAGAACTCGCGCGAACTGTTCGACGCAATCATCAAGGCCAATCCGACCGGCGGGAATGACGCGCTGATTGCCAATTACTACAAGGCCTATGCCAACACCAATGCGCTCGATCGCGCGGGGCTCGGCCCGGCCAAGGCCGATCTGGATGCGATTGCGGCGATCGCCGACAAGCGCGCACTCTCCGCGGCGATCGGAGGCACGCTCCGAGCCGACACCGACGCATTCAACGCGACGAATTTCCAGACCGAAAACCTGTTCGGAATTTTCGTGACGCAGGGCCTGGCGACACCCGGCGAGCAGCTGCCCTATTTGATGCAGGGCGGTCTCGGGTTGCCCGACCGCGAATATTATCTTTCGGCCGATCCCAAAATGGCCGAGCTCAAGAACAAATACCGCGCCTATGTTGCGCAGATCCTGACGCTCGCCGACCATCCCGATGCCCAGGGCGCCGCCAATCGCATAGTCGACCTCGAAACAAAGATCGCCGAGGGGCATGCGACACGAGAGGAGAGTGAAGACCTCGCCAAGGGCTCGCAGGTCTGGACCCGTGCTGAGCTGGAGAAAAAGGCGCCGGGGATCGATTGGGGCGCTTTGCTCGATGCCGCGCAATTGAATTCGGCGCCGAAATTCGACGCCTATCACCCGAATGCAATTCCGAAGCTGGCCGCGCTGGTCGGATCGGAACCGCTTCAGACGTGGAAGGACTGGCTCGAATTCCACACCCTCAATAAGCAGTCCAACGTCCTTCCCAAGGCCTTCCGCGACGCGAGCTTCGCATTCAACGGCACGGCGCTCAACGGAACGCCCCAGCAGCGCCCACGCGACAAGCTGGCGCTCAATGCGACCAGCAACGCGCTTCAGGACGCGGTCGGCAAAGCCTATGTCGACAAATATTTCCCGGCCTCGTCCAAGGCCGAGATCCAGCAGATGGTCGAAAAGCTGAAGGCTGCCTTCGCCACGCGCGTCCAGGCCATCGACTGGATGGCGCCGTCGACCAAGGAAGAGGCGCTGAAGAAGGTCAAGACGATCGTCGTCGGCGTCGGCTACCCCGACACATGGCGCGATTATTCGGGCCTCAGCATTTCGCCCGACAATGCCTATGCCAACCAGAAGGCAATCGGCCTCTACGAATATCGCCACCAGATCGCCAAGATCGGCAAGCCGATGGACCGGCACGAATGGTGGATGCCCGCGCAGCTGGTCAACGCGGTCAATTTGCCTGTCCAGAACGCGCTGAACTTCCCGGCGGCGATCCTGGTCAA
>Ga0207647_10001420_pt1 | contig 18375 bp, 15 predicted proteins | sample KBSCornC2_FD_184295 | JGI IMG/M metagenome (GOLD analysis project Ga0207647, IMG submission 184295) | Corn rhizosphere microbial communities from Kellogg Biological Station, Michigan, USA - C2 (SPAdes) (version 2) | ecosystem: Host-associated > Plants > Roots > Rhizosphere ... | reverse complement strand
CGGGTTGGTTTTGCACCCCTCGGCGGCGGTGACGCACGCCGAGGCGCTGGCCAGTCTGGCGCTTGGCGATCCGGTGCTCGAACGGATCCGTAACCTATTGTTGGATGCGGCTTTTACCGGCCGCTCCCTTGAAGGTGGCGAGGCGAGTTCCATATTGTCGCAAGCGGGCCTAGGCCCAGCGGTGGAAGAATTGTGCAAGACGAACGGACTTGCCTTTTCCTTCCTGCGCGGCGATGCGGACCCGAGTCGCGCGGTGCGAGACTTGGGAGAGGCTATCGACGTGTTGGTTACGCGGCCGGTGATCGAACAGGCGCTGGCGGAAGCGACGCGTGCGTTCGGCGACACGACGGATGAAGGCAGTTTTGCGGAGCAGCAGCGGCTGACCCGTGAAAAATATGATGTCGAACGCCGTTTAATGGATTTGATGCAGCCGGATGGCGACTGAACGAGTTGACGGGATCAAGAGGTAGCATGGCGAAGACGGCAGTGGCAGCGGCGGGCGGCAGTGATGGGAGCGATGGTGGCGACGCGCCGCTGATCGACCTTAACGACGCGTCGATCAAGAAGGTCTTCGCGCGCGCCAAGAAGCGTGGCTACATCACCTATGACGAGCTCAACGAAGCTCTGCCGCAGGACCAGATGACGTCCGAGCAGATCGAGGACGTCATGTCCGCGCTCAACGAGATGGGCGTCAACGTCGTCGAGAATGAGGAAGCCGGCGAGGACGGCGAGCAACCGGCGCAGGAAGACGACAGCACCGACGAGGGTCTGGACACTGGCGACGAGGCGGTTGCCACCTTCACCTCGACCGCGACCAAGAAGGAAACGGTCGATCGCACCGATGATCCGGTGCGTATGTATCTGCGCGAGATGGGCGCGGTGGAGTTGCTCTCTCGCGAGGGCGAAATCGCAATCGCCAAGCGGATCGAAGCCGGCCGCGACACGATGATCCAGGGGCTGTGCGAAAGCCCGATCACGTTCAACGCGATTATCGATTGGTCGACCCAGCTCAACGAAGGCACGATGCAGCTGCGCGAGATTCTTGATCTCGACGCGATGGTGTCCAAGGGGCCGACGGCCGAGCAGGTCGAGGGCGCCGAAGACGATACCGGCGAGATCAGTGAAAAGAGCGCGGGGCCGTCCTTCAAGGAAGAGGACGAGCCCGAAGAAGCGCCCGCCGATGCGGACGAGGACGAGGATTCGATGGTGGAGCGGCGCGCGCCGCGCCCGACCGACGATGACGATGAAGACAACACGCTCAGCCTCGCGCAGATGGAGGAGCAGCTCAAGCCGCAGGCTCTCGAGAAGTTCGCGACCATCACCGATCTCTACAGGAGCTTCGCCAAGCTGCAGGCCAAGCGCGTCAGTGCGCTCGGCATGGGGGATGATTTCCCCAAGGCGGAGGAGAACAAGTATCAGAATCTGCGCGAGGAGCTGACCGCGCAGGTCGAGAGCGTGAAGTTCCACGCCGCCAAGATCGAGCATCTCGTCGACCAGCTTTATTCGTTCAACCGCCGCCTGACCGCGCTTGGTGGACAGATGCTGCGTCTGGCCGAACGCCATCGCGTGCCGCGCAAGGACTTCCTCGACCGCTATGTCGGGCACGAGACCGAGGAAGGCTGGCTCGCGACCGTGTCGGGTGCCGACCGCCGCTGGGCCGCTTTTGCTTCGGAAGAGGGCGATGCGGTTGAGCGGATTCGCGCCGAGACGGGCGAAATCGCCAGCGCGACGGGCATGAGCCTGCCCGAGTTCCGCCGGATCGTGAACATGGTGCAGAAGGGCGAGCGCGAGGCGCGTATCGCCAAGAAGGAGATGGTGGAGGCCAATCTACGCCTCGTCATCTCGATCGCCAAGAAATATACCAACCGCGGCCTGCAGTTCCTGGACCTGATCCAGGAAGGCAATATCGGCCTGATGAAGGCGGTCGATAAGTTCGAATATCGCCGCGGTTACAAGTTCAGCACCTATGCGACGTGGTGGATCCGGCAGGCGATCACCCGTTCGATCGCCGACCAGGCGCGCACGATCCGCATCCCGGTCCACATGATCGAGACGATCAACAAGCTGGTCCGCACGAGCCGCCAGTTCCTGCACGAAACCGGCCGCGAGCCGACGCCGGAAGAGCTGGCCGAACGGCTGAGCATGCCGCTCGAGAAGGTTCGCAAGGTGATGAAGATCGCCAAGGAACCGATCAGCCTCGAGACGCCGATCGGCGACGAGGAAGATTCGCACCTCGGCGATTTCATCGAGGACAAGAATGCGGTCATCCCGGTCGATGCCGCGATCCAGGCGAACCTGAAGGAAACGGTCACCCGCGTGCTCGCCAGCCTGACGCCGCGTGAAGAGCGCGTGCTACGCATGCGCTTCGGCATTGGCATGAATACCGATCACACGCTGGAGGAAGTGGGCCAGCAGTTCAGCGTTACGCGTGAACGCATTCGTCAGATCGAGGCGAAGGCGCTGCGCAAGCTCAAGCACCCGTCGCGCAGCCGGAAGATGCGGAGCTTCCTAGACCAGTAAGGTCAACGCGAATCGATTTGGAAGCCGCCTATCCTTTGGGATGGCGGCTTCCGTCGTTCTCGCCCGAAGCCACTCTGACGGACTTGCGCCGGGGCGCACCGTCGATGAAGCCGAATCCCCCAAGCATCGCCAGCTTGCCGGTTCGGGAACATTCCCCACGCTCACCTCGACCCCTTCGAGGCCCGGGTCACGCCCATACCGGCCCGACCAGCGCCGCGCGTAGCTCTAAACTCGCCATTTCGGCTCCGAAACTTACGGCTAACGTCGCATAAACCTGATCTTTACGCCCTTGGGTTAGACCAGAGGCTCAAGGGGGAAGTGTGTGCCACTTGGTGCTGCTTCGGGAGCCGATCATGTCGTTCGTTGCATTGCAAACCGCGCCCGCCGACTTCGGCGAGATGCTGGTCGGGCTCGCCGCCGCCGAAGGCAGCGCGAGCCATCCTTATACCCATAGCTATGAGCTGAACGCCGATCCGTTGGCGACGCGCAACCTGGCGGATGTACTGCATCTGCTGTCGATGCTGCACGGTCCCCAGCCTGGGCTGATCGAGCTGGCCGGCGCGCGCAACGTTCTACCCGAAGCGAACGACTGGTTCCGCCATGCCGCCGCCGGTTTTGCCGCCGAGCGCCACTATCTCACGCAACTGATCGTCGCCGCCGGCCCTTCACCGAGCACGCCTGGTGAAGCCGACACCGCGGCGGTGATACTCGATCTACGCCGGGCGATGGATACGATCGTCTGCTCGGATCGCTTGGGATGCGGCATCGGTGCGATCGTAGCGCTTATCCATGATTGGCAGGCGATTCGCGCGGTGCTCGACACCGCGGCAGCGCGCATCGGCATCCATGTTCCGACGAGCCAGCTTCCGACCGAAGAAGCGACGGCGCGTGTTCTCGCCAGCCTGCCGCCGCATCCCCGACTCGATCGCTCGCTCAGTTTCGGAGCGCGCCAGATGCTGATTCAGCATCGCGGGATTTGGGACCTGCTCGAAGCGCGCAAGGACGCGCGCGTCGACCGCTAAGCCTGTCGGTGTAGCTCGTCCTCGATCCGGCGATCGGGGATGAGCCACAGCAAGGCGATTCCGACGTAAATGGCGCATGCGAGCCAGGGCGCGACGAAGGCCAGCACCACTCCCGAGGCATAAGCGGCAAGGCTGTACTTGCCCTTTCGGTCTGACCCCACCGCCCGCGCCACCAGCGAATCGCGGCCATTCACCGCGATGATCCTTGTCTGGGTCCACAGATAGCCGATCGCCGTCATCCCAAAGATCAGGCCGAAGCCGGCCACCGGCATGGCCGCGAAGCCGCTTTCGTCGAGCCAGCGTATGCACCACGGTGCGAGGCTCATCCAGAACAGCATGAACAGGTTCGCCCAGAGCACGCTGCCGTCGACACGTTCGGTCGCCTGAAGCAGGTGGTGATGGTTGTTCCAATAGATGCCGACATTCACGAAGCTCAGCACATAAGCGAGCAGGATTGGCGCGACCGCCCGCAATGAGGCGAGATCGGCACGATGCGGCACCGGCAGTTCCAGCACGGTGATCGTGATGATGATGGCGACGACGCCGTCGGTGAAAGCCTGGATCCGTTCGGTTTTCATGGCCCCTCCCTCAGGCTAGCGTTGGGCCCAGCCCCTGGCCTCTACAGCCTCAGCCTTTCGGGTGCGCCGATCGTAGAGGCAGAGCATCGTTCCCTTGGCGCCCTTCATGAAAGTCTGCGGATACGTGCCGCTCACCAGCATCGCGTCGCGACCGACCTGATCGCTGAAACGCAGGGGCGCAGACACGGTCGCGTGACGAAGGTTGGCGGCAGCCAGGCAGGCGGTGCGCCCTGCCTTGGTCGACGCGCGCCAAGCTGCTTCTGTCGAGGCGTCGGCCGGGAGCGCGGCGACGAGCAAAAGTGCAGCGCCGAACCAGTGTGGCCGCGCCAAAGCGAGGTCGAGCATCCGCGATCCCTCCGTCAGTAGAGCAGATAAGGCCGGCGCTCCTCGCGCCATGCCTTTTCATCGGACAATGCGAGCGCGTCGAGGTCGCCGGGCGCGGCCGCTGCATCGTCGACCCATTCGCGCAGGATCGGCCCGCCGTTGATCACGTCTATCGGCAGCTTTCCAAACGCATATTCGTAGGGGAAATCGCGCCAGAGCGGATAATCGGGATAAAGCAGGCGGATCGCCTTGAAGGCGAGCGCCTGCAGCCGCCAAGGCCGGAACGCCAGATGATCGTACCAGGGGCCCTCAGCATGGATATGGATGCCGGCGCACAGCCGGTGGACATGCTTGTGGAAGGTCGGCTCGAACGTGATTTCGCGCAGCGCGCAGCCCTGAAGCCATTCGGGAGCCAGACGGCGCATCCCGGCCAGCACGTTGCGCGCAACGATGTCCGGCGCACCGAACAATTCGAGCGGACGGGTGGTGCCCCGCCCTTCCGACAATGTGGTTCCTTCAAGCATTACCGTGCCTGGATAGGCGCGCGCCATCCACAGATTGGGTGCATTCGGGCTCGGATTGATCCACACGCGCTCGCCCAAAGGCCAACCATGGCCAGGCGCTGCGTCGGGATCGTAGCCGGTCATTTCCACCACGCGATAGGCCACGTCGAGGCCGCCCCGATCGATGAACCAGCGACCAAGCTCGCCCAGGGTGAGACCATGGCGCATCGGCATGGGCCCGGCGCCAACGAAGCTTTCCCAGCCGGCACGTAATGTGGTCCCCTCGACCGGCCGCCCTGCCGGGTTGGGGCGATCGAGCACCCAGACCTCCTTGCCATGCTCGGCTGCAGCCTCCAGCACGTACAGCAAGGTGGTGATGAAGGTGTAGATGCGGCAGCCGAGATCCTGAAGGTCGACCAGCATCACGTCGAATGTGCCCATCGACTGCCCACTCGGCCGGCGCACCTCCCCGTAGAGACTGAATACGGGCACGCCATGGACGGGATCGGTGAAATCGGGCGATTCCACCATGTTATCCTGCTTGTCCCCGCGCAGGCCGTGCTGTGGCCCGAACGCCGCAGTGACCTTCAGGCCGGCCGCGACGAGGGCGTCGAGCGAATGGGTGAGATCCGCGCTGACGGAGGCCGGATGCGCGAGCAAGGCGATACGCCGCCCTTTGAGCTGCGCCAGGAGCGAGGGGTCAGCGAGCAGCCGATCGATGCCGAATTCCATGGTCATTCTGCTGGCGGCAGTTGGCCGGCGAAGCAAGCCGGATCGTGGAAATCGGGCTCGCCGGCCGGATGAGCCAGCGCCCAGAAAGAGCGGTTGCCGTTCACGTCCTCGATAATCGCCGACAAGCCGAGCGGGCCGGTAGCATCCGCCGGCAAGCGGATCGTCGCGGTGAGCTTGGCAGCCTCCCCGTCCCGATCCCATGCGATTGCGGGCACGTCCGTCGCCGCATCGCGCATGCCGGCGCGATGGCCGTCGAACCGGTAGGCGGCCCATTGCGACGAGGGCGAGAAATTGAATTCGTAATAGCCCTGCTCCGTGCCAAGGAAGACTTCCAGGCAGCTATGCTGCCAAAGCCTGTCGGTGCGCGTGGCGCTCTGTATGCGAGGGATGGCCATGCGGGCCAGGTCGCCACCAATCCGATAGGTTAGGCGCAGCATGTCCGGCGCTGCACGCTCAACCTCGACGGCGATCCGCGTCACCGGGGACGGATTGGCAGGGTGGGAACGGAGGAAAAAAATCGGCACGCGTGTCGCCCCTCGCATCTGCGGAAGACTATGCTAAGCGCCGGCGCGCGATGATGGAATATAAGTCCGAACTGCTGCGTACGCTCTCGTCGCGCGGCTATATCCACCAGGTTACGGATGCGGCGGCGCTCGACGCGCTCGCGGCGTCTCAGGTTGTGCCCGCTTATATCGGCTTCGACCCGACGGCACCCTCGCTCCATGTCGGCAGCCTGGTCCAGATCATGATGCTGCGCCGGCTACAGCAAACCGGCCATAAGCCGATCGTGCTGATGGGCGGCGGCACCGGCAAGATTGGCGACCCGAGCTTCAAGGACGAAGCCCGAAAGCTGATGACCGACGAGACGATCGCGTCCAACATCGCTTCGATTAAGCGCGTCTTCGAGAAATTCCTGAAGTTCGGCGACGGCCCGACCGATGCGGTGATGGTCGACAATGCCGAGTGGCTGGACAAGCTGGAATATATCCCCTTCCTGCGCGAGGTCGGCCAGCATTTCTCCGTCAACCGGATGCTGAGCTTCGACAGCGTCAAGCTGCGGCTGGACCGCGAGCAATCGCTCTCCTTCCTCGAATTCAACTATATGATCCTTCAGGGCTACGATTTCCTGGAGCTGTCGCGCCGCGCGGGCTGCCGGTTGCAGATGGGCGGATCGGATCAGTGGGGCAATATCGTCAACGGGATCGAGCTCACCCGCCGCATGGACGGCAAGGAAGTGTTCGGGCTGACCACGCCGCTTATCACCACTGCCGACGGCGGCAAGATGGGCAAAACCGCGGCTGGCGCGGTGTGGCTGAACGAGGAACAGCTCTCTGCCTATGATTATTGGCAGTTTTGGCGAAACACGCATGATGGCGACGTGGGCCGCTTTCTACGCCTGTTCACCGATCTGCCGCTCGAGCGGATTGCCGAGCTTGAGGCGCTGGAGGGATCCGACATCAATCAGGCCAAGGTCGTGCTCGCGACCGAGGCGACGAAGCTGTGCAGGGGTGCCGAAGCGGCCGTCCAGGCACAGGTCACCGCACAGGAAGTGTTCGAGCAAGGCCGCGCCGGCGAGGGCCTGCCGCGCCTCAAAGTAACCGAGGGCACGATCGGCATCGTGACCGCGCTGACCGTGCTCGGGTTCGCAGCCTCAAATGGCGAAGCGCGCCGCAAGATTGCGGAGGGCGCGGTGCGGTTGAACGATATGCCGATCAAGGACGAGCGGTATGAGATCCTGCTCGAGCAGGACGCGCCGGTGAAGATCAGCCTCGGCAAGAAGCGGCACGGCCTACTCGAGCGGGGCTGATCTCCCGCGCCGCGCCAGCGCGGGCGGGTCCTCTACTATCTTGTCATTCCCGCGAAGGCGGAAATCCATAGTCCTCGACTGCTCGGGTCTATCTGGAATGCTGAGTATATGGATCCCCGCCTTCGCGGGGATGACGACCTGTATCAGGATCGGCGGTTTTGCGAGCTGGCATCCCTTCATCGGGCGGCGGCTCATCGAGGAAACGCGCCGGTGCTACTGTAATTGCTTCATCCGTGCCGTTTCGGTTGCAATGAAACCCGCCCGATCGCCATCGTTCAGAGTAGGATCGCTCGCCGCCAGTTCGATTGCCCTTTGAATGGCTACCCTGGCGTTCGCCGCATCACCGACGGCGAGATAACCGTCCGCCAGGCTGTCCTGTAGATTGGCCGAAGTCGGGTAGGCCCAGACTGCCAACTGAAATATCGTCAGCCCGTCGCGCCCCTTGCCCTGCCCAAGAAGCCTATACCCCAGGCTGTTATAGTCTCCGGCATCGATGCAGTCGGCCAGCGCGTCCTTGCCGCAGCTTTCCAGGATCAGGGCCTCGGCCGCTTCGCGTCCGTGTTGCGCCGCATAGCCCGCCATTTCCATCGGCGTCGGCGGCGCCTTGGCTGCATCACGATGGCGGACACTCCCCCACTCTGTGCCGTTGCTCGCCCCGCTCATCTTTGCCCAGCCAGCTGCATCACTCTTGACGCGAGCATCGAGAAAGGCGGCGATGGTCCCGGCGACCATTTCAAACCCTGCCGCGCCCGTGTCGCGGTTCCAACCCGACCCAGAATAAGACGGGTCGGTGGGTGTGCGATATATTCGCCCAATCATGGCGAAGCTGGTGAAATCGCTGTGGTGCATGTGCGGAACGGTCATGAGGCTGCGGTCGGAATAGCGCATGGCTTCCACGGCGCTCATATCGAGCCGGGCCGATTGCTCGCCTTCCGGGCGCCGCAGGTCCAGCACCGCCGCCCGCACATTGCGCGGCGAATATCCATAGGCGCCGTTCAGCACGCCAGCTGAGCCTTGAAAGCCATAGGTGCCGTCGAGACCAACCATGGCCACCACGTTGCCGTGCCGCGCAGCGAAGATCGCAGCTTCGATCGCGCCGATACTGTGGCCCATGACGGCGCTTCGGCCCATGTCCGCTGGGGCAAAGCGCGGTAGCACCGAGGCGGCATATTCCATGTCGCGCACAGTTGTTTCCAAACCGGCCGGATCCGTGGATTGGAAAGGGTGCTGGTCCGAAACGCCGACCAATGAAATCGCCGCGAAAATATAGCCGCGGCTGGCAAGATATTCGCCCAATATGCTGTTGCTATCGACAGAGGCGTTGAGGCCTCCAAAATATAAGACAACTGGGAATCGGCCGCCGGCGGGCTTGGCATTTCGCGAAGCGGCCATGGGTTGCGCCAGTAATCGCGGTAATTGTTCAGCAGTCACCGCGCTGACGATGTCGGCGCGGCTTCGTTCCGCCATAAGCGTCCGCAGCGCGCTGAAAGCGGGCGGTGCCGCTGGCGCCAAATAGTCGCGGAACTTTAGCTTTTGCAGAGGGCCTTTGGCCGCCGGGAACCAGATATCCAGCTGGATCGGCTTGCCCGCTATGTCCGGCTTGAATGTACCAGCAAAACTACGCGTAACACGCCAGGTTCTCGACCTGTCAGCGACAAAAACGGCTTTAAAGCCAACGTTGTAACCGCCGGCCTGAAGGTTTCCCCAGAGCGCTGGAGCAGCATCTACCCGTAGAGCAACGACCAGGGAGCAGACGATCATGATCAAGCCGATGCTCGTCCACCGCAAATGGCCCCTTCGGGAATACATGCGCCGATCCTCCGCCTGTCGTTTACAGTGCTATTTCAAACAGGCCAGAGCTCAATCTATTTGGCGGGATTGACCGGCGGTGATGCGCTGGCTTTGCTACCTAGTTCGAAAACCCAGTCAAAGCGCCAGGGCAGCCCGTCAGCCGAAACGAAGCCGCGTTTGGCGTCGCGTGCCTGCATTGGGTGCGGTGCGCAGCTATCGCCCATGCAGTTCCAGGCTTCACCGCCGTTGCTATCCAGGTAGACGCTGACGGTCCGTTCAGGCGGTAGATCCGCAGCCGCTGGGAGGAAGGCGTTGGCACCCTGCCCCATGCTACTTTTCGCCGCGTGGACGCTGCCCATATAAGCCAAAACGATGTCTATCCGGCCCGCGGCCGCCTCCTGCAATCTCTCGGCCATGCCGGCATTGTAGGGGCCTTCCCCCTTCCATCCGTCCATGACGGGAATGAAGGCGACGACGCCGCGGATTTGTCCCGACTGCTTCATGGCGCGCAGCCGATCATAGAGGGCGAACATTGCCTGGCTGGCCCGGCCGTCCTGCATCTTCCCTCTCCACATCGACGCCGCCAGGAAGGTGTTCCGCGCGGCGGGTCCGCCATCCGACGCAAGGAATGCATCGATCGCGGGCTGCATCTCCGCATCTTGCTCCAGTGCCACCGTCACCGGACGGCCACTGTTCGCCGCAGCCTGGCACACCAGGTCACCAAAGAAAGCGGGCATCTCCGCAGTGCCGTGCATCTCGCCGATCATGACCCATTGGGTCTCGGGCTTCGCCCACAATCGATCGGCGCCCACAACTTTGGGGCAAGACGCGGCGCCTGCCGCCGCCAGTGCGAATAAGCCGATCATGCATCCCTCCGCTTTCGCTGGCGGGAGCTTATCCGCTCGGGCTGTCTGCCGTGAAGGCCGAGCAGCAGGGTTTTGTGACCGGTTTGAACTCCATCAGCTCGGCGCGCGTGCCGTCCGGGTCGTAGAGGTTGGCCTGCCATTTGCCGTCGAGGCCCATGCTCGGCCCGTCATGCCGTGGGCTCAGGCGATTGCCGGCGATGAGCGTGGTGACGGCGGCTTCCATGTTTTTCACGCCGAGCGAGAAATGGTTGAGCACGCCGAGCTTGCGCGCATCGACCTTGTCGAGCGGCGTGGTCGAGCCCGGACCCACCATCATATATTCGAGCCAGTCATGCCCGTCCGGCACCTGCTGCGAGATCCAGTCGGTCGCCTCCGGTTTCATCGCGCCGTACCAGTAGGGCCGAAAGCCGAGCAGATCGCGGTAGAAGCGGTCCTCCGCTTCGCGGCTGCGGACCATGTAGCCGACGTGGATGATGCGCCCGCTGATCGCGCCGGGTTCGGCCTCTGCGCTATTGGTTGCGGGTTGCACGAACTGGACCTCATTACCTTCCGGATCCTTGGTCGTGAACCAGAGGCTGCCGTCAGGCGTGTGTCGAACCGCCGAGAGGCCGGGATATTTGTGCGCGAGCAGATATGCGTGGAGACCGGCAGCGTCACTGGTGTTCCAGCCGACATGCGCCAGCCGAGAGAGGCCGGGATTAGTGCCGAGCGGAAGCACCTCCACAAACTGTTGCGGGCTGAAATAATAGCGGACGCCACGCGCCTCCTCGGGATCCGGCGCCTTACGGGCACCAAGGATGCGGACGTAATAATCCTCCGCCGCCGCGGCATCGGCGGTGTAGACCGCAATGTGGGAAATGCCGGTGATCGGCGGCCGCGCCGGCTCCGCAGCGCGCGCCACCCCTGCTACAAGGCCGGTGATCAACGCCCCTGTCAGCACCCGCATCTCGCCGTCCTTCCTTAGCTTTGGCTTGGCGAGAAACTATTCGCGTGGAGAGCGGGAGTCAGCCCCGACCTAGGTCGCCATCCGCCGCCTTTCAGGGTTGGCCCGGTTCATTTTTGGAGGCCAGGGCTTTGCTCTCGACGAATTAAGCAAAACAGTCCTGATAAATCAAATCGTTGCCCCACCGGCTTGGGCAGCATAGCAGCATAGATGCTCACCAGTTCCCGCCGAACGAGTGAACGAAACTAGCAAGCAAAATCCCGAAAATCAGCAGTTCTGTCTGATCTTTACGTTGGCCGTACCGAACGGCTCGGTTGTTTAACTCTCGCTCGGCGGCCTTCGATCACCATAGAAATGGCACAAAAAAATCGTTTAACCACGTTCTCCGTTTGGCATAAGAAAAGAATCGCTATCGCTAAGGGGAGGTCTGAAGTGAGAAAGCTTCTGTTCGCACTCGCGCTGAGCGCGCCTGTTATGACACAGGCGAAGATCATCAAGATCGACATCACCGGCAATCTCTATCAAGTATCCAGCTCCGTCGCGTCGCGCTTTTCTCTCGGGGACCCAGTGACCGCGCAGCTCGTGCTGGATACCGAAGCGCCCGGTTCGGTCTTCTATCCCGACACCCATCTTTTCGCGAATGCGGTGATCGGAGGCTTCATCAGCGTTGACGGCTATACCGCGACGTTCAGCAACACTGCGCGCGCCTTCGTCACGGACGACGAATTTTCGGGCGCCATGGATCGCTTCCTGATCGACGATTACAATTCGGCCGCAGCCGATGTGAACGGAATGGCCTTCCACGACCTCTTCCTGAATTGGCAGGATGACACTGCAACTGCGAGCCCCGGGTTCACGCTGCCCGCCAACCAAGCGGCGCTAGCCGCCTACGGCCTGCCGAGGGGTGGAATCGACTGGCTCACCTCTGACGCGGAAAACCGCATCACGTTCAAAGCCGACCAGGTGACGGTCAGTTCGGTACCTGAGCCCGCAACCTGGAGCATGATGATCGGCGGCATGGCGGTTGCGGGCTGGTCAGTCCGGCGCAAGCGAACGTCGGTACGCTTTGCCTGAAGCAACCGGGCCGCTCCAGAAATCCGCAGCTTAACTGGTTATCCGGAACGGATCAGGGCGACGGCGGCATCGCGCTCGAAAAGATGGAGTGCGATGCGGGCCATTGCCCTGCAGGCCACTTGAAGGCCGCCGTCGCGATTGACCAAAAGGCGTGCGCCTTGGGTGGCGGTCTCGATCATTTCTGACGTCTGCTCGGGCGTGGCAAATGCGGAACGCGGCTTCGCCCCACTGGCGCGTGCCCAATATCTCGCGGGCGCCGCGCAGCCGCAAATCCTCCTCCGCTATGCCGAAACCGTCTGGATGTCGTGCAGCAATGCCATGAGCGCCGCGACGGGAGCCATCCACCAGCGTTCGCCCATAGGTAAGGCTGTCAATCGTTCGCGATATTGCCAATAGGTCGGGAGCAGTCACGACGACCTTTCGACCGCCGCGAGGGCAATGTGCAGCGGCACCCCAGCAGTTCTTAGTGCTGATTGGGTGTTGAACGCCCGGGATGCGGCGGAGAGGTGTCAATGACCTTCTTCCTGCGAACGAACGGATAGCCCTCGTTGTGAACTTTGGGATCGAGGTGGCGAACATGATTGTGGCCTAAGCCCCTATCTTCGACAACAATGTTGAAGACGCTAAAGTCCGGCAGCGAGTGCAGTTTACGCTCGAGTGCTACCTTGGGCAGGTCTATAGCAAACTGCGCCACGAAGAACCCCTGCCGATTTATACGCGCAACAACTCCGCAGATTTCGTTGTCTCGAGTATCGGCTCTCGTAATTCCGTGCACGTCGCCGTTTTCGTAAAATTGATAATCCGCGTTTTCTGGGAGCAACACGCGGACCACTGCCTTTGCCGTTGGTCTGAAATCGGTGTCGGAAAGGTAGACATCAAACGGGTCGCCACGGTCGCCAGGCTTGTTCACATGGGCATTTCTGTCCCGGCGCGGATCTTCGACAGTGGGGTCTCGGTTTATTGGCCCGCGCCTGTGCCACACGGAGCGGATGCCCTTGATGCCGTTATCTCTGGCCGGAAGAATGATCGAAATGACCCCCACGTTGGGGTTCAATCGGCAATCGTTGAGGGGGTTGTCGTCGGGGCCTAGTCCTTTCAGGCGCGAATAACCATGCTTCCTCGCACCTGTATCGGCAAAGGCTGTCGACGCGAGCAAGCTCGCCAATACAGACAAGGCGACGCCGATAGTATATTTTGTCACGCGAGCCCCCTTCCACTGCCGCGGAAACGCCCGATCGACACCCTCGGTCGAAATAACCGCGGGATCGTTTTAATTGGCTTGGTGTTGTAACGAAATTAGAACTACTTCGCAAGCGGACCGATAAACTCTGGTCATCGCAGCGGGATACATATTCCTAAGCATCCGTCTGCTTCGGGGAAGTTGCTGCCGATCTGATGTTGGAGTTGACCTCTCTCGTCATCCAGAACGGATCAGAGCTACCGCGGCGTCGCGCTCGAAAAGATAGAGCGCGGTGCGCGCCGCCTGGCCACGGGGTCCCTGAAGGCCGCCATCGCGATCTACTAGGAGGCGTGCGTCCTGAGTGGCGGTCTCGATCAACTCAGAGGCCTGCTCGGGCGTGGCGATGCGGAAGGCTGCCTCTCCCGACTGGCGCGTGCCCAATATCTCGCCCGCGCCGCGCAGCCGCAGATCCTCCTCCGCGATCCGGAAACCGTCGTTCGTATCGCGCAGCAAAGCAAGGCGCGCGCGCGCGGTTTCGCTGAGCGGGCCGGCGGTGCGCAGGAGGAGGCAGACCGAACGCCCCTCCCCGCGCCCGACGCGGCCGCGCAATTGGTGGAGCTGGGCCAGGCCGAATCGGTCGGCATGTTCGACGATCATCAAGGTGGCATTGGGCACGTCGACACCGACCTCGATTACGGTGGTGGCGACCAGCACGCCGAGTTCGCCGCGCTGAAAGGCGTCCATGACCGCGTCTTTCTCGGGGCCTTTCATGCGGCCGTGGATAAGACCGACCTTGTCGCCTAGCCGCATACGAAGCGTCGCTGCGCGGTCGTCCGCGGCGGCGAGATCGCTGGTTTCGCTTTCTTCGACGAGCGGACAAACCCAATAGGCCTGATTGCCCGCGGCCAGGTGTCGCGCCAGACCTTCGACGACTTCACCCAATCGTTCATCGGAGATGACGCGCGTTTCGATCGGCTGGCGACCCGGCGGCATTTCGTCGAGCCGGCTCGAATCCATCTCGCCATATTGGCTGAGCGTCAGCGTGCGCGGGATCGGCGTGGCGGTCATCGCCAGCAGGTGGGGCGGCCGTTCGGCCTTCTGGGTCAAGAGCATACGCTGGGCCACGCCGAAGCGGTGCTGCTCGTCCACGACGGCAAGACCCAGCCGTTTGTAGGTCACCGCCTCCTGGAAGATGGCATGCGTGCCGACCAGAATGTCGATCGAACCATCGGCGAGGCCCATCAAGGTTGCTTCTCGTGCGCGACCCTTATCGCGGCCGGTCAGGATGGCGAGATTGACGGTCACGCCGGCGAGCAGTTGCGACAGGCTGTCGAAATGCTGGCGCGCGAGGATTTCGGTCGGTGCTAGCAATGCGCCCTGCGCGCCCGCCTCGACCGCAATCAGCAAGGACATGAGCGCGACCAAAGTCTTGCCCGCACCGACATCGCCCTGGAGCAGGCGGAGCATCGGCGCGGACTGCGCCATGTCACCTTCGATCTCGGCAACGGTGCGCGTCTGCGCACCTGTCGGCTGGTAAGGCAATCGGAGCTGCGCGCGCAGCCGCCCATCGCCGTGGAGGGGTGTGCCGCGTCTGGCACGCGATGAAGCGCGCACCAGCATCAAAGCGAGCTGGTTGGCGAAGAGCTCGTCATAGGCCAGCCGGGCGCGCGCGACCGTATCGGCGGGGTCGGCATGGACGCGCGCCATCGCTTCTTTCCAATCCGGCCAGCCTTGCTTTGCGAGCAAGCTCGGTTCGATCCATTCGGGCATATCAGGCATGCGCGTGAGCGCCTGCGCGACCAATGCTGCCAGCCGCTTGTTGGTCAGCCCTTCGGACAGTGCATAAACCGCCTCGCGGGCGGGCAAGGCTTTCGCCTCCTCGGGCGTCATGACCTCCGGATGCACAATCTGGAGCCACTGATCGTAGCGATCGAGCTTACCCGAAACCGCTTTCGCATCCCCCAGCGGCAATTGCTTCTTGGCCCAGCCCGACGAGCCGCCGAAGAAGATCAGGCTGACAACATTGCCGGCCACATCACGCGCAACCACCCGCGCCGGCGCGCGCGCGCTGCCCGACATGCGATATTCGGTGGGCGTGACGGTGACGGTGATGATCCGGCCGACGTCGGCGTCGTCCAGCTCGGTCACTGCCTTGCGGTCGATCCAGCCGGTCGGCAGGTGAAAGAGGAGATCAATCGCCCGCGCGAGGCCGAGACGCGCGAGCGGCTTGGCGAGCTGCGGGCCTACGCCCTTCAGCGCCTCCACTTCGGCGAACAGCGGATTGAGAATGTCGGGCCGCATCACTAGATGCCTAGCCGACCGTTGAGCCATCTCAAACCGTCACCTGATCCTTCGACAGGCTCAGGACAGGCTTGTTTCAGAGTCCATCCCACCACACGCATCGACCATGCGGATGTGAGCTGGATGCTGAAACAGGTTCAGCATGACGTTGGCGAAGGCGGATGGAACATCATTCAGGCCGACGGCAACAGCCGCCGGCTTTTCGCCGTTGGAGCTTTATGGACCGCGACATCCGCCTCAAGCGCCTGCGCTTCCGCGCCTGGCATCGCGGCACCAAGGAAGCCGATCTGATGATCGGTGGGTTTTTCGACGCCTTCTCAGCGGGTTGGGCCGATGGCGAAATCGCGTGGTTCGAGGCGCTGATGGATGAAGAAGATGTCGAGATCATGGGTTGGGCGATTGGAACGATCCCCATACCCGATCGCTGGCAAGGGCCGATGATCGAGCGGATGCGGCTTCTGAACTATATTCCGATAGAGAAATAAGTGGCTGATATTCAGAAGATTCTCAAAGCCGGCGAAGCGCTGACGCTGGCCGGGGCTCCGGCGGGCTTTCTTCCCTGGCTGATGGCAGATCTGGCGCGCGCCGCGAAAGGCCGCGCGGTGTTCATCGCGCCCGACGAGGCGGCGATGCGCGCCATGGCGGACAATGCCCATTATTTTGCGCCGGAACTGGAGGTGCTGACCTTCCCCGCGTGGGACTGCCTGCCCTACGACCGTGCGTCGCCGTCGCTGCGGTCCACTTCGGAGCGGCTGGCCGCACTCCATGCGCTCCAGCGCAAACGGGACAAGCCGCAGCTGCTCGTGACCACGGTCAATGCGGTGACACAGCGCACGCTGACGCCGTTCCGGATTCGCCAATTGTCAGCGTCGCTGGCGCCGGGCGAGCGGATCGACCGCGACGCGCTTGCCGAATTGCTGCAGGCCAATGGCTATGTGCGGGCCGATACGGTCCACGAGGCGGGCGAATATGCCGTCCGCGGCGGCCTGGTCGACCTGTTCCCGTCAGGGGAAAGCCTGGCGCTGCGGCTGGATTTCTTCGGCGACGAGATTGAGACAGTTCGCCAATTCTCCCCCGAGGATCAGCGCACCACCGCCAATAATGATGGCTTCACGCTGCTTCCCGCGTCCGAAGCGCTGCTCGACGCAGAGGCGATTAAGCGCTTCCGCAGCCGCTATCGCGAGAAATTCGGCGCCACCGCGACCGGCGACCCGCTCTATCAAGCGCTGTCGGAAGGCCGTCGGCTCGCGGGCATGGAGCATTGGCTGCCCTTGCTCGAGGAGCGGCTAGCCACGCTGTTCGACCATCTGTCCGACGACGATCTGATCGTCCGCGACAGCGGTGCGGACGGTGCGGCGGAGGCCCGCTTTGATGCGATCCGCGATTATTATGAAAACCGCCAACGCGCCAAGACGAGCGATCCAGGCAGCTATCGCCCGATCGAACCCGATACGCTCTATCTTTCGTCCGGCGATTGGGACGAGGCGGTCAAGGATCGTCCGATCCACCTGACGACGCCCTATCACGAGCCCGAAAGCGCGCGCGTGATCGATTTCGGGGTGGATGGACCGCGCGACTTCACGCCCGAGCGGACGCAGAATGCCAATGTCTATGAAGCGGTCGTCGCGCATATCCGCGAACTTGGCCGATCCAAGCACAAGATCGTGCTGGCGAGCTATTCCAAGGGGGCACGCGAGCGGCTGAAGGGCCTGCTCAACGATCATGGCCTCGATGGGGCAATGCTTGCCGATGACTGGCAGGATGCGCTCGGCACCGCATTCCGGCCGGGCACCACCGCCTTGACCGTATTGCCGCTCGACCACGGCTTCACCACGCCCGAGGTTGCGTTGCTCACCGAGCAGGACATGCTCGGCGACCGTCTGATCCGGCGGCAGAAGCGGCGCAAGTCGGCCGATGCATTCCTTGCCGAACTGGCGACGCTCTCGCCGGGCGATCTGGTCGTCCATGCCGATCACGGCATCGGCCGTTATGAGGGGCTGACCCAGATTCCGGTGTCCAAGGTACCGCATGACTGCGTGGCCTTGTCCTATGCCGGCGGCGACAAGCTCTACGTTCCGGTCGAGAATCTCGAGGTTCTGAGCCGCTACGGCAGCGAGGAAGGGGCGAGCCTGGACAAGCTGGGCGGCGTCGCCTGGCAGACGCGCAAGGCGCGGATGAAGGAGCGCATTCGCGAGATTGCCGGTGAGCTGATCGCGACCGCGGCGCAACGTGCACTTCGCGCGGCCGAGATCGCACAAACGGATGCAGCTTATGCGGCGTTTGCCGACCGCTTCCCCTACGAAGAGACGGACGATCAGGACCGCGCGATCGACGATGCGCTGGAGGATCTTGCCGCGGGCAAGCCGATGGACCGGCTGATCGTGGGCGACGTCGGCTTCGGCAAGACCGAGGTCGCGTTGCGCGCGGCATTCGTCGCGGCGATGGCGGGAATGCAGGTTGCTCTGGTCTGCCCCACCACTCTGCTCGCCCGCCAGCATTACACCAATTTCGTCGAACGCATGCGCGGCTTCCCGCTTGAGATCGGCCGACTATCCCGTTTGGTTCCTGCAGCCGAGGCTAAACGAACCAAAGAGGGATTAGAGGCGGGGACTGTCGACATCGTAGTCGGCACGCACGCCATTCTGGCCAAGGGCGTCGAATTCAAGCGCCTCGGGCTAGTCATCGTAGACGAGGAACAGCGCTTCGGCGTGACGCATAAGGAGCGGCTCAAGTC
>Ga0207647_10001416_pt1 | contig 18409 bp, 16 predicted proteins | sample KBSCornC2_FD_184295 | JGI IMG/M metagenome (GOLD analysis project Ga0207647, IMG submission 184295) | Corn rhizosphere microbial communities from Kellogg Biological Station, Michigan, USA - C2 (SPAdes) (version 2) | ecosystem: Host-associated > Plants > Roots > Rhizosphere ... | reverse complement strand
GCGCAACCGCTTGTCGGACTGGTTCTCGGAGCCCGTGCTGCCGGGGATGCCGTATGACCTGAAGCTGACGTTCATGCCGCGCGACTACAAGCTCGAAGCCGGTCACAAGCTCGGCCTCGTCGTGCTGTCGAGCGACAACGAGGCGACGCTGCGGCCGACTCCGGGCACGGGTCTCGCGCTCGATCCGGCGGGCACGTCGGTCACGGTGCCGCTGGTGTCGTCCTGACGCTGGAATGTGGCCGCGCACCCCGTGCTTCGCTTGCGCGTTGCACGGCGGTGCGCGGTTCATCGGTTGAGCCGAGCAACGCGTCTTTGCTCCGTCGCCGTGACGGCGTGCCGTTCCAGATTCTCATTGTTCGTGCAGGTTCCTGTTGTCGTAATGAACCTGCGCGGTGAGGTCGAGAGGCCGGCCGCGCACGAACGGCTGCGCGACGAACATGCTGCCGTGGTAGTCGAGATCCGCAAACTCGCACCCGAGCGGTAGTGCTCGTCCGAATACGCGACGCCGCTGCGCGTCGCCAGCAGATTCACATGGCCGCTTGCTGCCGTCCTGCAAAGCTCCGATCGACCGCGGCCCGACCGGAGAACCGCACGCTCACAACGGTGTCAGCACCGCCTGCCCGGCAAAATGCCGGGCGGCATTGTCGAGAAACTGCTGGACCGACCGGTCGAGCGCCTCGGGCGACCAACCGCCCATATGCGGCGTCAGCACGATGTTGTCGAGACCGGTCAGCGCACGCGGCGGCTCCGGCTCGCCTTCGTACACGTCGAGCCCCGCGCCCGCGATGCGTTTCTCGCGCAGCGCGTCCGCCAAAGCAGCGGTATCGACAACACTGCCGCGCGACACGTTGACGAGAAAGCCGCCGGGGCCGAGCGCGTCGAGCACCGCGCGATCGACCAGGTGCCGGGTGCCCGCGCCGCCCGGCGTCGCGACGATCAGGAAATCGGCCCACTGCGCGAGTGCGTCGAGCCGGTCGAAATAGCGGTATGGCGCAGCGTCCTTCGGCGAACGGCTGTGATAGCCGACCTCGATGTCGAAGCCGGCCGCACGGCGCGCGCACTTCTCGCCGATCTTCCCGAGCCCGACGATGCCAAGCTTCTTGCCCGATACGTTCGGCGGCATCGGCAGCCCTTCACGCCACACGCCCGCGCGTGTTTTCGCATCGAGCCTCACGACATCGCGCACCGTCGCGAGCAACAGCGCGAACGCGTGGTCGGCGACGCAATCGTCGTTGGTGCCGGCGCCCGTGACGACCGTGATGCCGCGCGCCTTCGCGTGCGCGACGTCGATATGCTCGTAACCCGCGCCGAGCGCGCTGACGAACGTGAGCTGCGGAAGCCGGTCGATGTCGGCAGCCGCGAGGCCCGTGCTGCCGTTGGTCAGTACCGCGCGAATCGTGCCGCCGTGTTCGGCGATCGCGCGTTCGCGTTCTTCGGCGGTCGGGGCATGGCGCACGTCGAACGACGCGGCGATCTCGCGATGCGCTTCGCCGCGCAATGCGATGAGGACCAGCAGTTCTGGCTTCATGTCAGCAAGTGTCCGCAGGCGGGAACGGATTTCAGTGTAACAAGCCCGCATGACCGATGCGGGTAATCCCCACACGGGCTGTGGGCACGCCGCCGCACGCGGTTTGCCAAAGCCGGCTCAGTCAAGTAACTTTCGGCGTACGCCCCCGTCCTGGAGATTGGCCTCGATGAAACTCGCCCTGCCCGCCCGGATCCTGGGCCTCGCACTCGCCGCCGCCGTCGTCGCGCCCGGTGCGCATGCCGACACGCCCGTCGTGGTGTCGTCGAAGATCGATACCGAAGGCAACCTGCTCGGCAACGTCATCGCGCAGGTGCTGAAGGCCCACGGCATCCCCGTCACAGAAAAGATCGCACTCGGCACGACGCCGATCGTACGCAAGGCGCTGACCAGCGGCGAGATCGACATCTACCCCGAATACACGGGCAACGCCGCGTTCTTCTTCAACAAGGCGGACGATCCCGCGTGGAAGAACGCAAGCCAGGGTTACGACACCGCGAAGAAGCTCGACTACGCGGCGAATCACCTCGTCTGGCTCACACCGGCGCCCGCGAACAATACGTGGGGCGTCGCCGTGCTCGCGCCCGTCGCGCAATCGCAGCACCTGAAGACCCTCTCCGATTTCGGCAAGTGGACCGTGGGCGGCGGCAAGGTGAAGCTTGCCGCGTCGGCCGAATTCGTGAACAGCCCATCCGCGCTGCCGTCGTTCGAGAAGGCGTACGGGTTCAAGCTGAAACCCGACCAGCTCGTCGTGCTGTCCGGCGGCGACACCGCCGCGACGATCAAGGCCGCCGCAAACCAGACCGACGGCGTGAACGCCGCGATGGTGTACGGCACCGATGGCGGCATCGCCTCGAGCGGCCTCGTCGTGCTCGACGACGACAAGCACGTGCAGCCCGTCTATGCGCCGGCACCCGTGATTCGCGAAGCCGCGCTGAAGGCGCATCCGCAGATCGCCGACTACCTGAAGCCCGTGTTCGCGAGCCTCGACCTGAAGACGCTGCAAGCACTGAACGCACGCATCCAGATCAATGGCGAACCGGCGGCCGGCGTGGCCAAGAGCTATCTGAAGTCGAAGGGCTTCGTCAAGTGACGGGTCGCGCCGTGGCGTCCGCGCGGCGCATCACGCTCGACAAGGTCGGCATTCTGATCGGTGTCCTGACGATCGTCGCGGTGGTCGGCATGCCGTTCATGGTACTGCGGCCGAACCGCATCGCGGCCGGCACGGGGCTGTCGGTGTTCGCCGCGCTGCCGGCCGCGCAGGGTGCCGCGCTCGCTGCACTGTGGATCGTCGGCGCGCTGTGGGCGATGACGGCGAGCCGTCCCGCATGGCGGCTCGCGGCCGGCTCCACGTGGCTCGCGACGCTCGCGTATGCGGTCGGCGCGGCCGCGGCGCACGTCGTCGCGCCCGACGACATGCTCGCGCGCGTGTCGCCCGCGGCAGGCGTCTGGCTGCTGCTGTTCGCGTGGGCCGTGCTCGTCGCGGACGCGCTCGCGCGGCTCGCATTCGGCCCGTGGCGGCGCCTCGTCGCGCTCGCGGTCGTAATCGCGGCGATATCGGTGCCGCTCGCGAGCGGCTGGTGGGACGGCCTTTCCGTGATGCGCGAATACGCGGTGCGCACCGACGACTTCTGGCGCGAGGCCATCCGGCACGTATCGCTCGCGGGCGGCTCGGTCGCGGCCGCGCTCGTCGCGGGCGTGCCGCTCGGCATCGCGTGCGCGCGGATCGCACCGGTACGCACCGTCGTGATGCCGGTGCTCAATATCGTGCAGACGATCCCGAGCATCGCGATGTACGGGCTGATGATGGCGCCGCTCGGCCTGCTCGCCGCGCACGTGCCGCTCGCGGCCGCGCTCGGCATCCGCGGGATCGGCGTCGCGCCGGCCGTGCTCGCGCTGTTTCTCTACTCGTTGCTGCCGATCGCATCGAGCGTCGTGGTCGGACTCGAGCAGGTGCCGCCGCATGTGACCGAAGCGGCACGCGCGATGGGCATGACGCGCGTGCAGCGGCTGCTCGGTGTCGACCTCGTGCTCGCGCTGCCGGTGATCCTGAGCGGCGTGCGCATCGTGCTCGTGCAGAACATCGGCCTGACCGCGGTCGCCGCATTGATTGGCGGCGGCGGCTTCGGCACCTTCATCTTCCAGGGGATCGGGCAATCGGCCGCCGATCTCGTGCTGCTCGGCGCGATCCCGACGATCGCACTCGCGCTGGCAGCCGCCGTCGTGTTCGAAGCCGCGACCACGCTCGCGAAGGGACGTACTGCATGATCGAGATCGAACGCATCGGCAAACGCTTCGGCGACATCACCGCCGTCGACGACGTGTCGCTGACGATGAAGCAAGGCACGATCACCGCGCTCGTCGGCGCATCGGGCAGCGGCAAGTCGACGCTGCTGCGGATGATCAACCGGCTGATCGCGCCGACCAGCGGCACGATCCGCATCGACGGCATCGACACCGCGAGCGTTCCGCCCGAGCAGCTGCGGCGGCGCATCGGCTACGTGATCCAGGGGCACGGGCTGTTCCCGCACTGGAGCGTCGCGCGCAATATCGCGACCGTGCCGCGTCTGCTCGGCTGGCCGGCCGCGCGCATCGACGCGCGCGTGCGCGAACTGCTCGAACTGTTTCACCTCACGCCGTCCGAATTCGCGGACAAGCTGCCGCACGAACTGTCGGGCGGCCAGCAGCAGCGTGTCGGCGTCGCGCGCGCGCTCGCGGCCGAGCCCGCGATGCTGCTGATGGACGAGCCGTTCGGCGCGCTCGATCCGATCATCCGCAACAAGGCGCAGGACGACCTGTACGCGCTGCAGCGCCGCCTCGGCATCACGGTCGTGATCGTCACGCACGATATCGAGGAAGCGCTGAAGCTCGGCGACACGATCGCCGTGATGGACGGCGGCCGGCTGCTGCAGGTCGCGTCGCCGGCGGAGATTCTCGGCAAGCCGGCGGCAGGTGTGGTCGAACAGCTCGTCGCGGGCGTCGATCGGCCGCTGCGCCTGCTCGCGCTGACGCCGATCGATGCGGTGGCCGAATCCGGTCACGCCGACGGCGAACCGATCGCCGCGACGCGCACGCTGCGCGATGCGGTGTCCGAGCTGCTGTGGCGCGGCGTCGACGCATTGCCGGTCGACGACGGCAACGGGCGCGATGCACGCCGCATCACGCTCGGCGCGATCCGCGCGCACGCGAGGAAGCCCGCATGACGACGCGGCCCGCGCGTTCACCCCTGCCGCGGCGGCTGCCCGCGTATGTCGCGCGCGCGGCCGCGCTCGCGCTGCTGCTCGTGCTGCTGTTGCGTCCCGCGTGGCTGCAGGGCGTGTTCGCGCCGTTCGCGGACAACGGCGCGCCGGTCATCTACGATCGCGCGAGCCTGCTCGACCTCACGCTCGCGCACCTCGGCACCGTCGCGCTGTCGAGCCTGATCGGCATGCTGATCGCGATCGCGGCCGGCATCGCGGTCACGCGGCCCGCCGGCGCGGATTTCCTGCCGGTCGCGCGCAGCGTCGTCGACATCGGCCAGACCTTTCCGCCGGTCGCCGTGCTCGCGCTCGCGGTGCCGGCCGTCGGCTTCGGGTTGAAACCCGTGCTGATCGCGCTCGTTCTGTACGGGCTCCTGCCGATTTTCGAGAGCACGATCGCGGGGCTCGAGGACGTGCCGCGCGACGTCGTCGACGCCGCGCGCGGGATGGGGATGAGCGGCTGGCAGCAACTGGTTTCCGTCGAGCTGCCGCTCGCGTTTCCGGTGATCGTGAACGGCATCCGGCTCGCGGTCGTCATCAATCTCGGGACCGCGACGATCGGGTCGACGGTGGCCGCGCGCGGGCTCGGCGACGTCATCATCGCGGGCCTGCAGACCTCGAACACGGCTTTCGTGCTGCAAGGCGGCGTGATCGTCGGGCTGCTCGCCGTGCTGGTCAGCGATGCGATCGGCGCGCTGGCACGGGTGGCGAGTGCGCGGCGGCCGTAGCAAACGCTGACGTCGCGGCTCTGCGCGCGAAAAAGACGGCGCGACAAAAAATCGGGGCGGGCTTGATCCGGACTCCGATGCGTGTACGTGCAACGATCCCGTCTGCGCACGGCGTGCGGCGATACAAGCCTACAGCATGCTTTCATTCGAGCCCGTGCTCGAACGCGTCAGACGATTGGCCGATATACTATGCGCCTCCCATTTCCCCGCACTACACCATGCGACGACGGTTTTTCTGGCTGATCGTGCTTTCGCTCGGCATTGCGCAACAGGCTTCGGCGCAGCAGGCGCCCGCGCTGCCTGTGTCCGTGCCCGAAGCGGCCGCATCCGCGCCGGCCGCGGCATCTGCGCCGCTCGCCAACGCCAACGATCAGCCGAACGAAGCAAACCGCCGCATCACCTCGTACCTGACGAAGAAATTCGGTCTCGCGAAGGAGCGCGCCGCGCGGCTCGCCGATATCGTGAGCGTCACTGCGACGAAATATTCGCTGCCTCCCGCACTCGTTTACGCGATTATCTCGATCGAATCGCGCTTCCAGGAAAAGGCACGCGGCCAGCATGGCGCGACCGGGCTGATGCAGGTCGTGCCGGCCGCTCACCGCGGCCTGCTGCGCAACGTGAAGGATCTGACCGAGCCGAATGCGAACGTCGAGGCCGGCTCCAAGATCCTGTCGGGCTATGTGCGGGCGGCCGGCGGCAACGTGCAGGCCGGGCTCAAGAGCTACGGCGGATCGAATGCGTATGCGGCGAAGGTGATGCAGCGGGTCGACGCGTTCAGGTTCGTGCTCGAACCTGAAGACGATGCGAAAGCCGCGAGCGACGGCAACGCGCACATGGTGCCGGTCAGCGATCCGTCGACGGCGGCGCCGGCCGCAAGTCGCGGCGCGAAGTAAGCACGCCGCACGGCACGCGCGTTCGTTCGTGCCTATCGTGACGCGTCAGAACGCATGACGGCATCCATCGCCCGTCACGCTCGCGCGAAATGCGTGCGCAGAAACTCGATGAAGACCTGCGTCTTTAATCGTCCTTAGGCGAGCAACGCCCCACGCACGATCGGGTCGCGGCAATTGCAGCCCAACCGCGCGAGCTCAGAGCAGTTCCACGTTGACCTTGGGCACCATGGGTGCAATGCGAAGCACCCGATCGGCCTGATCCCGAACGTACTCCGAAATACGGCGCACCCATGCCTGCTCGTCGCCCGCATAGATGTCCGATTGCGCCAGCTCGGAAGCCAGCTTCGCAGCCAGGGTTGCCATCCGCGTCATTTCGCGTGCAACGAGTGCCGGCCGGATCTGCGCACGATGTGCGAAGTCTGCGAGCGCGAAAGCGGTCAGCTCCTCGGTACGGAACACGTCTCCGTACGCCATCGCCATGTCTTGTACATAGGCGTCTCCGTACACGTTCACGCAGACCAGATCGTACAGCGGCGCCGGATCGAGCCCGCCGCTGCTGACGAAAAACGAAATGTTCTTGCCATGCGCGTCGCTGTTGCCGATCAGCAGTTGCAACAATGCCCAGCGCAGCATGGCCGAACGCGCGGCGGCCGGCGTCTCGAGCGACGGCGTCAACGAGAACAGTCGCTCGAAGCTCACGCCTTCACGGATATTGCGTACGTCCTCGTTGTTACCGAGATTGCGCTCGTACTTGAGCGTCGCCGGTAAATCGAGGGCCTGGCACCCATCGATGATATGAAGTCGCCGCACCGCGCTCACGCGGTGCGGATCGGCCGGGTCGGTCGTCACGATCCGGTCGAATCGTTCGATCAGCAGAATCGGTTCGGGGATGCGCCGAATCTCGACATGCGCGACCGGCAGGCCCATGCGAGCCGCCAGCGTCATGCAGAAATGCTCGTTGGCGACCATGCACGGCGCATTCGGGCTGCGCGACTCGGGCTTGAGAATATGCGAACTGCTGAGCGCGCCATCGACGAGCGAGAACTGCTCGCCCTCGACGAGCACCTGCAGTTTGTCCTGATGACCGGCGATCGACAGGCGCACCTGATCGTCCCAGACGGCAAACGGGATCGCATCGCGCTTGCGGATACGATCGGTCAGCTCTTCCACCGAAATCGGCCGACGTACGGGTTCGAGGCTGTCGTGCATCCGCGCGGTCGAATCGTCGTCGGGAACGAAGCTCAACGCGCCGACCGGCTCCTTGCCGAGCATCCGGATCAGGCCGAAGACATTGTCCTTCGATATCTGATACATCGATGCGGCCACGTCGAGCGCGCGGCCCTCGGGCAGCAAGTTGCCCACGAAGCGCTGGACCGCGCCCGCCGGCGGCTTGCCGCCATCGAGTGGAATGCACGGCGATAACGCGAACGCATCGCCACGCGCGAGCCACGCCGGGTCGTACGAAAAGCCGTAATCGTCACGACCGGCGTCGTAGGTCAGTTGCCCGACGGGCGAGCCGTCGGTCGAGACGCGCAGGCGATGGACCATTACGCGGCCTCGTGCGAATCAGGTGACGCGGCACGCTTCTGCATATGCTCGCGCACTGCGTTGCGCGCCGCCGGGACGTCGCGTTTCGGCACGACGAGCAGATTGAGGCCAAGGCCGTCCAGTACCTTGAATAGCTTGTCGACACTCACCGCGCGGCCGTTCTCGAGCCGCGACAGCACGTCCTTGGAGACGCCGAGCATGTCGGCCGCATCATCGATCCGCATTTGGTTCTGCGCGCGCCGGTTGCGCACGAGCGCCCCCAGCGCTGCGAGATCGAGCGCGAGCGGGTCGGGGGCCGCGATCGGTCGCGGTAAGGTACGCGCCATAATTCCAGGATTTCAGGAACAAAGCGCTGGCGCCCCGTGCCTGATCACATAGTTACGAGAATGTCGGAATTATAGTCGACCATAGGCCGAAAGCCCAATTATTCCGATATTTCAGGAACAATGTCGCACACCCCGGCTCATCACCCTTTGTTCCGATATTTCAGGAATTAAAACGAGCGCGGCGACGCTTCCGCGCCGCCGCCCCGAGTTGACCGGATCGCCCGCGACCGGGCACCACCGCTCACAACTGCCCCGCCGCCCCCGTCCACCGCAGGTAATCCCCACGCGTCCAGTCGAGCGACACGCCGACGCGCTTCGTCCCCGGCCGGATCTTCGGCTTGTACATCGACAGCGTCAGCGACTCCAGCGCGGGCCATTCGCGAAACGACAGCACCGCGAGATCGGCGACGAGCGTTTCGAGCAGCCGCGTATGCGGCTTGTGCGACAGGAACGACGCGACGCGCGCGCAGTAGCCGTCGTAGTCGATCCACTCGCCCTGCTCGCTCGGCTCGCAGCGATACCCGAGCCGCGCATCGATCACGATCGGCTGCGGCGCCTCGTGCTCGTGCGCGTGGATGCCGATGCGCGCGGGCACCTTCAGTTCGTCGACGAACACGCTCCACCCGCGCCCGCGCAGGCGCGGCGCGTCGATCGCCACGAACGGTTCGTCGAACGGCTTCATGATGCGAGCGGCGCCGCGGCGTCGAGCATGATGCGCACGAAATAGTCGGCGAAGCTGCGACGCAGGACGATCTCGAACGTATCGTCGCCGGTCGGGATCAGCGTGATCGGCGACTTGAAGTAGTGCGACTGCGCGCACTGGCCCGGCTTGAGCACGCGCGGATGCAGATCGAGCGGGCAGCCGCGCGCGATCACGTCGCGCACGCGTTCGCCGCTGACCTCGACGACCGTGTAGCCGCTGCCGACGTCGACAGCCGCCGCATACGAACCCTGCACGGCCTCCGCGAGCTGCGCCTCGAGCACGCCGGCCTGGACGGGCCCGTTCGAGCGCACGAGCCACTCGTCGGGACCGAGCCAGAGCACGTCGTACTCGACGGCACGCGCCACCGTGTTCGGCGCCGACGGCGGCCGGCAACCGACCACGCGCTCGAACGCGCTGACGAATGCCGGGTCGCTCAGCTCGCCGCGCACGTTCACGAGATCGAGGAACGGCCGCTCGCGCAGCGTGAACTTCTTCGATGCGCGCGCCTGGTGCGGCTTCAGCACATCGGCCGAGCCGACGAGCGGCGATTCAAGCGTCACGCCCGCGCCTGCCACCGGCGTCTGGTTTCTCGTTTCATTCCACATGCTGGCGCACCCCTTCGGTATCGTAGAAAACCGGGCTCGAGATCTTCGCGGTGACGCGCTTGCCGTTGGCCAGCGGAATCACGACGCTCTCGCCCATCTTGTTCAGGCCGCCCTTCACCACCGCCAGCGCAATCGAGCGCTTCAGGATCGGGCTGTAATAACTCGACGTCACGTGGCCGATCATCGGCGTCGGATCGACCGTCGACACCTGCGTGTCCTTCGCGATGATCTGCGCGCCTTCCGGCAGCACGAACTGTTCGTCTTCCGTCAGCAGGCCGACGAACTGCTTGCGGCCTTCCTTCGACGTATCCGAGCGCGACAGCGAGCGCTTGCCGAGGAAGTCCTTCGACTTCGCGACGAGCCCGCCCATCCCGAGGTCGTACGGCGTGACCGAGCCGTCGGTGTCCTGGCCGACGATGATGTAGCCCTTCTCCGCGCGCAGCACGTGCATCGTCTCGGTGCCGTACGGCGTGATGTCGAACTCGGCACCGGCCGCCATCAGCGCTTCCCACACTGCGCGGCCTGCATTGGCCGGCACGTTCACTTCATACGCGAGCTCGCCGGAGAAGCTGATCCGCATCACGCGCGCCTTCGCGCCCGCGACGGTGCCGTTCCGGTAGCTCATGAACGGGAACGCCTCGTTGCCGAAGTCGATGTCCTGGCACACCTTCTGCACGACCTTGCGGCTCTTCGGGCCGACCACCGCGAACGTCGCCCAGTGATCGGTGACGGACGCGAGCCGCACCTTCATGTCGGGCCATTCGGTCTGCAGCCAGCGCTCGAGCCACGTGAGCACGCGCGCCGCGCCGCCGGTGGTCGTCGTCATCATGAAATGCTGGTCGGCGAGGCGCACCGTCACGCCGTCGTCGAACACCATCCCGTTTTCGTCGAGCATCAGCCCGTAGCGGCACTTGCCGATTTCGAGCTTGTTCCACGGGTTCGTGTACATCCAGTTCAGCAGCTTCACCGCGTCCGGACCCTGGATGTCGATCTTGCCGAGCGTCGACGCGTCGAGGATGCCGACACTGTTGCGCACCGCGAGGCATTCGCGCTTCACGGCCGCATGCAGGTCCTCGCCGTTCTTCGGGAAATACCACGGCCGCTTCCAGTTGCCGACGTCCTCGAACAGCGCGCCGTGCTCGACGTGCCATTCATGCACGGCCGTCTTGCGGATCGGGTCGAGGAAATCGCCGGTCTCGCGGCCCGCGAACGTACCGAACGACACCGGCGTGTAGTTCGGGCGGAACGTCGTCGTGCCCGTTTCGGGAATCGTCTTGCCGAGCGCCTGCGCGAGGATCGCCATCCCGTTGATGTTGCCGAGCTTGCCCTGGTCGGTGCCGAAGCCCATCGCGGTGTAGCGCTTCACGTGCTCGACCGACTCGAAGCCTTCGCGTGCGGCCAGCAGGATGTCGGCGGCCGCCACGTCGTTCTGGAAGTCGACGAACTGCTTCGGCCCGCGTGCGGCGGCCTCGCGGCTGCCGACGAGCCACAACGGCTGCAGCGCGCCTTCGACGGTTTCGGCGACCTGCGGCGCGACCACGCGCTGCGGAGCCGCGAAGCCGGCGGCCTTCGCCGCTTCGACGCCCGCGTCGAGGGCGAGCCGCAGCGCACGTGCGAGACCGAACTCGCCCGCGGCCGCACCGACGCTCGCCTCCGCCTGCACGGGCTTGCCCGGCAGGAAGCACGCCTTCTCGTCGTTCCAGCACGCCTTGCCGCCGGACTGCGCGAACAGGTGCAGCACCGGGCTGAAGCCGCCCGACATCGCGACGAGGTCGCACGGCAGCGACTGCAGCTTGCTGCCGGTCTGGCCGTTCGTGTAGGACGCGACGTCGACCGACGATACGCGCCACTTGCCCGAAGCGGCCGTCACCACGGCACCGCTCATCACCGTCACGCCCTGCCGCTTCGCGGCGGCAGGCAGCGCGCCGTTCGACGACGCACGCGAATCGACGACCGTCACCTTCGCACCGCACGCCTTCAGGTCGAGCGCGGTCTGGTACGCACGATCGTTGTTCGTGAACACGACCACGTTGCGGCCCGGCATCACGCCGTAGCGATGCACGTAGGTGGACACCGCGCCGGCGAGCATCACGCCCGGCAGGTCGTTGTTGCCGAACACGATCGGACGCTCGTGCGCGCCGGTCGCGAGGATCACGCGCTTCGCGCGGACCTTCCACAGCAGCTCGCGCGTACCCTTGCGCATCGACACCGGCTGGTGATCGGTCAGGCGCTGCGTGATCGTCACGAGGTTGTGGTCCTGGTAACCAAACGCGGTGCTGCGCGACAGGATCGTCACGTCGGGCAGCTTGCGCAGCTCGGCCTCGATCTTCTCGACCCATTGCTGCGCCGGCTTCCCGTCGATTTCCGCGCGGCACGACAGCAGGCTGCCGCCGAGCTCGCGCTGGTCGTCGACGAGGATCACGCGCGCGCCGGCCGTCGCGGCCGCATGCGCGGCGGCGAGGCCCGACGGGCCACCGCCGACCACGAGCACGTCGCAGTGCGCGTAGCATTTATCGTAGCGATCGGCGTCGAGCACCTCGGGCGCCTTGCCGAGGCCGGCGGCCTCGCGGATCTTCTCTTCGTACTTCGGCCACATGTTGCGCGGCCACATGAAGGTCTTGTAGTAGAACCCGGCCGGCATGAAGCGCGAGAACTTCTGGTTGATCGCGTACTTGTCGTTCTCGAGCGACGGCTCGGCGTTCACGCTCGTCGCGACGAGGCCCTGGTACAGCTCGATCTCGGTCGCGCGCGCGTTCGGCACCGTGTACGGGCCGGACTCGAGCTGCACGACGGCATTCGGTTCCGCGACGTCCGCCGTCACGATCCCGCGCGGACGGTGGTACTTGAAGCTGCGCGCGACGAAGTGCACGCCGTTCGCGAGCAGCGCGGACGCGAGCGTGTCGCCCTGGAAGCCCTGATACGTGCGGCCGTTGAACGTGAACGTCAGCGGAATCGCGCGATTGATGCGGCCCCCGGTGCCGAGGCGGTCTTTCTGGCTCATTTGCTCGTGCCCTCTTCGTGTGCGTTGCCGGCAGCGGCGCCGTTGGCAGCCCCGCCGAACTTTTCGTAGCCCTTGATATCGTAGGTCACCGTGTCGCGCGTGACCTTGAACCAGCGGCGGCAGCCCTGCGTGTGCAGCCACTGCTCGCGGTGCAGCCCGCGCTTGTTCTCGCGCATGAACACGTATTCGCCCCATTCGCGGTCGGTCATGTTCTCGTTCGCCACCGGGCGCACGATGTCGGCTTCACCGCCGCACGTGAACTCGGATTCGGCGCGCGGCCCGCACCACGGACATTCGATCAGCAACATGTTTCTTTCTCCTTCAGTGCGGGGTTTAGTGCGCGACGGCGGCAGCGCCGTGCTCGTCGATCAGGTGGCCGGTGTAGAAGCGGTCGAGTGCAAACGGTGCGTTCAGCGGATGCGGTTCGTCGCGGGCGATCGTGTGCGCGAACACCCAGCCCGAGCCCGGCGTCGCCTTGAAGCCGCCGGTGCCCCAACCGCAGTTGAAATAGAGGCCCTTCACGTCGGTCTTGGTGATGATCGGGCATGCGTCCGGCGACACGTCGACGATGCCGCCCCACTGGCGGTTCATCCGCACGCGCGAGAACACCGGGAACATCTCGACGATCGCCTGCAGCGTGCTTTCGATGATGTGGAAGCTGCCGCGCTGACCGAAGCCCGTGTACTGGTCGATACCCGCGCCGATCACGAGGTCGCCCTTGTCGGACTGGCTGATGTACGCGTGCACCGCGTTCGACATGATCACCGAGTTGACCACCGGCTTGATCGGCTCGGACACCAGCGCCTGCAGCGGGTGGCTTTCGATCGGCAGGCGCACGCCGGCCATGTCGGCGAGCGTCGTCGTGTTGCCGGCCGCCACCACTGCGACCTTCTTCGCCTTGATGAAGCCCTTCACCGTATCGACGCCGACCACCGCGCCGCCTTCGCGGCGAATGCCCGTCACCTGGCAGTTCTGGATGATGTCGACACCGGCGCGGTCGGCGCCGCGCGCGAAGCCCCAGGCCACCGCGTCGTGACGCGCGACGCCCGCACGGCGCTGGATCGATGCGCCGAGCACCGGGTAGCGGCTGTTCAGGTTGATCGTCGGCTCGATTTCCTTGATCTGCGCGGGCGTCAGGAATTCGGCGTCGACGCCGTTCAGCCGGTTCGCGTTCACGCGACGCTCGGTGTCACGCACGTCCTGCAGCGTGTGCGCGAGGTTCATCACGCCGCGCTGGCTGAACATCACGTTGTAGTTCAGATCCTGCGACAGCCCTTCCCACAGCTTCATCGCCTTCTCGTACAGCGCGGCCGATTCGTCCCACAGGTAGTTCGAGCGCACGATCGTCGTGTTGCGCGCGGTGTTGCCGCCGCCGATCCAGCCCTTCTCGAGGATCGCGACGTTCGTGATGCCGTGCTCCTTCGCGAGGTAGTAGGCGGTCGCGAGGCCGTGGCCGCCGCCGCCGACGATCACGACGTCGTATTCCTTCTTCGGTTCCGGGCTCTTCCACTGCTTTTCCCAGTTCTCGTGATACGAGAGGCCGTTGCGGAACAGGCTGAATATCGAGTAGCGGCTCATGTTAGTGATCCTTCGTTAGCATTCGATGACGTTCACGGCAAGACCGCCGCGCGACGTTTCCTTGTATTTCGTCTTCATGTCGGCACCCGTCTCGCGCATCGTCTTGATCACCGAATCAAGCGACACGTAGTGCTGGCCGTTCCCCTTGAGCGCCATCCGCGACGCGTTCAGCGCCTTGATCGCGCCCATCGCGTTGCGTTCGATGCATGGAATCTGCACGAGCCCGCCGACCGGGTCGCAGGTCATGCCGAGGTTGTGCTCCATGCCGATCTCGGCCGCGTTCTCGACTTGATCCGGCGTGCCGCCCATCACCGCGGCGAGCGCGGCCGCGGCCATCGAGCACGCGACGCCCACTTCGCCCTGGCAACCGACTTCCGCGCCGGAAATCGACGCCGTTTCCTTGTAGATGATCCCGATCGCCGCGGCCGTCAGCAGGAATTCGACGATGCCGGCTTCGTTCGAGCCCGGCACGAATTTCACGTAGTAGTGCAGCACCGCGGGAATCACGCCGGCTGCGCCGTTCGTGGGCGCGGTGACGACGCGGCCGCCCGCCGCGTTCTCTTCGTTGACGGCCATCGCATACAGGTTGACCCAGTCGAGCATCGACAGCGGGTCGCGCAGCGACTCCTCCGAACGCGCACGCAGGTGCCCGTTCATCTCGGCCGCACGGCGCTTCACGCGCATCGGGCCCGGCAGTTCGCCCTCGACCTTGCAGCCGCGCTCGACGCATGCAGCCATCGTGCGCCAGATCGCGAGCAGGCCGGCGCGCACTTCGTCCTCGGGACGCAGCGCGCATTCGTTGCGCAGCATCACCTCGGCGATCGACAGCCCGTGTTCGCGGCACTGGCGCATCAGGTCGTCGCCGGTACGGAACGGATACGGCACTTCGACCGCCGCGCGCACGCCGTTCACGCGATCGCCGTCGCGATTGACGACGAAGCCGCCGCCGACCGAGTAATACTCTTTCTCGACGAGCAGCTGGCCGTGCTCGTCGAACGCCTGGAAGCGCATCCCGTTCGGGTGCACGATGCTCGTGCCGCTCATCAGCTTGCGATAGAAGCCGATGTTCTCCTTCTCGTCGAAGCGGATCGTCTGCTTGCCGAGCAGCGTCAGCGACTTCTCCGCGCGGATCCCGGCGAGCCGCGGCTCGATCAGGTCCGGATCGATCGTGTCCGGCAGATGGCCCTCGAGACCGAGCAGCACCGCCTTGTCGGTGCCGTGGCCCTTGCCCGTTGCACCGAGCGAGCCGTATAGTTCGACCCGCACGCGGCGCACGAAGCCGAGCAGGTTCGCGTCCTCGATGTGCGATGCGAAGCGGCACGCGGCGATCATCGGGCCGACCGTGTGCGAACTGGACGGGCCGATGCCGATCTTGAACAGGTCGAACGCGCTGACGTTCATCTGGCTTCCTCTGGGTGGGCGTACGTGAAATGTCGTTGGCATCAGTACATCAAAGCGTAAAATTGGCAGATAGAACAAAAACGGCATCGGCGTGGGATAGCGCCGCCAAGCCCCGCGCGGGACGGCCGGAAAGTGCGTTTTGGCGATGGTTCGCGACGCAAAAGCACAAGTCGGCCGGCGCGTGCACCGCCCGGCAGACGTACCCCGCAAACCGAGTGAAACGAGTGAGACCTGCCTTTCCGGCGTGACGAGATTGACCGCGATGACACCCGACGTACCCGCTTCCCCCCTCGCCGAACCGGCGCCGCAGCGCATCCGCTTCGGCATCGTGCTGCTGCCGAACTTCACGCTCACGGCCTTCTCGGGTTTCGTCGACATGCTGCGGCTGTCGGCCGACGACGGCGACTACAGCAAGCCCGTGCGCTGCGCGTGGAGCGTGATCGGCGAAACGCTGGCGCCGGTGCGCGCGAGCTGCGGGATCCAGATCACGCCGTGGGAAACCTTCGATGGGGCCGAACCATTCGACTACGTTGTCGTGGTCGGCGGGCTGCTGCACTCCGGGCCGCAAGCCGGCCCCGAAACGCTCGAGTTCATCCGCCGCGCGGCGACGGCCGGCGCGACGGTCGTCGGGATCTGCACGGGCGTGTTCACGCTGATGCGCGCGAAGGTGCTCGACGGCTATCGCACCTGCGTGAGCTGGTTCCACTACTGGGATTTCATCGAGCGCTTCCCGAGCGCCGATCCCGATCTGCTGATCGCCGACCGCCTGTTCGTGATCGACCAGCGCCGCATCACCTGCTCGGGCGGCCGCGCGTCGATCGACGTCGCCGCCGCGATCCTGCTGCGTCATTTCGACCACGCGACCGTGCAGAAGGCGCTGCGCATCCTGCTCGTCGGCGAGATGCAGAAAGGCAATGCGCCGCAGCCGCATCCGCCGGGCCTCGAACCTGCTACGCACCCGAAGGTCAAGCGCGCGATTCTTCTGATGGAACAGCATGTCGGGCGCTCGCTGCCGCTCGAGGAACTCGCGTGCAAGCTCGACATGTCGACGCGCCAGCTCGAGCGGCTGTTCAAGGCCGAGACGGGCAGGAGCCCGCAGGCGTTCGCGAAGCAGGTGCGGCTGCGCACCGCCGCGTGGCTACTGACCAGCTCCGACCGCACCGTCGCCGATATCGCGTCGAGCTGCGGGTTCGCCGATGCGTCGCACCTCGGCCGGGAGTTCCGCAAGCAGTTCGGCGTGCCGCCGGCCACCTATCGCGAGCGCGGCGGAGAAGTCGCGGAAGTCGCGGTGCCGGTTGCAACAGATGCCGATCCCGTCGAAGACCTCGCCGACTGACGATCGCGCGCCGTCGCCGGCGCGCTCCCTTTCCTCCTCCGGCCGCGCATCGAACCGCGCACGATCGCCGCACGTTCCCCTCCAACTGGAACCGGTTCCAATCAGCTTGGCCGATGTTCTCCCACGTTGATTGAGGGTTATTCCGGATGCTGACGCTCGTCCAAATTTGTATGATGACCACATCACCTTACAAGCTAGAGCGCCATGTTCGAGAAAATTCCCGCCCGTGCGATGAGCGACCACGTCGCGCAGCAGCTGCTCAAGCAGATCGAAGCCGGCAGCTTCTCGGCCACCGGCAAGTTGCCGACGGAAGCCGTGCTCGCGCAGGAATTCGGCGTGAGCCGCACCGTGATCCGCGAGGCGATTTCGCGGCTGAAGAACGAAGGCGTGGTCGAGCCGCGCCAGGGTAGCGGCGTGTACGTGAACCAGCACGGCGCGATCCGGCCGCTGCGGATCGACTACGCGGAAGCCGTCGAGGCCCCCTCGCTGCCGCACCTGCTCGCGGTGCGCCGCGCGATCGAGGCTGAAGTCGCGGCCGAAGCCGCGCTGCACCACACCGCCGACGACATGGCCGACATCGACGACGCGCTGCGCAAGATCGACGCCGCGGCGGCCGAAGGGCGCGACGGCGTCGCGGAAGACGTCGCGTTCCACCGCACGATCGCCGCCGTCACCGGCAACCCGTATTTCCTGAAGACGCTGCAGTTCCTGAACCAGTACCTCGAGGCCGGCGTGAAGGTCACGCGGCGCAACGAAGCGACGCGCGAGGATTTCTCGCGGCAGGTGCGCGAGGAACACGCGGCGATCGCCGACGCGATCCGCACGCGCGACCCGATGGCGGCGCGCAACGCGGCACGCACGCACATGTACAACGCCGCGCGCCGTCTCGCGGAAGCCGGCATCTGCTGAAGCCGGCGGCGGTGCCCGACCGGGCGCCGCCACCGTCCCGAACCTCTTCCCGAATCGATCAAGGTTGACCATGTCACGAAATGTTGGAGTCATCGGCCTCGGCGCAATGGGCCTGGGCGTCGCCCGCTCGCTGCTGCGCGCGGGGTTCCGCGTGCACGCATGCGACGTGCGCGACACCGTGTTGCAGGCGTTCGCGGCCGAAGGCGGCGTGGCCTGCGCGAGCCCGGCCGAACTCGGCGCGCAGTGCGACGTCGTCGTCACGCTCGTCGTCAATGCCGCGCAGACTGAAACGGTGCTGTTCGGCGAGCACGGCGCGGTCGCGGCGATGAAGCCGGGCGGCGTGGTGATCGCGAGCGCGACCGTCGCGCCCGACTTCGCGGTTGCGCTCGGCGCGCGCATCGAGGCCGCGGGCCTGCAGATGCTCGACGCCCCGGTGTCCGGCGGCGCCGCGCGCGCGGCGTCGGGCGAGATGACGATGATGACGTCGGGCCCCGCCGCCGCGTATGCGGGTTGCGACGACGTGCTCGCCGCGATGGCCGGCAAGGTGTATCGCCTCGGCGACGCGCACGGCATCGGCTCGAAGGGGAAGATCATCAACCAGCTGCTGGCCGGCGTGC
>Ga0207647_10001415_pt1 | contig 18423 bp, 14 predicted proteins | sample KBSCornC2_FD_184295 | JGI IMG/M metagenome (GOLD analysis project Ga0207647, IMG submission 184295) | Corn rhizosphere microbial communities from Kellogg Biological Station, Michigan, USA - C2 (SPAdes) (version 2) | ecosystem: Host-associated > Plants > Roots > Rhizosphere ... | reverse complement strand
GGCCGAGGACCAGCGCCGGGCGATGGCCGCCGGCACCCGCCGGATGCTGCTGCTCAACGTCAACTCGCCGATCAAGTACATCAACGGCCGGCTAAGCAACCCGGCGAAGCTCGCGCTGAGCCACAACCCCTACGGCAACGCCCTGGCTCTGCTCGAGGACTGCGTCGCCTGCGCGGCGGACCACCTGATCGCCCGCAACGGCGGCCCGGCGTGGGACGAGGCGGGCTACCAGAAGCTGTTCGACGCGGTCCGCGCCGACCTGGCGGACACCTCGATGCAAGTGGTGCAGAACGTCGAGCGCATCCTGTCGGCCTCACATGAGGTGGAGCGCAAGCTGAAGGCCACCACCAGCCGCTCCCTGCTGGCCGCGCTGGCCGACATCCGCGAGCAGCTCAGCGGGCTGATCCACAAGGGCTTCGTCGCCGAGACCGGCTTCGACCAGCTGCCGCACCTGGTCCGCTACCTGCGGGCGGTGGAGCGCCGGCTGGACAAGCTCCCGGACAACCCGAACCAGGACCAGCTCCTGATGTTCCAGATCCACGACGTCCGTGACGAGTACCAGCTGCTGCTGGACCGGCTGCCCGCCGGCCGCCGCGCCGACCCGGACGTGCGGCGGATCCGGTGGATGATCGAAGAACTGCGGGTCAGCCTGTTCGCACAACAGCTCGGAACCCCGGAGACGGTGTCGGCCAAGCGGATCTACCGCGCGATCGACGCGATCGAGGGCTGACGAGCACCGGCACGCCTCAACGACATCCCCCATTCGGCGTATCAGCACTCGTGCAACGCCGGTATGATCCCTCCCCATGAGCCCTGCCGCCGGGACCCCTTGGTCCGATCCCGTCGCCACGTCCGGCTCCGGCGACGGCACCCCCGACGCCGCGAGCCGGATAGACACCTCGAAGCCGCATCCGGCCCGCATCTACGACTACCTACTCGGCGGCAAGCAGAACTTCGACGCCGACCGGAACGTCGCCGACCAGATCTCCGAGGCGATGCCGGTGATCCCGCGGTTGGCCCGGGCCAACCGGGCTTTCCTGGCGCGGGCCGTGCGATACAGCGCGCAGCAGGGGGTGAAGCAGTTCCTGGACATCGGCGCGGGGCTGCCGGCCGCCGGGAACACCCATGAGGTCGTCCAGTCCGTACATCCGGACGCCTCGGTGGTCTACGTCGACAACGACCCGCTGGTCACCGTGCACGGCCGGGCCCTGCTCGCGGACGAGGCCCGGACCCGGGTCTTCGAGGGCGACCTGCGGGACCCGAAGGCGATCCTGACGCATCCGGACGTCGCCGCGCTCATCGACTTCGACCGGCCCGTCGGCCTGCTGATGGTCGCGGTCCTGCATTTCTTCCCGGACGCCTACGACCCGGCCGGCGTGATCGCCACGCTGACCGAGAACCTCGCACCCGGCAGCCACTTGGTGATCTCGCACGCCGGCTCCGACCTCATGTCGGACGATCCGGAGGGGATGCAGATCTACCAGACCGCCTCCGAGGGAGCGCTCCGCGACCGCGAACAGATCACCGCGTTCTTCGAGGGCTTCGATCTGGTCGACCCCGGGCTGGTACGGGTGCCGCAATGGCGGCCGACCGAGGAGGTGCCGACCGATATCGGCCAGTACTGGATGTACGGCGGTGTCGGCCGGAAGCGGTGATAACCCCTAACAGAGTTCAGAGCTTTACGTGTTCTTGCTGTCCCGACTGTCCCGGAACGCCCCGCCCTGGGGCCCCCCGAAAGGGCAGCCCCACCGCAGGGACCTGCGACGTAGGCCGTGTCACAGGCCCTCAACGGTTACGGATGCGCGTTGCAGTGCGAGGTGCCCAGCCGAAATGATGGCCCCGTGTCCCAGCAACCGGAACAGGCCGCACCGCTGACCCTGCAGATCCTTCCCGACGGGAACGAGCGGGTCTTCGACGGAACCCGCCGGGTCGTCATCGGCCGCGACCCCAATCAGGCCGACGTGATCGTCGCGGAACCCCGGGCGTCCCGGATCCACGCCACCTTGTACGTACAGGGCAGCGCGTGGGTTCTGGAGGACGCCTCCAGCCAGGGCACGTTCGTGCAGAACACCCGCCTGACGCAGCCGATGGCGCTGCCGGGACCGGTGGTGGTGCGGCTCGGGCACCCGGTGGACGGCCAGGAGGTGCGCCTGGTGCCCGGCGGACGGCGGCCGAACCTGCCGCCTCCGGGACATCAGCAGGGTGGATACTCGGGGCCACCGACTCCTCAGGGACCTGGCGGCCCCGTCTTCACACCGATGGGCGCTCCCCAGCCGGCAGCCCATATAGGCGGCCCTCCTATGGGAACCGTGCCCTCGCAACAACCGTGGGCACACCATCCGGGCAACGCAGCACAACCGGGCCCCTACGTCCCGCAGCAGAGCCCCGCGCAGCAGCCGCAGCAGCCGCGCCTCGGTGAGTACACCGGCGTCTATCAGACTTCCAACACTCTGCGAATAGGCCGCGACGCCGCCAACGACATCGTCCTGCACGACCTGCAAGCCTCCCGCTTCCACGCGGAGCTGCAGTTCAAAGGCGGCCGCTTCGAGATCGTCGACAAGGGCAGCCACAACGGCACGTACCTGAACGGCGTCCGGGTCAACCGCGGCGAAGTCCGCGAGGGCGCGATCATCGCGATCGCCCGGCACCTCCTGCGCTTCCACAACGGAGTGCTCCAGGAGTTCGTCGACACCGGCGGCATCACCTTCTCCGCGGCGAACCTCGGCGTGCTGGCCGGACCGAAGGTCCTGCTGGACAATGTGAGTTTCGCGCTGGAGGGCGGCGACTTCCTGGCGGTGCTCGGTCCGACCGGCGCCGGCAAGTCCACTCTTATGAAGGCGTTGACGGGTAACCGCCCTGCGGACCGCGGCGCGGTCTTCTATAACGGACGCGACCTCTATGCGAACTACGCAGAGCTCCGCAACCGCGTCGGCTACGTCCCGCAGGACGACATCCTGCACCCGCAACTGAAGGTCCGCGACGCCCTGCGCTACGCCGCGCAATTGCGCTTCCCGCCGGACGTCCCGGCCTCCGACCGCAACCACCGCGTCGAGGAGGTCATGGCCGAACTCGGCCTCACCGAGCGCGGGGACCTGCCGGTGGAGAAGCTCTCCGGCGGCCAGCGCAAGCGCACCTCGGTCGCGATCGAGCTGCTGACCCGGCCGAGCCTGCTGATCCTGGACGAGCCGACCTCCGGCCTGGACCCGGGCTACGAGAAGTCCGTCATGGACCTGCTGCGCAAGCTCGCCGACGGCGGCCGCACGGTCATCACCGTGACGCACAGCATCCAGAGCCTGGACCGCTGCGACCGCATCCTGTTCCTGGCACCCGGCGGGCAGACCGCGTTCTTCGGCCCGCCACCGGAGACCTTGCAGTTCTTCAACCGCGGCACCTACGCAGAGGTCTTCCAGGACCTGGACCGCGCCGCGCCCGGCTTCGCGCAGAAGGCCTTCGCGGGCTCCCCTGCGGACCACCAGTACGTCCAGGCTCCGCTGGGCGCACAGCTGAACAAGGTGAACGGAGCGGCCAACGCCCAGCAGGCCGCGACCCCGGCGGCGAACCCGCACTGGGGCCACCAGTTGTCCACCCTGTTCCGGCGGTTCAGCTCGGTCGTATGGGCCGACAAGCGCAACACCATGATGTTGTTCATGCAGGCGCCGATCCTGGGTCTGCTGATGCTCGCGGTGCTGGGCTCGAACGACCTGTCCTCGCAGGACCCCGTCGCCGCCCGCAAGGCCGGCTCGGTACTGCTGGCGCTGGTGCTAGGCGCGACGTATCTCGGCGCCTCCAACTCGATCCGCGAGATCGTGAAGGAAAGACCGATCCTCACTCGGGAAAGAGCGATCGGGCTATCGCCGTCTGCGTACGTGCTGTCGAAGGTGATCCTGCTCGGCATGCTGACGATCGCGCAGGCGGCGGTCCTGGTGTTCCTCGGCATCGTGCGCCAAGGCGGACCGGGCAACGGCTCGGTCATGTCCTCGGGCCAGATCGAGTTGTTCGTCGACGTGGCGCTGGCCGGGCTGGCCGCGATGGCCCTGGGCCTGCTGATCTCCGCGTTCGTGTCGAACGGCGACAAGGCGCTGACCATCCTGCCGGTCATCCTGTTCGCCGAGTTCCTGTTCACCGGCTCCGCTTTCCCGGTCAACAAGACCCCGGGTCTGGCCCAGGCCAGCTACCTGGCCTCGGCGAAGTGGGGCTACTCGGCCGCCGCTTCCACGGCGGACGCCGACGTGCTCCTGGGCACCGGTTGCAACGACACCTCGCCACGCGGACCGCTTCCCGGCGCCAAGTGCGACGCGACGCAGGCGCACAAATCCGGCGTTTGGTACGGCGACGTCGCCGCGCTCAGCGCGCTCACCGTGGTGTGCGTCGCCGGAGCGTGGCTGGCGATCCGACCGGTGGGACAGCCTAAGCGGAAGTAGCGCGGCGGCCGTATAGCGCCGACAAGACAATAGAAACACTAATGGTGCGCGTCCCGCGAGTTTCGGGATGCGCACCATACTTTTCGCTTCGCGGTGCAGACTTGTGCGATGGGGAGTTCGACGGTGGGGAATCGTATAGCGGGGGCCGGCCTACGCCGCCCCGGCGGTGCTCCCGAAGCCCCAATATCCGTTGGCCCGCAAAGGCAGTTCGACGCGTACCGTCTTCCCGCCGCCGTCCGGGTCCGCCGGCACCTCGGTGCGTCCACCGACCTCCGCGGTCAGATCGCGCACCAGCTGCAGGCCCCAGCCACCGCTGTCGTCGGGATGCGGATTCAACAGAGCCTTCGGCCGGTGCGGATGGCGGTCGTGGACGGCCAAGGTCAGGCACCCGAACTCCAGCGCCAGCGTCACCTCTGCCTGGCGGCACAACAGCGCAGCGTGCTTGGCCGTGTTGGTGACCAGCTCACTGATGATCACGATCGCCGAGTCGACCATCGTCTCGTCGAGGTCCAGGCCCCAGTCGACGAAGACCTCGCGGGCCACCCGGCGGGCGGCCGCCGCCCCCTCCGATTTCGTGGGCACCGCGAAGGTGATCCGGTAGCCGCTTTTCGGCTCCCGCCCGACCCCGAGCACTTCCATCACCTCACACGTAGTGGCGCGCCACGTTCCGCCTCGGAACGGCTCCCCCGCCGTCGGTACAGTTGCCCTGCTGTCCGTGCCTTGGCAGTCATGCCCCATGCACGGCTGATTCACTCCTGCGAATGCACGTTCATTTGGAGGCACCCTTGAACAGCGAGCGCGCTCTGGCCGACCGGTTCGCTCTCGACGACCTGCTCACGGCCTACGCGGTGGCGATCGACACCGACCAGGTGACCGAACTCACACGGCTGTCCACCCCGGACGCAGTTTTCGACTACCAGTCCAGCGGCGGTCCGCGCGGGTCCGTCGAGGACGCACAGACGTGGTTGGAGAAGTCGCTCACCCAGGTTCCGGTCCGCGCACACCTCATAGTGAACCGGCGTTTCGACATCCACGGCGACAGCGCGTGCGCCGAGGCGCACTTCTTCAACCCGATGTCGGTTCGCGTCCCGGGGCAGAAGGGCGAGATGTGGAACCCCGGCGGGGGCTACTACTCGGTGAGCTTCCGGCGGACCGACAAGGGCTGGCGTATTTCAGAGCTCGTCATGCTCCAGACGTGGCGGGTCGCCGTCGCGGTGCACACGGCGGGGAAAGCGGGCGGAGGGCACCGCGCTTCCTGACGGGGCCTGGGTGGTGGCGGGCTGCTGATCGCCGTCGGTGACGGCGTCGGCCGACGCGGCGCGCGGAGAATCCGTCAGGACTTCAGCACGCGGCGGTCGGCGCCCGCCCTGTCTTCCCCCTTTGCCTTCACCGCCGAGTGGATGAAGGCCGCCACGATCATCGAGGTGCCGGCCAGCGAGGCCAGCCAGTCCGGCACGTCCGGGCCGATCTCCACCAGCAGCAGCACCGCGAGCACGCCGATCGAGTAGTACGCACCGTGTTCGAGGTAGACGTACTTGTCGAGCGTCTTCTTGCGGACCAGGAACACGGTCAGGCTGCGGACGTACGCCGCGCCGATGCCCAGCCCGATGGTGAACAGCGCGATGTCCACGGTGACCGAGAAGCCGCCCATGACGCTGTCGAAGGAGAACGTGGCGTCCAGGACTTCCAGGTAGACGAAGAGCATGAAGGCCTGGCGTCCTTGGGGTGGTCGCTCGTCCGCTTCCTCAGCCAGCACCTCACTGCGGTCCGCCGCGGCCTCGGAGAGCCGCTTGATCGTGAAGTACGTCACCAATCCGATGACGCCGGCGATCGGGACGCCCATGGGATGGTCGGTCGCGAAGGTGCGGGCGGCGATCAGCAGGAAGACCACGACACCGACCACCTGGAACACTTCCAGAGCCAGCGGCTTGAACCGCTCCCCGACCGCGGCCAGGCGCCGCTCGAAGAACGGGAGCCAGACCTGGTCGTTGCCGCTGAGGAAGAAGTCCATGAAGATCATCAGCAGGAAGACCCCGCCGAACGCGGCGATCAGCGGCTGGACGCCGAGGATCTCGTGGGCGTAGCCGTTCGGGTCGCGGACCGAACTGCTCAGCACGTGGACCGGATTCTGTCTGGTGGCCGCCACCAGGACCACCATCGGGATGATCAACCGCATCCCGAACACCGCGATGAGCACGCCGACTGTCAGGAAGATCCTTTGCCAGCGCAGATCGAACCGGCGCAGGACTGTCGCGTTCACTACGGCGTTGTCGAAGGAAAGCGCTACCTCCAGCACCGCCAGCATCGCCACGACGGTCGCCGATCGGATGCCCCCTAGCCACAGAGCGAGCACTAATCCCAGCAGGGTGGCGCCGTAGGCGACACCGAAGTCCCGTCCGCGCATGTCAACGGCCCTTTCTGCCAAGCACGCAGCCGTTCCGGGATGACCGGAGGCCGACCGCGCCGTCGTGATCGGGCCGCATAATGCGTACCCACCGCCTGTACTTAGGATGCCCTACTCAGCCTTCTAATACACGACGGGGGGTTGCTCGAACCGGATCTCGGCCGACGGCGTACCACCCCCCGCCAAGTCGCGGGGCTTTCTCAGGAAAAAACAGGATACTGCCGTTCCTGCCGTCGTCGCTCACGGTGTGCCCCGATGTTCACCGATGTTCATCATTGGGGCTGCGTTCATCATGGGCCGCGCCATCCGGACCGCGGACGCCCCTGCCCACAATGATCGGGAAGCGCAGTCATAAACTGGCTGCGCTTCCCGTCCTTTTCGGGGCGGTTCGACCCGGCACGACGATCTGAGCAAGGGCAAGGACCCATGGTGACGCCAGCGACCCCGGCCTTGACGGCCGTTCCACTCCCCGCACCGCTGGGCGGGTCGCAGGTGGGGTCTGCGTGGCGGCTGAATCCCTACGTCGGGGCGGTACTGCTGGTCATCGCGGGGTTGTACATCGCCGGCACGGTGGTGGTCCGGCGGCGGGGCGAGCGCTGGCCGGCGCATCGCACGGTGTTCTTCCTGATCGGTGTCGCGCTGTTCGGCTGGACGACCATGTCGTTCCTGGCGGTGTATCAGCAGGTGATGTTCTGGCCACGCGCCGTGCAGATCATCACGCTGCTCATGGTGGTGCCGCTGTTCCTGGCGCTCGGGACGCCGGTGCGGCTGGCGATCGAGGGCGGCCCGCGGTGGCTGGGCGTACTGGTACGGCGGGTGCTGGCGACGCGGATCGCGGCGCTGGTGACGTTCCCGGCCGTGGTGTCGATCGTGTTCCTGGTGACACCGTTCACCGTCTACTTCTCGCCGATCTACGAGGACACGCTGCGCTCGCGCGGAGCGGCTTGGGTGCTGAGCTTCGCGCTGAGCGCGCTGGGCTTCTTCTACTACTGGACGCGGCTGCGCCTGGACCCGGTGCCGAAGGAGTACCCGCACCTGGTGTCGGTGTGGATCACGTTCGCCGAGGCCATCGCGGACGGGGCGCTCGGCCTGACGCTGATGCTGGGGCACCACCTGGTCGCCGGGGACTGGTACACGGCGCTGAACCGGCCGTGGGGGCCGACGCCGAAGCAGGACCAGGTGTGGGGCGGCGGGGCTTTGTGGCTGATCGGGGACCTGGCCGGAGTGCCGTTCCTCGGGGCGCTGTGGCGGCGGATGTTCGACGAGGACCGGGTCAAGGCCGCCGAGGTGGACGCCGAACTGGACGCGATCGAGGCGGCGGAGGCGATCGTCTACGAGTCGGCTTCGGGGACTTCGGGGGCGTCGGCGCCTTCGAGGGCTTCGGCGGCCGGTGATGAGGATGACGTAGACGCGTCCACGCCGGTGTCTATTTCTCATACTTCTTCGGGCGCCACCGACGGATCCGCCGCCGGCGAAGAGGCGAAACGCTCCCGTCCCTGGTGGGAGAGCGATCCGGTGCTCGGGCGACGGATGGGCTTCCTCGAAGACGAGTGACCGGGCGGGGCGTCGTCACCCATTCGGCCTCGTGCGAAAACAGCAGGCTCATCTCAGCATGATGGCGGATGTCCGTTTTGTGGATATCCGGGAGAGTTGTTCTCACCGCCGGGAACCGCGCCGACAGCCGTCGCCGGACCGGACGGTCACCGATCACGACCGATCTGGAGGACAACCATGTTTCGCACGATTTCGCTGACCCCTCACGCCCGCCGCTGCTCGGGGGCGGTGGCCGCGGCCGCTGCGGCCGCCATGGTGCTCGCGCCCGGGGTGGCTTCCGCGGCCGGGCAGCCTGCGGGGCCGGGTTCCGGGCATACCGGCGGCCACAGTACCGGTCACGCTGGCAGCCACACCGCCGGGCACAAGAGTACGCATCCGGGCCATGCCGCGACCGGCAAGACGACTTCGCACAAGACAACGGGGCACGGGGGCACGAGCCACGCGGGTTCGCACTCGACGCGGCACACGGGCACCGGTCACTCGACGAGCGGCAAGACCGGGGCGCACGGCACGAACGCCACGTCGCATCACGCCGGCGCCAGGACCGGAACGGCGGGCACATCCGATGCGGAGGGCTCGTCGAGCAGCACGAAGAGCTCCAATTCCAAGGCCGCGAACGCGACGGTCACCAAGCTGTCGATGGGCAGCGCGGCCGAGGACGGGACGGTGATCCTGACGGCCCGCGTGTCTCCCGCGCATCGCAACAGCGGTGCGTCTGCGGCGACGGGCACGGTGGTCTTCACGATGGACGGCACATCGTCGGAGCCGATTCCGTTGTCCGGAGGTCGAGCGATGGTGCGCGCCGAGGTGGGACCTGGCGAGCACACCGCGTCCGCCAAGTACAGCGGCGATGCTGAGCACGCGCCGAGCGATTCCGGACCGGTGAGCGTCGTGGCCGGCTGATCCGGCAACAGGCCGGAAGATCGCCCAGGCGCGCTTAGCGACTCCGGATCGTTAAGCGTCGGGGCGGGTCAGCCGGCACGGCTCCGGCTACGCGTCGAAGGACAGTCCGCCGAGTGCGAGGCACGTGCGCCCGTCGTACTCCTTCGCCGCCGCGTCGAGGTACTCCTCCGATTCCACTCCCGGCCACAGGTGCGTGAGCACCAGCCTGCCGACACCGGCTTCCGCGGCCTGGCGTGCCGCCTGCCGGGCGGTCGACAGGTACCGGGCGTCGGCGGCCTCCATCACCTCGGGATGGGTGGCCTCCGCGATGAGCGTGTCCGTGCCCCGCGCCAACTCGACGAGCGCGGGGTCCGGGCCGCCGTCCCCGGTGTAGACGACAGAGTGGCCGCCGGCCTCGACCCGCACTGCCGCGTTGGGCATGAAGTGCGGCAGCAGGGCCGTGCGCAGGTCGAACGGTCCTACAGAGAACGCCGCTCCGGGTTCGAAGTCGTGGCGCGCCAACGCGGCGTCGAGCATGCCCGGGCGGTCCAGGGCCAGGACGGCGTTCAGGGCTCCGTGCGGTGCGTGGACCGGCAGGGGGCCGGGGTCGGCTCCGCCCATCGCCCGAGCCCGCAACAGCGGGTTGAGATCAGCGCAGTGATCCGGATGACCGTGGCTGATGTAGACGGCGTCCAGCTGCTCCGCCGGCATCAGCTCCAGCAGGCGCGGCAGCACCGCGTAGCCCACGTCGACCAGAAGGGAGAAACCGTCATGGCGTAGAAGGAAGCCGCTGCACGCCGCGTCGGCAGTCGGCCATGCCCCGCTGCCGCCCAGCACCGTCACCCGCATGAGTCCGATGATGCCTCACCGGCGCGGCGCGTACATGATGACCGCCATACCCGCGAGGCAGACCGCCGCGCCGATGATGTCGAAGCGGTCCGGCCGGTAGCCGTCGGCCACCCAGGCCCACAGAAGGGAGCCCGCCACGAACACGCCGCCGTAGGCCGCCAGGACCCGTCCGAAGTCCGAGGAGGGCTGAAGGGTCGCGACGAACCCGTACAGCGCCAGGCTCACGGCGCCGCACGCGGTCCACGCCCAGCCCCGATGCCCGCGGACGCCCTGCCAGATCAGCCAGGCGCCGCCGATCTCCAGGACCGCCGCGACCACGAACAATGCGACGGACCGAACGACCACCACGGCACTCGACCTTTCGGCACGGGCGCTCCCGGCGGGACCGCCACCGCGCGCCAGCTTAGATCGTCGGGCGCCACGATCAGCCGGGACCGGCTCCGGCCAGGCATCGGCACCAGTCAAATATCCGCAAAGATGTTCACGCCATGGCGGCGTTCTCACGTTCAGCCGCTATCGTGTGGCGGCAGCCCGGACCCACCACCAGCGGGCCCCGGACGCCGTCCCAAGCACCACCGACCCACGGAGAGCCGATGGCCGTGAGCAGCCGACGTTCGAGGTCTGCGCAGGACAGTGCCGACAGGAGCGGGTCCGGAAACGGACACTCTCACGGGCACTCGCACGGACACGGCCCGGCGACCCCGGCCTCACCGCGGCTGCGGACCCTGATCACCGCGCTGCTGCTGCCGGTGGCCGCGGCGGCGGTGGCGGGGCTGGTGCTGCTGTGGCCGACGGCGGCCAAGTCGCCGATCCCGCCCCGGGTCTGGGTGCAGGGCACGGTGACGGCCTCGACGCTGGTGCAGTCCGGTCCGAACGACGGCGGCAGCACGCCGCAGACCGGGAACGGCATGTCCCCGGTCGGGACCGACACCACCAACGACAAGCTGACCATCCAGATCACGAGCGGGCCCACCAAGGGCTCGACCGCCACGGTGACCGTGGGGGTGGACCCGACGACGCCGAAGTACTCCGTCGGCGACGGCCTGGTCCTCACCTACGACAAGAACCAGCCGGCGGACGGCCAGTACGACATCAAGGACTTCCAGCGGGGGCCGCCGCTGATGAGCCTGGCGATCGCGTTCGCGCTGTTCGTCCTGGTCATCGGGCGGTGGCGCGGGGCCGGGGCGATCGCGGCCCTGGCCGTGTCGTTCGCGGTGCTGGTGAAGTTCACGCTGCCGGCGATCGTCGGCGGCGAGAACTCCATCGAGGTCGCGGCGGTCACCGCGGGCGTCATCCTGTTCGCCGCGCTGTACGCGACGCACGGGGTGTCCGTCCGGACCTCCGTGGCCGTGCTGGGGACCGCGCTGAGCCTGGGCCTGATCGGCGCGCTCGGGGAAGCCGGGACCAAGCTGGCGCACCTGACCGGCCTCGGCGACGACAACGCCGCGACCGTCGCGGGCTACTTCCACAAGGTAGACGTCCAAGGGCTGCTGCTGGCCGGCATCATCATCGGCGCCCTCGGCGTGCTCAACGACGTCACCGCGACCCAGGTGTCGTCGGTCTGGGAGCTGAAGGCCGCCGACCCGACGATGGGCGCCGCCGAGCTGTTCCGCGTCGGCATGCGCATCGGCCGGGACCACATCGGCTCCACGGTCAACACCCTGGTGCTGGCCTACGCCGGCGGCAGCCTGCCGCTGTTCGTCCTGCTCACCACGTCCAGCCAGGGCTGGAGCGGCGCGGCGGGCGCCGAGGTGGTGGCCGAGGAGATCGTGCGCACCCTGGTGGGCTCGATCGGCCTGGCCGCGGCGGTGCCGATCACCACGGCGCTGGCCGCGTACTTCGCCTCGGGCGAGGGCGGCGACGCGGCGGAGGCGGCGGACTCGAAGTCTTCGCGGCTGTCGTACGCGGACCTCGGCGAGCGCCGCGGGCGCCGCAGCGTGATCGACGACCTCCAGGACGAGGACCCGCTGACCGACGACACACTCGCCGGGACGCGCCGCGGCAGCGCGGTGCGCGCGGCGCCGGTGCCGCGCATGCCGGAGAGCCGGCGGAGCGGCGAGTGGAATCTGGACGGCACGCGGGCCGGCGGGGCCGGGAGTGGGAGTGGGAGTGGGCCGCACCGGCTGCCGCGTCCCGCACCGTTTCCTGCGCCGACTGCGCAGCCACAACCTCAGCCACAGGTGCAGCCGCAACCGCAGCCCCAGCCGGCGGTTGATCCCTACGGGCGGCCTTATAAGACTGACCCTTATGGGAGCGATCCCTATGGCTCGGATCCTTACGGCGGGCAGCAGCCGAGCCCGCCCTACTACGGGTAAACGCAGAGGCGCGTATGGGAGCACCCATACGCGCCTCGCGCTATACAGACTCGCCAACTGCCACGCCGCGACTTGCCCGCTGCAGATCGGAAGCACGCGCGACAGCCAACTCGCCCACCAACTGCCACGCCGCGACTAACAGCCCTGCAACAGCTCACTCACCAACTGCTGTGCAGCGGCTTCCCCTCGGCGAACCCGGCGGCACTCTGCACACCGACCACAGCCCGCTCGTGGAACTGCTCCAGATCCTTCGCTCCGGCGTAGGTGCACGAGCTGCGCACGCCGGCGATGATGGCGTCGACCAGGTCCTCCACTCCCGGGCGCTCGCGGTCCAGGTACATGCGGGAGGTGGAGATGCCTTCCTCGAACAGTGCCTTGCGGGCTCGGTCGAAGGCGGAGTCCTCGGCGGTGCGGAGACGGACCGCGCGGGCCGAGGCCATGCCGAAGTTCTCCTTGTAGAGGCGTCCGTCGCCGTCGCGGACGGCGTCGCCCGGGGATTCGTAGGTGCCGGCGAACCAGGAGCCGACCATCACGTTCGAGGCTCCGGCGGCCAGGGCCAGCGCGACGTCGCGCGGGTGGCGGACGCCGCCGTCGGCCCACACGTGCTTGCCGAGGCGGCGGGCTTCGGCGGCGCATTCGTAGACGGCTGAGAACTGCGGGCGGCCTACGCCGGTCATCATGCGCGTCGTGCACATGGCGCCGGGGCCGACGCCGACCTTGACGATGTCCGCGCCGGCCTCGATGAGGTCGCGGGTGCCCTCCGGGGAGACGACGTTGCCGGCGACCAGGGGGACGCCCGGGTTGAGGGCCCGGACCGCGGACAGGGCCTCGAACATCTTGTCCTGATGGCCGTGGGCGGTGTCGATGACCAGGACGTCGGCCCCGGCGGCGATCAGCTCCTTGGCCCGGGCCGCGACGTCGCCGTTGATGCCGATCGCGGCGCCGATGCGGAGCCGGCCCTGGTCGTCGACCGCCGGCTTGTACAGCGCCGAGCGCAGGGCGCCCTTGCGGGTCCACAGGCCGGTGAGGCGGCCCTGCGGGTCGACCACCGGGGCCAGGCGGTGCTTGCCGTCCAGGGCGTCGAAGGCGGCTTCGGGCGAGGTGCCGTCGGGGATGGTCAGCAGGTCGCGGGACATGATGTCGCCGACGTTGGTGAACCGGTCCACGCCGGAGCAGTCGGCCTCGGTGACGATGCCGGCCGGGCGGCCCTCGCCGTCCACCACGACCAGCGCGCCGTGGGCCCGCTTGGGCAGCAGCGCCAGCGCCTCGCCGACGGTGCTGGTGGCGGCGAGGGTGACCGGGGTGTCGTAGACCGGGCTGCGGTCCTTGACCCAGCCGATCACCTCGGCGACCACGTCCAGCGGGATGTCCTGGGGGATGACCGCGATGCCGCCGCGGCGCGCGATGGTCTCGGCCATCCGGCGGCCGGCGACGGCGGTCATGTTGGCCACGACCAGCGGGATCGTGGTCCCGGTGCCGTCGGCGGAGCTCAGGTCCACGGCCAGGCGGGAGCCCACCTGGGATCGGGCGGGGACCATGAAGACGTCGTCGTACGTGAGGTCGTACGGCGGGGAGTACTGGTTGAGGAAACGCACGTAGTAAGACTGTATCAAAACGGTCACGGGCGCCTCCCCATACGGTGACCGGAGTCACGAGGCCGGGGAGGCGCCCGAGGGGGCGTTCGAAAAGGCGAGCTCAGTACACGACCACTGAGTCCCCGACCCTGGTGTCCGCGAACAGCCGCTCCACAGCCGCGCGGTCGCGCACGTTCACGCAGCCGTGCGAGTGGTGCGCATAGCCGTAGGTCGCGAAGTCGATGGAGAAGTGCACCGCCTCGCCGCCGCTGAAGAACATCGCGTCGGGCATCGACGTGTGGTAGATCGTCGAGATGCACTTCTCCATCTTCATGTAGATGTCGAACTTGCCCTTGCGCGTCGGGTTGTTCTCGTCGCCGAAGCGCACGTCCATCCCGTACTGCGGCTTGCCGTCGACGACCCACAGCAGCGTGCGGGTGCTCATGTCGATGCAGATCACGCGCCCGGTCATGCAGCGCGGGTCCAGCGCGCCGGGCTTGTTGCTGCCGATCGGCACCCCGGCCAGCCAGCCCGAGCCGCCGGTGGTCTTCGGCGGCGTGCTGGGCTTGGTGGTCGGCTTCGACGTCGGCGTGGTCGGGTGCGTGCTCGGCGCCGTCGTCGGCTTCGTGCTCGGGAGCGAGCTGGAGCTCGACGAGCCCGAGGTGCTCGACGGCGCGGCCGCGGAGCTGCTCGTCGGCAGCGACGTCGGGGTCGGCGCCGGCGCGCTCGACGACGGAGCCGTCGAAGTGGTGGTCACCCCCGCCGCGGCCTGCTGCACCGCGTCCGTCGTGGTCGTCTTGGCCTCGCCCGAGTTCGACGAGCACCCGGTCACGCCCAGCGCCATCGCGCCGGCGACGGCGATCAAAGCGCCGCCCTTCCCCGCCCCAGAAGTCCTCATGCCCCTATCGACGCCCGAGGGTGGCCTCCCGTTGCTCGGAAATCGCGGCGAATACCCACTCGTTATACAAGCCGCTCGATCGCCGTCGCCTTCTACTGGATTGCCTGTCAAATAGGGGCTACTGTACGCGCCATGGGAGCAGCGGTGGACTACGACGTGCTGGTCATCGGCTCGGGCTTCGGCGGTTCGGTGACCGCCCTGCGGCTCACCGAGAAGGGCTACAAGGTCGGCGTGCTGGAAGCCGGGCGGAGGTTCGCCGACGGCGACTTCCCCAAGACCTCCTGGCGGCTGCGCTCCTTCCTGTGGGCGCCGAATCTCGGGTGCAAAGGCATCCAGCGCATCCACCGCCTCAAGGACGTCGTCGTCCTCGCCGGAGCCGGAGTCGGCGGCGGCTCGCTGGTGTACGCGAACACGCTCTACGAGCCGCTGGACCCGTTCTACGACGACCCGCACTGGCGCGACGTCGCCGACTGGCGCACGGAACTCGCGCCCTTCTACGACCAGGCCAAACGGATGCTCGGCGTGGTGCAGAACCCGTCCATGACGCCCGCGGACGTGCAGATGAAGGCCGTGGCCGAGGACATGGGCGTCGGGGACACCTTCCACCTGACGCCGGTCGGGGTCTTCTTCGGCGATCCGGACGCCAAGCCGGGCACGACTGTCCCCGACCCCTTCTTCGGCGGCGCGGGACCGGACCGCAATCCATGCCTGCAATGCGGCGCCTGCATGACCGGCTGCCGCCACAACGCGAAGAACACCCTCGTCAAGAACTACCTCTACCTCGCCGAGAAGCTCGGCGCCGAGGTGCACCCGCTGACGACGGTCGAGACCGTGAAGCCGCTGCCCGACGGCGGCGGCTACCAGGTGACGGTCGTCTCGACCGGCAAGTGGTTCGCCAAGGGCCGCCGCACGCTGACCGCCGAGCACGTCGTCTTCAGCGCCGGAGCCCTGGGAACCCAGCGCCTGCTGCACAAACTCGCCGGCGACGGATCGCTGCCGGCCCTGTCCCCGCGCCTGGGCGAACTGACCCGCACCAACTCCGAATCGCTCCTCGGCGCGATGGCGAAGAAGCCGCGGCAGTACGACTTCACGGAAGGAGTTGCCATCACCTCCTCCTTCCACCCCGACGAGCACACGCACATCGAGCCGGTCCGCTACGGCCGGGGCAGCGGTGCGATGGGGCTGCTGAAGACGGGACTGACCGACGGCGAGGGCCGCGTCCCGCGCTGGATCAAGCTCCTCGGCATCGGCGTGAAGCACCCGTCCTGGGTCCCGCGCATGCTGCCGAGCCGCAAGTTCGCGGAGCGGTCGATCATCCTGCTGGTCATGCAGGCCCTGGACAACTCCCTCACCGTCTCCCGCAAGCGGGGCCTGTTCCGCAAGAACAAGCTCACCACCCGCCAGGGCCACGGCCTGCCGAACCCCACCTGGATCCCGGCCGGCAACGAGGCGGTGACCCGCACCGCGGCGCGCATCGACGGCATCCCCGGCGGCACCGTCGGCGACCTGTTCAACATCCCCATGACCGCGCACATCATCGGCGGCTGCGTCATCGGCCGCGACCGCGACCACGGCGTGGTGGACCCGTACCACCGCGTGTTCGGCCACCCCGGCCTGTTCATCGCGGACGGCTCGACGGTCTCGGCGAACCTGGGGGTGAACCCCTCGCTGACCATCACGGCGATGGCCGAGCGCGCGGCGGCGTTCTGGCCGAACAAGGGCGAGGCGGACACGCGGCCCGCGCTGGGGGAACCGTACAAGCGGATCCCGTATGTGCGTCCGGCGAAGCCCGCGGTGCCGGAAGCCGCGCCCGGGGCGCTGCGGCTGCCGATCGTGGAGATCCGCTAGGGAGGATCCCGTAAGGTCTCCTGCGTGGCGCGCCTCCTTGACCGACAAGACCTCTCCGAGCGCAGCCGCACCGTGCTGCTCGGCGTCTTCGCCGCCCTGAGCCTGGCCGCCTACCTGACCATCAGGACGCTCGCGCATCCGACGATGATCGACATGGTCGTCTACCGGGCCGAGGGCCAGGCGGTTCTGCACGGCCACGACCTGTACAGCACCGTCGCCATCCCCACGGCAGCAGGCAACCAGTTGCCCGCGACCTATCCGCCCTTCGCGGCGATGCTCTTCGCGGCGATCAGCTGGATGCCGGTCGGCGTGCTGAAGGTGGTGGTGACCGCCGCCAACATCGCGTTGCTGGCCACGGTCGTACACCTCGCGGCGAGGTTGGTCGGCGGCTGGATGGACCGGCCGCCCTTCGCCGAACGGTGGGCGCTGATCGCGGCGATCACCGGCCTCGGCCTGTGGTTCGAACCGGTGTGGACCACGCTGCGCTACGGCCAGATCAACCTCGCGCTCGTCGCGCTGATCCTCTTCGATCTCACCAGGCCGGCGACCAGCAAGTGGCCGCGCGGCCTCGGCATCGGGCTGGCGACCGGTATCAAGCTGACCCCCGGTGTCTTCATCCTGTGGTTCCTGCTGGCGGGGCGGCGGCGTGACGCGGTCGTCTCGGCGCTCAGCGCGGCCGGGACCATGGCGGTCGGCTTCGCCGTGCTCCCCCGCGCATCCGTGAAGTTCTGGCTGCACGAGGTCTGGGACACCAGCAAGGTCGGCAAGACCTACATCACCGACAACCAGTCGATGTCGGGAATGATCGCGCGGATCACGCATATCGACGACCCCAAGGCGCTGTGGGCGATCGCGGCGGTCGTCGTGCTCGCGGCCGGCCTGTGGATCGCGGCCCGGCACTCCCAGCACGGTGACGACGCGGTCGGCGCGCTCACCTGCGCCGTCACCGGCCTGCTGATCTCACCGATCAGCTGGTCCCATCACTGGGTGTGGGCCGTTCCCGTGGCGATGCTGCTGGCCGTGCGGGCGCCGAGGGCCGCGGTGGCGTGGTGTGCCGTGTTCCTGTCGTTCCTGATCTGGGCCGTGCCGCACAAGGTGATCGGCCCCTCCCCCGCCCTGAACCCGCCGCAGATGCTGCTCAGTTCGCTCTATCCGTTGGCGGGAGTGGCTTTCCTCGTCTGGGCCTGGAGGGAGTCGACGCGGGCCCAGCCCGTCGAGGCCTCATACCGGCGCAGCATCCTGGCCGGGACCCCGCCGACCACGCAGTGATCCGGGAACTCGCCGCGCACCACGCTCCCCGCCGCGACGACCACGTTGCGGCCGAGCACCGTGCCCGGCAGGATCACCGCGTTCGTGCCGATCCAGCAGCCCGGCCCGATGCGCACCGGGGCCTCGCTGGGCCACTGCTTGCCGATCGGGACGTCCGGATCGTCGTAGCCGTGGTTCTGGTCGGTGATGTAGACGTTGGGGCCGGTGTACACGTCGTCGCCGATGTCGATCGAGCGGTGGCCGACCACGTGGCTGCCCCGGCCGAGCACCACGCCGCTGCCGATCCGGATCAGGGTGTCCGGGCCCAAGTCCAGGCCCGGGACGAAACCGGCGGAGATGGTGACGTTCGCGCCTATGAGCACGTGCGCGCCGACCGAGATATAGCGTTCGCCGAACACCGTGCCCGGCG
>Ga0207647_10001414_pt1 | contig 18436 bp, 30 predicted proteins | sample KBSCornC2_FD_184295 | JGI IMG/M metagenome (GOLD analysis project Ga0207647, IMG submission 184295) | Corn rhizosphere microbial communities from Kellogg Biological Station, Michigan, USA - C2 (SPAdes) (version 2) | ecosystem: Host-associated > Plants > Roots > Rhizosphere ... | reverse complement strand
TTGCCCACCTCGGGACTGGTCGGGGCAGCTGGATTCGAACCAACGACCTGCAGTACCCAAAACTGCCGCGCTACCAGGCTGCGCTATACCCCGAATGTCCGGCGAGCCCCGTCGATACACGCTTCCCAAAGCGCCATCAAGCTTTCAAGCCGCCAGCAAGGCCGCAATAACCCCGCCGGGTCGCCCTACTTGGTGCCGAACAGCGGGTGGCCGACGCGGTCGCCGGGACGGATGCCGTATTTCTGCGCCGTTCCCGCCACCACCTCCAGCACGGCCCGCGCGGGCCCCTGGGACGAGATGATCTTGGTCGACAGCGGCTCGGTGTTTTCGGCGATGCGCAGGATGCGGCCGTCGGCGCGGATGAAGATCATGTCGAGCGAGACGTAGGTGTTCTTCATCCACATCGACACTTCCTGCTCGGGTTTGAAGTCGAACAGCATGCCTTTGCCGTCGGCCAGTTCCTTGCGGTACATCAGCCCGGTCTGCTTCTCCTCCTCGGTCGTCGCCATTTCCACCGAGAACACCTGCACGCCGTTCCTGGTGACGATCTCGAGCGGCTGGAAGCTCGCGGCGCGGACGGATCCGCCCGCCACGACAACGCCGGCGACGACCAGGATGGCGGCAAGCCAGCCCCTCGCAACGGACCAGACAGCCTTTCGATCAAACTTCATGGGATGGCACTCAGGGCGTGGGAATGGAACAGTCCTACGCGGCGACCGCCCGAAAAGCCAGAGGCGCGCCGGTCAGCCGGCGCGCCTCTGCTCACGATTGCGGGAATTGGCGACCCGGCCGCCGCTAGTGCGACTGCAGTCCAGGCGATCCGGTCTCGGGATGGATCTCGGCCGCCATCATGCCCTTGGAGCCGGGCCCGAAGCGAACCAGCACATATTGGCCGGGGCGCAATTCGGTCATGCCGAAGCGACGCAGCGTCTCCATGTGCACGAAAATGTCGGGCGTGCCCTCGCCGCAGGTCAGGAAGCCGAAGCCGCGCAGCCGGTTGAACCATTTGACCTGGGCCCGCTCCAGCCCGCTGGTCGGGGTGACCGTGACGTGGGTGCGCGGCGGCAGCATCTGCGCCGGATGGATCGCGGTCGACTCGTCCATCGAGACGACACGGAACGCCTGGTAGCCCTTGGCGCGCTGGATGCACTCGACGACGATGCGGGCGCCCTCATAGGCGGTCTGGAAGCCGTCGCGCCTGAGCACGGTCACGTGCAGCAGCACGTCCGGCCAGCCATTGTCGGGAACGATGAAGCCGTAGCCCTTGGAAGCGTCGAACCATTTGATGACGCCGTGGACTTCGACGAGGTTGGCGCTGGCTTCGCCAAGGCCGGTGAACGGGCTGAGCCCGCTCTCGCGGCCGCTGCCGTGCTCGCCCGGCGTCATGCGCCCCGGCGAAGTGCCCTGTCCGGGAACTCCAAGCTTCTTGGACTCAAATCCGTCCGACGACCCCATAACCCCGGACCCCACACTGCCATGCAACCCGCCACATTGGCGGCGCTCGAATCACGCGTCTTAAGAGAATGTTCTCAATTCGACGCGACGCGAATCTTTCGACTCAAAAGATAACACTCCCGGTTGCGGCGCATAGATAAAAAAATGATTCGCCGGAACCTATGAACAGCTTGCACAGCCGCGAATCAAATTGATGCCTCAATTGCCGACAAAGGGCCCGAGCACTTCGCCGATGTCGTGATGGATGACGAGGTCGGCGATGTCGTCCTGCTCGGTCGGCTCGCGATTGATGATCACCAAACGAGCACCCGCGTTCTTCGCCATCATCGGAAAGCCCGCCGCCGGCCACACCACGAGCGAGGAACCGATCGCGATGAAGAGGTCGCAGGCGCGCGACAGCGCGGTTGCGCGCTGCATCTCCTCCTCCGGCATCATCTGGCCGAACGAGATCGTGGCGGTCTTCACCGGCTCGTCGCACACGGTGCAGTTGGGGGCGCCGTCCTCGATGAAACGGCGCTTCACCCAGTCGAGCTGATAGGCCTGCCCGCATCCGATACATCGCGCATAAGTAGTATTTCCGTGAAGTTCAATCACGTGCTCGGCGGCGAAGCCCGAGACCTGGTGCAGATTGTCGATGTTCTGGGTGATGACCGCGGGGATCTTGCCGGCACGGTAGAGCGAAGCGAGCGCGCGATGGCCGCGGCCGGGCCGTGCCGCCGCAAAGATCTCCTCCATCGCGAAGCGTCGGCGCCAGGATTCGTCGCGCGCGTCCTGGCTCGCGACGAACTCGCCGAACTCTATCGGACGATAGCGCGTCCAAATTCCGCCCGGCGAGCGGAAGTCGGGGATGCCGCATTCGGTCGAGATGCCGGCACCGGTGAACGGTACGATGGTCTTCGCCTCGGCGATCATGTCGCCGAGACGTTCGACGCCGCTGCGAAGATCCGATGCAATCAATCGCACGCCTCCCGCTTTGGTCCTGCGCTAGCTGCAAGATGCGCAAGCGGCAAGATTGTTGACGCTGTTATCAACTGCGAACGCAATGCACTCGGCAATTTTTTCCGACCTTCGCATATCACAATCCTGCAATGCCTCCTCCCCATTGACGCCCCAATCAGAAGCGCCAATGCATGTATTGATACGACTCAAGGCCCGGTGCGGCGGCAGCGCTTGAGGACTCACGTCAACACAGCCCAGTAGGCACAGCCCAATAAACGCAACCCAATAAACGCAACCCAAGTAACATCGTCCAAGTGTGAACAGAGGGGATGGACATGACCGAAGACGAACAACGCAAGATCCGTGAACGCGAAGAGATCGCCGCCCGTGTCGCCGCCTTCCGTGCCACCCAGGAGAAATTCAAGCGCGAGCGGGAAGAGTATTTCGTCTCGACGCTCGAGAACGCCCGCAAGGTCGAGCGGCCCTCGCTCTGGCCGTAGCGCTCGCCTGATCGCCACGCATGAAAAAAGCCCGGAGCATCGCTCCGGGCTTTTCACTTAGCCCACCGTTACCAGTGACGGTAATAGTGGCGGCGATAATACGGTCCGTCGCCATAATAGGCGTACGGGCCAGGACCGTAGTAGGCCGGGCCGTCATAATAGCCGTAGCCCGGACCGTAATAGCCGTAGGGGTGGGACGCAGCGATCGCGCCCGCGGTGATCGCGCCGGCGGCTAGACCGAATGCGAGGCCCGGACCGATGCCGCGACCGCGCGCCTCGGCAGGCGCAGGCGCCGCCACCGCGGTCACGCCGACGGCTGCGACGGTGGCCAGAACTGCCAGTGTCTTCTTCATGAGCTCCTCCTTCGCGTCCAGGGGAGACAACGCGGAGGCTGTTTGATGGTTGCGCGCGGCGCGGAACCGAAGCCTGTCAAAAAAATGTCGATGCGGGCGGAACGAAATCGCCGCATGTCGGTTGGACCTGCAAGTGCGAAGCCTCCGCTATCCGGTGAAGGCCAGCACGAAAGCCCCGTCAGTATCCTCCGCGATGCTGGCGGGGTTTTTAGTTCCACGGGAGCAAATGGCAGCAGGGACAACACCTGCAACGGGCGGAGCGCCGAGGAGGAAAGATTGCCGATATCCGCTTTGCTGGCTCGTATCCGCAGGCTTGTTCCCAGATCCGGCGATCAGCATTACGACGAGATCGTCCGCAATTTCGGTGTCGGCACGCTGCGCCCGCCGCCGACGCCGATGAGCGACGGCGAACTGGCGCGGGCCATCGCCGAGTTCCTCAGGGAACAGCCCTCCTCCGAGTCCGTCGCAACCCTCGGCCGCCGGCTCGACCCCTCCTCCCGGCTCTAGGGCGGACTCCCTTTCAGCTTTTTGACGGATCTCTTTTCCGCGAGCCGGAACAAAGCGCCGCGTACGCAAGTTGAGGTTGTCTTCACGCAAGTGAGGTCCGACATGCCCGTGTGGCTTGAAGTCTTGCTCAACCTGTCCGGCTATGCCGGCTTCGTCGCGCTCGCGAGCCGCGGAACTGCGTGCCCGCGCGCGAGCGCCGACGACCGGATCTACGGTGACGAGCGCTAATTGGTGTGCGGCGCCTGGCCTGCCGTGCGCACCAGCCGGTCGGCCTTGACCGCGACGCGCGTGTCCTCGAGCTGCGGCCGCAGCGAAAAACTGATCACCACGAATGCGAGGCAGAACAGCGTGCCGACGATGGCAACGCGCCGGTAGGTGTGCCGGTCGCCTTGATAAAAGGACGGCTCTGAAAATGGTGTCATGGCAAAATGGCTTCTTGGCAAAGTCGCTTCTTGTCCTTGCCAGACACCTACTCCAACGCGCGGCAAGCGCAACGCGATTGGGCTTTTAACCTAACCGAATAGGGTTATCGCTTCCCGCGCAAGCTTTCGTTAGGAGTTGGCGCAGCGCCTTTTGAACCTCGGCGAGCCGCTTCAGCCGTTGCGCGAACGCCAAGGCCTGCGAACGCCAAGGCCTTCGAACGCCAAGGCCGGCCCGCCATCCACCGACCGGCTTTGTTCCAGCTTCGCCTGCATTTCGTTCTCAAAGAACGAATCGGAATCGAAGAAATCGGCGCGGAGCAACTCTTAACAAGCGGTGTGGATATTCCCGTCATGTCGCCTCACCGAAATCGAGCGCACCGATGGCTTGCCGCTGCGCGGCCTTGCGTATGACCTTGCGTGCCTGTCAGGCCAGAACACTGCTGCGATCTCGGCGAACCTCTCGATCAACCGGCACGCATCCATGTCGCTCTCCCGTCGCGAATGTCCTGCGCGGGAGACGAGAGCGGCACGGTGCGACACCTCACGCTGTCTCGTTCTGACACGCGCGTTCGCGTTGATGTCGAGGAGCGCAACTTGTTCTGCATCCGACTCCATTTCGTTCTCGAAGAACGAATCGGAGTCGAGAAAATCAGCGCGGAGCGATTCCTAACGATCGATGAAGCGGCGTGCCGCCACGTCTTCGCTGGCAGAAATCTTCGTCGGCGAAATCCTGGGCGGCAAGATTTCGCGACCACCGCAAACACGATGACGATCTCGTGCTCCATCGCGGCCGACGTCCGGCCGAAGCCTCATCAAGCCGCGCGCTTCTCTTTGCTCTTCTCGGAGAAGCATTCGAGGATCTGGATGCGCAGCTCTTCTGCCGCCGGGCCCTCGACCTTCCTGAGCTGGTTCCAGAGCCTGATCACTTCGCGCTGTTTTTCGACGGTCATGAGTCACCTCCCAAGAAATTCCAAAAGAGCATCCAAAAGATGATGGCCCATAGGAACAAAATGAGAACAAAAAGTCCAGTCCCCTCGCGCGCGATTTCCACGCACATCGTCTTGAACCTTTTGGGCGCGGCAAAGACCCATCAAGGCTGGGGATTTCAGCGCCCAGTCATACGGCAGCGCCGCCTGACGAAGATACTCCGTCACCGCGGCGCTGTTGCTTTTTGGATTTTCAACCCTAGGTTTGGACTACGGCTGACGGCCAGGCGCTGAAATCCCATCGCCGTCAGTTTGGAAAGCCCCGCGCGAAAGCGCGGGGTTTTTCTCTATCTCGTCTTCGGAGGCTGAACCTTTTGCAAGGCTCGCGCGTCTCATTCTTGAAGCTTCCCCCAGGCTTCACCCCCATCAGAAAACCCCGCTTCCCCCAGGCGGGGTTTTCGCTTTTGCGGACGTCCGCGCCGCCCAAGAAAACACAAAGAGAAAAAAAGAGACAAAAATCAAAAGCCCCGCTCCGACGTCATCGGAACGGGGCTCTGGGCGCAGAAGCGGTGCGCGATGGCCGGATCAGACAGCGTCCTTGGCGACCTTCAGCGGCGAGGCCTTCACCGACTTGCTCGCGGGCTTCGCCGCAAACTGCATCGGCTCCTTGGTGAAGGGATTGACGCCCATGCGGGCTTCGGTCGCCGGCTTGTTCACGACCGACATCTTCACGAAACCGGGAATGACGAACTCGCCGGACTCGTTGAGCTCCTTGTAGCCGACCGTCGCCATGTACTCGATGACCGACTTCACGTCGTTCTTCGCAAGCTGCGTGCCCTCGGCAATCGCATCGATCAATTGAGTCTTGGTCATCTTCGCCATGTCAAACGTCCTTCTGAATTGGGTGCGCGCGCGCTTTGAGGGTACCGTGCCGGGCACGCGACAAAGCCGCGCAGCGCGCTTTGTGTTCATGCCAGCGGTCAGGAAGTCACCGGGCTTAGAACCCATCGGGGCCGAAAACGCAAGCCGCAGTTTGACGTGAGTTCCGCCTCTTTCGGCGGGATAACAGCGCCTGTATCGACACGCGACGATTCGAATTCAGCAATAACCGTAGAGGGTTCTGCCGGTTCGCCGCGAGGCAGCATCGATGCCCGTATCACCCGAAGTCGCGGAAGCCCCACGCCAGGATTCCGAGCATCAGGACAACAATGCCGGCCGAGCCGACGACGACAATGAGCACGACCCTGGTACCGGAGAGGCCTGCCTGCCTTGCCCTGACGGCGGCATAGAACAGCAAGACGAACAGCAGCGGGCCGATGAACAGCAGCATTGCCTGCTCCCTGAGACGCGGAAAGATGAGTGATCCCAAGGCGGGTTCTCTTTCGAGAGCATTTGTTGCATAGTGCCGCCATGGCCAAAACAAAAGTGACGTTTAGAGCGGTCCGGATCGCCGATGGCGACTGGAAGATCCTGGCGGACTACCCCGACCACGAACAGCGCGAAATCACCGGATTCACCAGCAAGGCGGATGCCGACGACTGGATCAACGGCGATCGCAAGATCGCGTGGCTCCGTTCCCAGGGCTACGCCAAGTGACGTAGCTGTCGCGCGCGACAGCGGCGTTCACGGGCGGTCGCAAGATACCTCATCGTGAAACCTGTGGTTCAGACCGCGTTGTTGACACTTCAGTAACCCAACGCATCCAAGCTCCCCTTGGTATCGTTGCGTTGGAGTATCCCACAGTGCTGGATTTTCACGAGCTGCGTGAACTCGCGGCCGATGTTCGCGTGTTTGTTGATGTCGCCGAAGACAAGGCCGAGGCGCTCAAAGCCGTCATCGCGGCCTATGACGTCGTGTTGGCAATCTTCCCTTCCGAAGAGGGCATGGGCCTTCATGTCATCAAGGGCAAGGAGATCCTGGACACGATCGCAAGGTCGCGGACCCATGCGAGCTACAGCCACACGGCGATTGCGGTCCCCGACCTGCAGCATGCACAAGCGCTCAAGTACTTGACCGCGCCTGTCGAACAGCGGATTGCAGCCTAGGACGGTGAACTCGTGTCCCGGACGCGCTGCAGCGTGCAACGCTGCCGCGCAGAGCCGGCACCAGCAAGCCACACACTGCACGGCCGATAGATAGGCCCCGGCTCTGCAGCGCACCGCGGAAGGCGCGCTGCGCTGCGTCCGGGGCAAGAACGCACAGCACGACGCACTGTCGCCGCACAGCTCCCATGGCGATGACGCCCAAGCCCGACTGGCGGGATGCCTCGGCTGCTGTATGGTCGGGTGTTTCTCGCGAGGGGCTGATGAAAATTGCCATTGTTATCGCCGGCTTGATCATCGTTGCCGTTGCTGCCCTCGTGGCGATCCAGCCAGGCTTTTTGAAGCCTGCATCGCTGGCCCTGGTGAAAAAGTCCGACATCCTCGGCTTTTCCCCCGGGATGACATTCGACGAAGCAAACAAGGTCGTCACGCAACGCCGCTACCGCTGCCGCCAGCTTCGCGGGTCCTACACCCTCGAATGCGCTGTCGATGGCGCCAAGCTCACGATCGATGGCGACGACGTCGACGCCAAGCACCCCATCTGGCGCGTCCATGCGGTGCTGAGTAATCCGGGGCCGCAAGACGCCGCCGTCAAATCGATCTCCGACCAGTTCAACGCCCAGCCGACCGGGGACCCCCGAGAGGGATGGATCTGGACCGTCGGCCGCGGGCTGAAGCTTAGCTATGACGGCAGCGCGTTGAAGCTGGTGAACGAGGCTGAGGAGGCCCGGCTCGGCAAAGAGGGATCAAAGCGCTAGGGACGCTGCGCTGGCGTCAATTAAGTGCACTGTCAACGTAACACTAGACTTACCCGATCACGCGTGCGCCACGGTCATTCAGCCTTGATGTTGGCGTCCTTGATGATCTGCTGATACTTCGCCATCTCGGCCTTGATGTAGCCGGCGAAATAATCCGGCGTGGAGCCGAGCGGTTCGAATCCGAGAAGCGCGAAGCGTTCCCTCACCTCCGGCCGCTGCACGATCCTGGCGACCTCGGCTTGAATTGTCGTGACGAGGTCAGCGGGCAAGCCCTTCGGGCCCCACAGGCCGTACCAGGAGCCGAAATCGAAACCCTTCATGCCGGACTCGGCCACGGTCGGAATCTCCGGAGCGATGTCGATGCGCTTGGTGCTGGTGATGGCCAGCGCCTTGATGCTTCCGGCTTTCGCCAGCGGCAGCGAGGACAGGATCGGATCGGCGATCAACTGCACCTGGCCGCTCATCAGGTCCGTCAGTGCCGGGCTTGCGCCCTTGTAGGGCACCACCAGGGTGTCGACACCGGCATCGCGCTTGAGCAGTTCGATCGCCATGTGCCCGGCCGAGCCGAAGCTCGATGTCGCGAAGGTGTATTTGTTGGGATCCTTGCGAACCAGGTCGAAGAATTCCTTGAGAGTCCTGGCGGGCGTCTGCGCCGTGGTGCTGACGATCAGCGGTCCGCTGGCCACCAGCGAAATCGGCGTGAAGTCGGTGACCACGTCGTAGGGAACGGCCTTGTGCAGGAACGGCGTCACCACATGGATCGACGCGGTCAGCATCAGCGTGTAGCCATCCGGTGCGGCCTTGGCGACATAGTTCGCCCCGACGATGCCGCCGGCGCCACCGGCGCGGTTCTCGACGATAAAGCTCTGGCCAAACGACTCGATCAGCTTTTGCGCGAGAAGGCGCGCGACGCCGTCGACTGATCCCCCGGCGGGATAGGGCACCACGACGGTCACCACCCGGCTCGGATAGGTCTCGGCCTCGACCGGCGCCGTGGCAAGCCCGAACAGGGCCGTGCCCAGCAGGGCAAGGACATCAAGTCGTTTCATCGAGGATCCTCTCAAACGTCGCGTTGGAAGATGCCCCGGGTCGCTTCCCCCGTCGAATATGTTTTGGCCGGAGACGAACCCGGCATGGTCTGAACGCAAAACCGCGTTACGGCGACAGTACATCAAATTCATTGGCCATCGCCAACCTGCCGGGCCGCCGCAATCGAGGGTTCTCTCTGATGTGGCGGTGACAGTGCGCTCAACTCACCCCTGCTGTCATTGAGTTGAGTGCACTGGACTGCACCCCTGAAGCGACGCCCGGTCATTCCGAACGGGGCCAGAGGTTGTCGGTTCCATCAGGGACATCTGTCAGGTTATGATGTCAATGCATCACTTTATTGGGGCAATCGAATGAAGGTTGTATTGTATTTGGCGACTTCCTTGACGCTGGTGCTCTGCTCGGCGGCTCAGGGGCAGCCCGCGGCAAGTTGCGTCAACAAATTCATCGGCACCTGGGTTCACCACGGCATCGGCGGCCAGACCAACACCTCGAAACTGCAAGCGGACGGACAGGCCCTTTGCAGCGACAACACGAATTGTGTTCAGGGCACTTGGACGTGTGCGGGCAACGTGCTGACCTACGACAACGGGGGGTACAAGACCGACTACACACTGCAGGCCGACGGCACCATGACTGCGCGAGGTGGCATCGTCGTAACCCGTGTCGGAGCTGCCCCAAAGCCGGCAACGCCGCGCGAGCCCGCCGGATCGAACAACACAGCTGCCTGCGGAGGTCTCCTCGTACAGGAAAAGCAGGACAACGGCGCCAGGGCAGGCAACGTTCACGAGCGTTCGTACGTGGTCTGTCAGAAGTTCGAGAACAAGTGCGGCTACCCGGTGTCCTTTGCCGTGAAAAGCAACAAGGTCAAAATCAAGCTGTCCGCCACTGTTCAGCCGAGCAAGATGGAGACGATTTGCGCCACGTCCGAGAACGAGACGCTGCAATATCTTGGTTGGAAGCCGACCCTCTAGAGAGAGGAATTATGGTGACGGTGCACTAAATTGATTCACGATCGCCACCCTTCTGACTCCGGGGGCTTTGGCCGGCAGCTTGGCGGGAGTGCCAACTCAGTGCACTGTCACCGTAATTACATCGACCACCCGGCCGGCTCTGCGGGTTCAGTGCACGCTTGGCGGACAGCGCCAATTGAATGCACTTTCACCGTACTTCTTGCGGCATGGTTTGCGTGCCGTGCGACCGGCATGATAGCCAGACGGCCCAACCGAGACAATTCATGACACGCAAGAACGTCTATCCGTTCGTACTCGCAGTCCTGATGTTCGCAGGTTCGGCTCGCCTATCGGTGTTCGTCACGTGGCTGGGATTTCCCGACGGATTCATGTCTCAGCTGGACCGCGCCGAGCAGCAATTGGCCATCTGCCTGACCTGGTTCAGCCTCGCTTTCGGGATCGGATTCCTTGGCCTCGGCGCATGGTCATTCCGTGCAGATGTGAGGAAGCCGCTGACATATGCGAGTATCCTCGTCCTGCTCGTTGCTGCGGGCTCTGTCGCGCTTGATCTGCATTTTCGAAGCTACATGATGGACAGCGCCGGCGGCTGAACGTCCGTACGGTGTGAGCGAGGTATGGATCTTCGCACTACGGGAATTACGGAATTACGAGAATTACGGTGACAGTGCACTAAATTGATTCACGATCGGCTTCGGTCGGCAGGGGATAATTCACTCCCGCATGTCCCTGGTCGCGAAGTGGCATCCAAACGCCACCAGGGCCAGAGTAAACGATGAGCCGAGCAGAATTCGCAGAGCCAGTTCTGTCCCCTCGCTCACATACCTGACGTCGTGCCGGTGCGCGTAACGCTCGGGATGTGCGGCATCGGGCGCTTGAGGAGAACTCGTCAAAAGCACAAGCCACGCGACGGTCCCGCAGATCGCTGCAACCCTCGCTATCTCTCCGATCCTTTGAAGCCAGCGTTTCATGCTGCCCTCAGCAGCTTCAAAACGCTGAGAATGGCGAAAGCACCGAGACCATAGGTCAGCGCATTCACGACCCAGGAAATAGCGATCCCTGCGAAGGCGCTGCCTCCGACCGCTCCCCAGAAAAAATAGGCTGCGGTGACGCCAGGCCACTCCAGCGAAAGAAAAGCGTAGTCGGTTAGCGGCTCCAGGCCGAGCAGCCCTGACGAGATGAGCGCCCCGATGGCCAATGCGATGATGAGGTTCGCCTTCACGGAGGGCATCATAACCCCAGCAGGCCGGCGACAACAGGAATAAGGAAATAGGCGGCGATCCCGAGAACGCCGCCTACGACAAAGCGTGCGGCGCGGCCGTGAATTTTCGTATCGAGCCACGCACAAATAGCCACCGCAGCCTGTCTCAGCCAGCTACCGACGAGGCTTTTGATGAGATCAAACAGGAGTTCTGCAAGGATCGCGGCCATTGCGTTTAGTCGCCCCGCCTCCGGTGGGGTTCAACTGCCGAGGGTTCGGGCATTTTCGGTTGGCAAGCATCGGGATACGGCGCAAGAGCGGAAATTTGGCGAGCTGGCAGCCACAAATTGAGCGCTTAGCGAAGGAGCTGCCTCACCTTGGGATTGTGCGGTGACCGTGCATTGAGTGTATTCGCCGCCGCCGGCCATGGCTCTAGGTCAACGCTTTGCTGGTTGACCTCACAGCCCCATTTCACCCTCACGCGCATGTGCAAACGCCCCCTGCCCCTTGTCGCATTTTGCTGCTATTCATCGCCCCCGCCCGAAACCAAAAACCCTCCATCCGTTCAAGGGAGCAAGAAACATGCGATATCTCCACACCATGCTGCGCGTGCGCAATCTCGATGTCGCGCTGAAGTTTTACCAGGATGCGCTGGGCTTGAAGGAGGTTCGGCGGATCGAGAACGACAAGGGGCGTTTCACGCTCGTGTTCCTGTGCTCGTCGGACGATCTCGAGGCGCTGAAGAAGCAGCCGCAAACGCGCGGCGCGCCGCTGGTCGAGCTCACTTACAATTGGGACGAGGAGAAGTATGGCGAGGACCGCTTCTTCGGCCATCTCGCCTATGAGGTCGACGACATCTACGCCACTTGCGAGAAGCTGATGAAGGCCGGCGTCACCATCAACCGTCCGCCGCGCGACGGCAACATGGCCTTCGTCCGCTCGCCCGATCTGCACTCGATCGAGCTGCTCCAGAAGGGCGAGCCGAAAGCGCCGCAGGAGCCGTGGTCGTCGATGCCGAACACCGGCCACTGGTAGGGCCTTTTCCATAGGAACAAGCCCTCGCCGCGCACGTTCACTCCTCGACAAGATGATTGGAGGAGGACGCAATGGGACGAGGATTGTTGTTGTGGATGCTGGGCGTGCCGATCCCGGTGATCATTCTGCTGTGGCTGTTCTTCGGCCACTGAGCACCTGGTTCAACCTGCAATGAAAGCTCTGCCCATGGCGGAGCTTTTTGCATGAGGGGCTCGCCGCAATCGCCGTCGTCCGACACAGGAAATTCCGCTATCACCCGCACAACTGAGAACGCCGCGGGAGGAGCTTCATGCCTGACACCAAGCTGACGATCTGGGGCCGCGCCAATTCGGTCAACGTGCAGAAGGTGCTGTGGTGCCTCACCGAGCTCGGCCTGCCCTACGAGCGCATCGATGCCGGCATGCAATACGGCAAGACCCGCGAGGCCGAGTATCTCGCGATGAACCCGAATGCGCGGATCCCGACGCTGGTCGAGGGCGACTTCGTGCTGTGGGAATCGAATTCCATCATGCGCTATCTCTGCCTCGCGCATGGACGCGGCACGCCGATCTATCCGGAAGCGCCGAAGCTGCGCACGTCCGTCGACCGCTGGCTCGACTGGACGCTGTCGGCGGTGCAGCCGGTCGACCGCCCGGTGTTCTGGGGCATCATGCGCACGGCACCCGCCGAGCGCGACATGATCCAGGTGCAGCGCGATGCCGATGCCGCCGCCGAGGTCTGGGCGATCGCCGACCGCCTGCTCTCCACGCGCCGCTTCATGGAGGGCGAGCAGTTCACGCTCGCCGATATCGCGATCGGCTCCTATGCGCGGCGCTGGCTCGGCGTCGAGGGCATCACCCGGCCGGCGCAGCCGAACCTGACGCGCTGGCTTGCCGAGCTCGGCAAACGCCCCGGATTTGCACAGTTTGTCGCGCCGCCTATGTCATGAGCCGCTGATGCGGCTTAAGCTGCGATGAGCATGCGATGAATCGCCGTTCTGGCGCGGCCGGCCGGCGTCACGCCCGCACTTGACGGCTACTGTGCATGGGGTTGTTTTCGCATTTTTTTGTTTTGAGGGGGCGGCCTAGCCCCAGCCGCGCTCGACCAGCAGCACGCAGATGATCAGCACCAGCGTCACGACCGCGGTGGCGAGCCGCGCGGTCCAGCTCAGGCCGCGGCCGACCCACCACAGCAGCGCGCAATACATCAGCACGGGGACGACGATATCGAGCCGCAACAGATCCGGCGGCATGCGGCTCAACGCCGGACCGCGGCATCGCCGCGGATCGAGCCGCCGACCTTCACGCAGGTCCCGGTTGCCTCGATCATGGTGAAGCCAACTCCATACGAGGCGCAGAAATTCGCCTTCGCCGTCCCGCCCGTGCCCTTCAGCGGCAAGGTCTTGCCCGCCTGCGGCCGCTCGGCGGCCGGAAGGCGCGGGCGATCGGCCGCGGCCGCGGACGTGGCCAGCAACGAGATCAGGATGAGGAGCGGCGTGCGCATCCCGGCGTTCTAGCCCGGCGAGGCGGCGCGCGCCATGCGGCTAGCGCTGGCGCGATGTCAGATGAACTTGATCCCGGCCGACTTGCCGCGGCGCCAGACCACCTGGCAGTTCCGCCCGGTGCGGGCATCGCGCGCGAAGGCCAGCCGGATCACCCCCGGAAGCTGGCTTGCGTCCTCGTCCAGGGTGATCTTGGCACCCGAGCTCGAGATGTCCTGGACCAGGCAATGCCGCGCCGCGAATCCGCCCTCGAGCGTGATCCAGGCGTGCTGCGACAGCAGCTTGCGGGCTGCGCGCTTCTTGGGCGGTGGCATTGGCGTGAAATCTCCCGCTCCAGCGCTATCTCAGAGCCCCCTAAGAAACCGTTGAAATCGGCTCCGAATCATCCCCTTGACCGCGCTATCCACGGTTCCAAAAGACCGTTCCCGAACGGCTTGCCCACGGGCCGAAAGGCCACTATACGTTCGCCCGCTGCAAGCCGCCGGGCACGACTCGAGCGGCGGCGGCCGTGCCGTCAAAAGCGGCGGGGCTTAGCGTTTGCTCCCTTCGTCTATCGGTTAGGACGCCACCCTTTCACGGTGGAGAGAGCGGTTCGATTCCGCTAGGGAGCGCCATCCGCGCGACGGCGCGCGGCCGATGCGGCGACATGCACCGCCATAACCGTGAACCTCCCCGGCCCTCACCTCCGACCAACATCCGATCGGAACCGGTGCAGGCCCATGGAACAGCCCAAATCCCCCTCGGACGGCCAAACCGGCGTTGCCTCGGCACTGCCGCCCTGGATGCACCGCACGACGTCCTACGCACCGGACCGGCGCGCCAGGATGCTGGAGCACATGGCGCGGGCCAGGTCGCTTCCGCAGCGCCAGGCCGCGACCGCGCCGGAGCTCTCGCGCGCGAGCGGCAAGGACATTCTCGGCGATGCCTACGGCTACGCGGTTCTGTTCGGGCTGATGGCCCTCCTCTTCATGTCGCGCATTCCGCTCTACCTCGGCGCCTTTCTCTTCTTCGCCGACGGTGAGCGCATCGAACGCGCGCTCGCAGCGATCGGCATCCGGCTCGAGCCCGGTGCGGTCGGACCCGACATCATCAAGAACTTCGCATACCTGTTCGGATGGTTCGCGCTGCTCGCATCCCTCAAAGACACTGTGCCGGCCTGGCTGGTGCCGTGGATACCCCCGGCCGAGTCATGGTCGTTCCTTGCCGGCATCGCCCTCGCGCTCGCCGTCGTCGAAGCATTCGCAACGCGCGCGCTGCGGCGCGCATTGCCGTGGCTCGGATTGGAGATCGGTGCGGAGAGTCTGGCCTGGACGACGATCAGGCTCATCATTGCCGTGGCCTTGCTGGCTTGTCTCGTTCTGCTCGGATCTCTCTGAACGCCGCGGCCGCACCGTCGCTCTCGATGTTGTGAATTCGCGTGCCCCGTAATCGGGACCTTATGCCGCTTGTCCAGGTGCACGACCGAGCCGCGCGTTTACCGGAAATTTACCCCTGCTCATGAGCGACGGTATCATTTGCTTAGACTTTGACCGCTACCGTTGAATTACGGAAATACTCCGCAACCCGATTGGCGCTGATGTCCGTCGCAGAATTCCTCAGGCAGCGTGCAGTGGAAGTCACCGTGAGCGGCAGCTACTCGCTGCCGCGCTGGTACGATTGCGAGGGTAAGCTCCGCACCTTCGCCTGCCGGACCAAGCGCGTCTCGCCGTTCCGCATGATCGTGGACGTGCCCGTCGTCGGCAAGATCGGCGAGCGCGTGACCTCCTATTTCCAGGATTTCGGCGAATTCCAGTGCACGATCAGCGCGACGCTGAAGTCGGGCTTCCTGATGGAACTCGACATGACGCGGGCGCGGCGCGCCTGGATGTCGGAGAAGCTGACCTGGCTGGAGAAAAAGCAGAAGGACGCCAACGTCCAGGAGCTGCGGAATGACGCCCGCTTCGTTCCGCAGGTCTCGCACACGTTCCTGACGCTCGCCGACGGCAGCATCCATCCCTGCTTCATCATCGACGTCTCCACGGCCGGCGTCGCCATATCCTGCGAATACGACCCACCGGTCGGAACCGCGCTTGCGGTCGGCGCCTGCGTCGGGCGCGTCATCCGCAAATTCGACAACGGCTTTGCGGTCAAATTCGCCGTGAAGCAGCAGCGGGACGACCTCGTCCGCCTGATCGTGCGCTCGCCCCTGCAACAGTCGGCCTGAGCCGGCCCGGCCCCATCTTAACTCTTTCTTAACTAAATACTGGAGGTTGCGACCCCTGCGCGATAGGGTGTGACCCAGTCCGTCCGCAATCATTGCGGGCCTAGCCTATTTGGAAGTCCCGAATGACTATCGCTGACGCTGAGTTCGTCCAGGCAGAGACCACTCAGAGCGCGCCCACCGCCGCCAAGCCGCAGCTTCCCCCCGGTGTCGTGACCGAGGGACCGCTCGTCAAAGCCAAGCTGCGCGAAAGCTATCTCCTCCTCGGCATCCTCTACGTCGGCGCGGTCGCGGGCATCGTCTGGGCCGTCACGCAGGGCATCGGCAAGGTGGAGCTGTTTACGTTTGCCTGGATGTTCGCGCTGACGACATTCGGCATCGGCGCCGGCATGCATCGCCTGTTCGTTCATCGCAGCTTCCGTACCGGCCCGATCATGCGCGTCTTCTTCTGCGCCATTGCCCAGATGGCGGTGCAGGGCTCGATCGCCAAATGGGTCGCCAACCACCGCCGCCACCATCTCTACGCCGACGACGTCGGCGATCCCCACAGCCCGCAATTCGACGGCTTCGGCAACCGCTATGTCAGCGCGTTCAAGGGCTTCCTGCACGCCCAGGGCAGCTGGGTGTTCGACCAGGCGACCACCGACAACGAATACTATGCCAAGGACATCCTCGCCGATCCGATCGCGATGTTCTTCGTGCGGACGCGCTGGGTCTGGTACGGGATGTCGGCCGTGTTCATCCCCGGCGTCATCGGCTACGTTTTCGGCGGCCTGCACGCCATGATCGGCTGCGTGCTGTTCTCCGGCCTGCTCCGCGCCTATCTCCTGATCCTCGTCAGCCAGCTCACCGGCTCGGTCTGTCACGCCTACGGCTATCGCCGTTTCGAGGTCGACGACGCCTCGACCAACGAGTTTGTGACCACGATCCTCACCTTCGGCGAGGGCCTCCACAACAACCATCACCGCTTCCCGCGGGACGCCTATCTCTCGCACGCCTGGTGGGAGATCGATCTCAACGGCCTGATCATCTTGGGCATGGAGAAGATCGGCCTCGTCCACGACGTCTTCCACGCCTCGCACCGCCAGCTGGAGCTGGCGTCCGAAGCGGAAGCGCAGGCAGCCACGACGACGCGCTGAACCGGCAGGCGGCGGCCGTCCTCCGGCCGTCTTGCCTCCGCATCGCTGCCCTATCGCGGCCCCATTGCGGGATCAGCTTTTGAGGGTCTGTGCCTCGCGCCGGACCTCATTTGCAGACTTGCGATCGGGGGACCGAATGGCAGTCGACAAGATCACCTGGGACAGGGTCGGCCGGGTTACCGAGCCCGGACGCTACATCTACACGTTCGGCTGGCTCACCATCACCGCCGGCGATCTCGAGATCTGGAAACGATATCCGCAGGCCGCGTTCACGCTGCTCGCGCAGCATGCCGAGCCGGACGAGTCCACCGGCGAGGAGTTTCACCTCGGCGCCTTCGACATCGCCCCCGAGGAGCCGCTGCCGTTCACGACGCACTGAAGGCTGCAAGCGGCCCCGACCGCCCTGCCGCCACGCGCCGATTCGAGCCCCCGCAAGCAGCGTCTGGTGGAAGGCGCGGCTGCAGCGGACGCAGGCCACTGCGGGAACGCATGGCATGCACGTTGCTTAACAATCGCCATGATGCATGTCGCCGCCGTCGATCAAGCCTTCCTGCTGCTGCTGGTCGTGTTCTGCCTGGGCTCGTGCCTCGTGCGCGTCTTCTGGGAGCTCGAGCAGGTGCGGGCGCGCCGTACCGCCACCTCGCCCCGCCGGCGCACAAGGAAGCATGACTAGGCCATCGACCCGGCCGCGCGTTGTCCCTGCGGACGCAACGCCGCCTGCCGGACCCGCCGTCGGAGACGTGCATCGTGAATCGAAGAAACCTGGGCATTTCCTTGATTTAACTTACCAATCGCAGCCCGATCCCGGACGTGCGATTGCAACCAACCATGACCGACACGCCCGACAGGCAATAGATGGTACTTGCACTCGATCCCTGCGGTGGTGCGGATGAACGGGAGCTATCACGCGCGTTAAGCGAGGCGACAGCAAGCGCATGACACATGGTCGCAGCGGTAAATGTAGATAAGCGGATCAAGGGAACCTATTTTCGGCGCCGATGTATCTGATTGAAGCATTACCCACCGTTATCGGAACTGCTGCCATCGCCCCGGCGCTGCTGATGCTGTGGCTTGTCATTGCCGCCGAAGAGCGCCCGGGACCACCGGCCCAGGTCTGGACCGCGTTCCTGCTCGGCGCGGCCAGCATCTCCCTGTTGGGCCTCGCCCGCGCGCCCTTCGCCAAGATGGTCGCAGCCCCGGACAATCCCTGGGCGGCGCTGGCCATGCATTCGATCTTCGGCGTCGCGCTGCCCGAGGAAGCCGTCAAGGTGGTCGCCATCGTGCTGGTCTCCTCGACCAAGCGGCGGACCTTCGCCAATCCGATGGACACCGTGGTCTATGGCGCCGCGGTCGGCCTCGGCTTCGCCGCCTACGAGAACCTCGCCTATCTCGTCCAGCATGCCGAGATGTGGCGCTCGCTGGCCGCCTTGCGCAGCGTGCTGACCGTGCCGTTCCACGGCG
>Ga0207647_10001412_pt1 | contig 18439 bp, 15 predicted proteins | sample KBSCornC2_FD_184295 | JGI IMG/M metagenome (GOLD analysis project Ga0207647, IMG submission 184295) | Corn rhizosphere microbial communities from Kellogg Biological Station, Michigan, USA - C2 (SPAdes) (version 2) | ecosystem: Host-associated > Plants > Roots > Rhizosphere ... | reverse complement strand
GCCCCGGCGTTAACCGGCTGCCTTCACATTCACCGTCTCCGGCACGGGCGTCAGCGGCCGGCGCTCGCTGAACCAGGACACCAGATTGTCGACGCACAGGTCCGCCATGGCGCGGCGCGTGTGGTGCGAGGCCGAACCGACATGCGGCAACAACGAGGTGTTGGGCGCTTCGAGCAACGCATTGGGCACATTCGGTTCGTCGGCAAACACATCAAGCCCTGCCGTCAGAATGGTTCCCGATTTCAGGGCCACGATCAAAGCCGCCTCATCGACCACTGAACCGCGTGAGACATTGATGAGGACCCCGCGGGGACCGAGCGCCTGGAGCACCTCGGCATTGATGAGGTGACGGGTCGCCTCCCCGCCGGGCACGATCACCACCATCGTATCGACCGCCTTCGCCATCTCGATCAGATGGGGATAGTGCGTATGGACCACGTCCTTCGCCGGGTTGCGCGAATGATAAACCACCGGTACGCGCGCCGCTTCCAGCCGGCGCCCGATCGCCTGCCCGATCCGGCCCATGCCGACGATTCCGACCTTACGATCGCGCAAGGATCCTACGCTCAGTGGATAGGCCTGCGTGCGCCACAGGCCGGAGCGGAGATAACGATCGGCCTTGATGAATTCACGCAGCGTGGCAGTCAGAAGACCGAGGGTGAAATCGGCCACCTCTTCGGTCAGCACGTCCGGCGTATGGGTCACCACGATGCCATGTTCTCGCGCATAGGCGCTATCGACATGATCGTAGCCGACGCCAAAGCTCGAGATGATTTCGAGCTTTGGAAAACGCGCGAGCACCGGCGCGCTGGCTGGAACCATGAAGGTCACCGCCATGCCACGGATATCGGCCAAAAGTTCGGGGGACAGGCGCTCCAGATCGCTGACATTTTCGGCGACGTGCAACACGAACTGATCCGAGAAGGCCTTCTCGATATGGGGCTTGCTCGGTCCATAGACCAACAGATGCACCCGCTCCGAGGGTATGATTCCCGCCGACATCAATCCTCCCGAGCCAGCGCACTCTCGTGCCAACGCCGCAGCATGAGATGAGAGGCTAACGCCAGCACCGCATGGATGACAATCCCGGCGACTGAAAGCAAGAGTAGGGCTGCGAACATGCGCGGAATGTTTAGACGGTAGCCGGATTCCGCGATCCGGTACGCAAGGCCTGAGCCTGCTCCGGCGGTGCCGGCGGCGATTTCGGCGACGACCGCACCGATCAGCGACAAGCCACCGGCGATCCGCAATCCCCCAAGAATGAACGGGAGTGCGGCGGGCAATTCCAGATAGCGCAAGGTTTGCAGCCGCGAAGCGCCGTACAGGCGGAACAGGCCACCGAGATTGCGATCGACCGAATTGAGCCCGAGCGTGGTGTTGGACAGCACCGGAAAGAAACCAACGATCCAGGCGCAGACGATCACCGCCGTCTGCTGCGGAAGATAAATCAACAATAGCGGCGCAATGGCAATGACCGGCGTGACCTGCAGCACCACCGCATAGGGAAACAGGGAATATTCGACCCAGCGCGACTGGTGAAACAGCAATGCCAGCGCGATGCCGCCAAACGCAGCCGCGATAAAACCTTCCAGTGTCGTCAACAGCGTGGTCATCAGCGACGGCCACAGCACCGGCCAGTCCGTCGCCAATGTCTGCAGCACCGCGGAAGGCGCGGGCAGCACGTAAGGCTGGATCTGGTTCACCCGGATCACCCACTCCCAGAGCAGGAGACCCGCGACCAGCACGACGACCGGCATCAGAATTCGCGCCCAGCGTGAGCCGGCCTCCGGAGCCGGCGCCGGATTCACGACGGGGGCGATCGGGCCTGGCGGCGGTACGGATGTCATGGGCGCTCCCTGGGAAGCAGCGCGGCCGACACCTCGCGGCAATAGGCGACGTATTCGGGCGAGGTTCGGAACTCTTCGGTCCGCGGCGCCGACGTCGCGATATCAAAGCAGGCGCCAATCCGTCCGGGACGCGGCGTCATCACCAGAATACGTTGCGACAAATAGACGGATTCAAATACCGAATGGGTGACGAAGATGATGGTCTTGCGCAGCGCCCGCCACAGCGTCAGAAGGTCATTATTGAGCTGGAAGCGCGTGATCTCATCCAGAGCGGCGAACGGTTCATCCATCAGCAGAATGTCCGGATCGGTCACCAGCGCCCGCGCCAGCGAGACACGCATTTTCATCCCCCCCGACAACTCGCGTGGAAACGCCTCGGCAAATTCGGCAAGTCCGACCTGCCGCAGCGAAGCTTCGATGCGAGAATGAGCTTCGGTCGTCGGTAGACGCCCGAGCTTCAATGGCAGCCCGACATTGTCGCGAACGCTTGCCCACGGCATCAGGGTCGGCTCCTGAAACACAAAACCGATACCGTGGCCGATTTGACGCGCTGCCGGCGTGGCCAGTTCGACACGGCCGGAGGTCGGTGCCATCAGGCCCGCGATCAGGCGCAAGGCGGTGGATTTTCCGCAGCCCGACGGTCCGAGCAGGGACACGAACTCACCGCGCGCAATCGAGAGACTAAGGGGCCCAAGGGCGAGAAGTCCGTTGGGATAGGACTTGGTGACGTCGCACAGGCTGACCACGTCCGCCTGCCCCAGTGCCGGCTCAGCGACAGCCGGCCGCTTCGAATCCTCGGAATTCACCATCAGAGCTCCGGCGTACGCCGAATGTGGTCCGTCTATTTGTTCGGTCGCAGATCGACGCCGACACCCTTGTTGACGAAACGAAGCGTATAGCCCTTGCGATAGTCGATATCGCTCTTCACCACGCCAGCCTGTACCATCTTCGCATAGAAGCCCGCGATCCGCGCATCCGTCATCGCGCCAATGCCATCGCGCAGCGTATCTCCGGAATCGACAATGCCATATTCCTTCATCTTGGTGACCGAATAGGCCAGGAGATCGTCGGTCATCTCCGGATTGAATTTCTTGATCAGGGCGTTGCCGGGCGAGTTATCGCCATAGAGATAATGGTACCAACCGATGATCGAGGCATCGACAAAGCGTTGCACCAGGTCCGGCTTCTTGTCGATCACTTCCTGGCGGGTTTCGATCAGTGTCGAATAGGCGTTAAAGCCGTAATCGGCCAGCAGGATGACGTTCGGCTTGAACTTGGCCTGTTTCTCGATCGCCAGCGGCTCGGATGTCACATAGCCCTGCATCGCGCTATGCAGGTCGGCAAGAAAGGGCTGTGGATTGAACGTATAAGGCTTCACCTTGGCTTCGCTGAAGCCATACTCGGATTTCAGCCATTGGAAGTAGCTGCTAATGCCCTCCTTGGAGACCAGCAAGGTCAGCGGTTTCAGCTCTTCCAGCTTGGTGATCTTCAGCTCCGGATGCGTCAAGAGCACCTGCGGATCTTTCTGAAAGATCGCCGCCACCGCCACGACCGGCACATTGTTGGCGATGGCGTCAAAGGATTGCAGCGTATTGGCGCTCATAAAGAAATCGAGCTTGCCGGCAATCAGCAACATCCGGTTGTTGTTGTTCGGCCCTCCGGGCACGATCGTCACGTCCAGCCCGTATTTGGCGTAAGTGCCATCCGCCACGGCCTGGAAAAATCCGCCATGCTCGGCCTCGGCCACCCAATTGGTCCCGAACGACACCTTGTCGAGCGCCTGCCCCGCGGCCGCACCCATGCTCCCGAACAGGGCGAGTATGACCGCCGTTAACGCTCGCCGCAGAAGGGCCGGTTTCATGATTGGACTCCGCTGATCGTTCTGGCCCATGATGGGCTTTAGGAAATGCCGGCGACGATACCTTGCGCGCGGGCGGAAAGAAATATCGACGCCATGACACCGATCGATTCATCTCGCGACTGGGCCACCTTGCGTTGGCCGCAACTGTCCGGCGCCACGCCGGCGCGGTGGATCGCGGTGTTGCCCTTGGCGGCCACCGAACAGCATGGCCCGCATCTGCCGCTTGGGACCGACAGCATGATCGCCGAGGCCTATCTGGCACGGGTTCGAGAGCTTCTGCCAAAGACCCTTCCAGTAGCGTTCCTGCCCGTTCAGCCGATCGGGATTTCGACCGAGCATATCGACTATCCGGGCACGCTCAGTTTGCCCCCGGAGGTCGCGATCCGGAGCTGGATGGAGATCGGCGGAAGCCTCGCCCGCGCCGGCCTGAAAAAAATCGTGATGGTCACAAGCCATGGCGGCAATAGCGCGGCGATGACATTGGTGGCGCAAGAGTTGCGCGCACAATGGCAAATGGCGGCGGTGACCACCGCCTGGTCCCGCCTCAGCGGCGCTGAGCATTTATTTCCTGCAGAAGAGGTGCGGTACGGCATTCACGGCGGCGCTGTTGAAACCTCGATCATGCTGGCGCGCTATCCGCAGCATGTCGAACAGGCGGCGATCGCGAACTTCCCATCGCGCTCCATTGTCATGGAAAAAGATTATCGCCGATTGTCGACACAACGACCCGCTCCCTTGGCATGGCAGGCGCAGGATCTGAACGACTGCGGCGCCGTGGGCGATGCGACCCTGGGTTCGGCGGCAAAGGGCGAGCAGCTCCTGAACAATGGAGCGGCCGCGTTCTGCGAATTGCTGGCCGATCTCGACCGGTTCGACGCGGGCACGCTTTCGAGCGAGCCATCGCCTTAGAGTGGATTCGCCTCTCAAAGGTTCAAAGCGCCGCCGGCTTTTTTTACCATGCGACTTGAAAAAATCCGGCGCTGGGCCTCGAACCGGCTTTGCCGATTCTCCGTCCAACGGGCATGCGCGACCTAATCCAGGATCGCCACTAACCGGATGGAGTTCATCATGTCTCTCAAAACCACAATTGCCGCTGCTGCACTCGTCGCCTTGACCGCTACCGCCAGCATGGTTTCGACCACCACCCCTGCCGAAGCCAGGCCCTATGGGCTCGGTTGGGGCGTCGGTGCAGGCCTGGTCGGCGCCGCTATCGTAGGCAGCACCATCGCCGCCAGTGAAGGCTATGGCTATTACCCCGGCTACCGCCGCTGCGGGTGGGTGCCGCAATTCGATGCCTTCGGTAACTATGTCGGCCGGGTACGCACCTGCAATTATTACTGAGCGTTACCCGACCAGATTTGATGTGGATCACGCGTCCGGCGCGGGCGCCTCATCCACCCCGTGCCGAACACGGCCCGCCCGGAGGTCCCCCCGGGCGGGCCAATTGCTTTTGGATGTTGCACACTTGTCACCGGCCTGCGGCAATTAGACCGAGAAGGCTCCTTCTTATTGCAAATGGAAATGAGTTGCAATAAGTCCGAGAACAGCCCATTGATCGGCAGCCGCCGATTTCCGATAGCAATAATATGATGCGACAAAATTTTCCCCGAAGCCGCCGACTCTGGCCCGATCCGGTGCGGTTCACGCGACGAGTGGCCAAAGGCGGCGTCCTGTTTTGTCTGATCAGTGGAGCTGCGGCCGCCGAACCTGCCGTCAAGCTGCCGGTGAAGGCTCTCAAGACGACGCCCGAGCAGACTGTCTTCGACTGGAGCGGAATTTATATCGGCGCGCATTCAGGCTTTGGCCGTGGCAATTCCCGCGCACTCCTCACCGATCCTGCGCCTGTCGTCGCCAATTCCGATTTCGGCGGCATGATCGGCGGTGTGCAGGCTGGCTACAACCGGCAGCTTTCCTCAGGCCTCGTGGTCGGCATCGAGGGCGACATCAGCTTTCCCAATGCGCTGATATCGAACTCGATCGTCTCTTCGCTCGCGACAGCCAATACAAGCGTGATCGAGCAAACTGATTACATGGCCGCGATTCGCGCCCGTCTCGGCTACGCCTCCGGTCATTGGCTGCTCTACGCGACCGGTGGATTGGCTTTCGCTGGCGAACGTTTTCTCAACATGCCGGCCATCGGCAACAATGAAAAGATTTTGAATACGCGGCTCGGCTGGGCCGCCGGCGCTGGGGCCGAATATGCCTTCGCGCCGGATTGGAGTTTGCGGCTCGAATATCTTTACAGCCGGTTCGAAGATGCTGACATTCGCTTTGCCTCCGGCACCCGGCTCGCCTCAACGCTGGACTTCGGGTCGCTGCGCGTCGGCCTCAACCGCAAGATCGATTGGCCGGATTCGGGTCGGAAGCTGCGGACAGCTCTTTCCGATCCGGAATCCGATCGATGGGAAATCCATGGCCAAAGCACCTATCTGGCGCAAGGCTACCCGGCGTTTCGGGCGCTCTATACCGGCCCCAACAGCCTGACTCCGTCACCGCAGGCCCAGGCGACCTGGAGCAACAGCCTGTTCCTCAATGTGCGCCTGTGGCAAGGCGGCGAACTCTACTACAATCCCGAGCTGCTGCAGGGTTTCGGCCTGAGCGACACGGTTGGAGCGGGCGGGTTTCCGAGCGGCGAAGCGCAGAAATCCAATTTTCCCTATCCGCATTACAACACCTCACGGTTGTTCCTGCGTCAGACGTTCGGCTTTGGTGGCGAGCAGGAGGAGTTGGCGAGCGGTCCAAGTCAGTTGCCGGGGAAGGTCGATGTGTCGCGGCTGACGATCCAGCTCGGCAAATTCGCCGTGCCCGATATTTTCGACGGCAACGCCTATGCCAAGGACGCCCGCAAGGATTTCATGAATTGGGCGATGTGGGCGCCCGGTGCCTTCGACTACTCCGCCGACAAGGTGGGCTTAAGCTATGGCGCCACCGCCGAATTCAACCAGAAACAATGGGCGCTGCGTTCGGGCTATTTCCTGATTCAGTCAGTGGCCAATTCGAGCAGCTTCGACACCCGTGTGCCTGAACGCGGCACCTATGTGCTCGAACTTGAAACGCGCTATTCGCTGTTTTCGCAGCCCGGAAAGATCCGAACCATCGGCTGGATGAACAGCGCTTATTCAGGAAGCTATCGCGAGACGCTCGACAACCCGGCGCTCAATCTCGACATCTCACAGACCCGCACCGGCCGAATCAAATACGGCTATGTCGTCAACCTCGAACAGGCGCTGAACGACGAAATCGGACTGTTCGGTCGCTGGAGCTGGAATGACGGCAAGACCGAAATCATGGCGTTTACCGATATTGACGCCAGCCTTTCGCTAGGCGCCTCCATCAAGGGGACACGCTGGGGTCGCCCCGACGACGTGATCGGGCTCGGCGGCGCGATCAACTCGCTGTCCCGAGACCATCGCGATTTCATCGCCGCTGGCGGTCTTGGCATTCTGATCGGCGACGGTCAGCTCAACTACCGACGGGAACGGATCCTTGAGAGCTATTATGCCTACGCTCTCAACAAGCAATTCACCTTGACCGGCGACTACCAGTTGATCGTGAACCCCGCCTATAATGCCGACCGCGGCCCGGTTTCGATCTTTTCCGGCCGCTTGCACGGCGAATTCTGAGCGTGTCCTTTCACGTCTAAAGTGGTTCAGATCGCAGGCGCAAAGGAATCCGGCCTTGCCATCGCCCAGGCCTCGCGGAAGCGGCGATCGTTGGTACCCTCCAGTAATTCGCCAGGACGAAGTTCGGGATAGAGCCGCGTGAACGAGGCCACGTCGGTGGTGGAGATGCGCTGCGAGAAATGAAGGGGCCTGATCTCTTGCGGATGGTCGAGGCCGGCGGCTGCCAACAATTCGGCGAGTTCCATCAGCGTCGCGCGATGGTAGTTGTAGACCCGTTCGGCCTTGTGCGGGACAACCAGCGCCCGGTAACGCGCCGGGTCCTGCGAGGTGACACCGGTCGGGCAATGATCGGTATGGCAGCTTAGGGATTGAATGCAGCCGAGCGCGAACATGAAGCCGCGCGCCGAATTGCACCAGTCGGCGCCGATTGACATGGCGCGCGCCAGGTCGAATGCGGTCGCGATCTTTCCCGCGGCGCCGATGCGGATACGGTCACGCGCGTTGATCCCGACCAGCGCGTTATGAACGAAATTGACCCCTTCGCGCATCGGCATGCCCAGATGATCCATGAATTCCAGCGGTGCCGCGCCGGTGCCGCCTTCCTTGCCATCGACGACGATGAAGTCCGGATAGATGCCACTCTCGCGCATCGCCTTGCAGATCGCGAGGAATTCCCAGGGATGGCCGACGCACAGCTTGAAGCCCGCCGGCTTACCGCCGGACAGCCGCCGCATTTCGCCGATGAAGGCCATCATTCCCAGTGGCGTCGAAAACGCGCGGTGCGAAGCCGGCGAAATACAGTCCTGGCCCATTGGCACGCCGCGGATCTTGGAGATTTCCTCGGAAACCTTGGCGGCCGGCAGCACGCCGCCATGGCCCGGTTTGGCGCCCTGGCTCATCTTGAGTTCGACCATCTTGATCTGTTCGTCGGCCGCCACGCGCTCGAATTCCTGCGGGTTGAAACTGCCGTCCGGGTTACGGCAGCCAAAATAACCAGAGCCGATCTCCCAGATCAGATCGCCGCCGTTTTGCCGGTGATAAGGACTAACCCCGCCCTCCCCGGTGTCCTGCGCGAACCCGCCTTTCCGGGCGCCGGCATTGAGTGCCCGCACCGCGTTCGGGCTCAGCGCGCCGAAGCTCATGGCTGAGATGTTAAATACGGACGCCGAATAAGGCTTCGTACAATCCGGACCTCCGATCGTGATCCGGAACGTCCCGTCTCCTCGCGGGCGGGCCGCCATGGAGTGATGCATCCACTCATAGCCTTCGCGGTAAACATCCTCCTGCGTGCCGAACGGGCGTTTATCCAGCACCATCTTGGCGCGCTGATAGATCACCGCGCGGGTATCACGGCTGAACGGCATGCCGTCCTTTTCGCTTTCGAAGAAATACTGCCGCATCTCGGGCCGGATTTGCTCGAGCAGAAAGCGCAGATGGGCTGAGATAGGATAGTTGCGCAGGACGGCGTGATTCTGCTGCACCAGGTCATAGAAGCCGAGTGCCGTCAGCGCCGCGAAAATCATGGCCGGCACCAGCACCAGATGCCGGACGCCGGGATCGGAGAGTCCGATACCGGCCAGGAGCACCGTCGCCACGCCGCAGATCGTCAGCACGATAAAGCGCGGCGAAAAAGGAAGCATCAGCGTCGCCATGGGCCCTCCGGCCGTTCCTCCGATGGATCGGGCGCGATTCTACACTGCCGATCAGAACAAGAGGTATACGATATAGGGAGCGCATTTACCGATGCGACGCCCGAAGGTTGACAATCCAGGCGTCGGAGAGGCTCTCAGGAACCGGCTCGGCGGATATTAGGACAGCGGACAAGACCGCGACGACCGCAACCGGGTGGCCGTAGAACAGGGAAGGGCAAAACGCGCGCTAGCGTTCGACGAAGGCCTTTTCGATGACGAAATGGCCGGGCTCGCTATGATTGCCTTCCTGGAAGCCGCGACCTTCCAGCATCTGGCGCAATTCCTCCAGCATGGCCGGGCTGCCGCACATCATGATGCGGTCGTTCTCCAAATTGAGCGGCGGCTGGCCAATATCGTTGAACAATTGCTCGGAGGTGATCAGGTCGGTGATCCGACCACGGTTGCGGAATGGCTCGCGGGTGACGGTCGGATAATATTCAAGCTTGCCGTCGAGCAGCGGCCCGAAAATTTCATCTTCCCGCAGCCGGGCGACCAGCTCCTCGCCATAGGCCAGCTCGGAAACCTGGCGGCAGCCATGGACCAGCACGATGCTGTCATACCGCTCATAAACTTCGGGATCCTTGATCAGGCTGGCGAAGGGCGCAAGGCCGGTGCCGGTCGAGAGCAGCAGCAGCCGTTCGCCGGGAACGAGATTATCCGCGATCAGCGTTCCCGTCGCCTTACGACCGACCAGGATGGTGTCTCCTTCACGGATTTTCTGAAGCTTGGACGTCAACGGTCCGTCGGCGACCTTGATGCTGAAGAATTCCAGCGCCTCCTCGTGATTGGCACTCGCCATGCTGTAAGCGCGCATCAGCGGCCGGCCTTCCACTTCCAGCCCGATCATGGCGAACTGTCCGTTCTGGAAACGGAAGGCCGAATCCCGGGTGGCGGTGAAACTGAACAGCGTGTCCGTCCAATGGCGTACAGAAAGAACTTTCTCTCGATAGAAGGCGCTCATGAAACCTGATTTCCTTTGGCGGCGAGGCCGTAGAACTTTTCTGCTGTTGGCTGGAAATGCCGAAAAACCCGCAGAAACATTGAACAAGTTGGCCTTTCAACTACGCCGAAATCACCAATAGTCAACCCATGGAGGGCACAAAGTCGCGACCAAAAATTTCCTTTTGAACGTGTTTGCGACAGGGAAATTTCAACGCGGGCGAGGAATGACGGCTATAGTCCGGCCGAAGGAAATATCGACCGTGACGACCGGATATCCGCATGAAACAACTTCGTGAGTTCAGGGCGGGAAAGCCGCGCTCCTATCCGGACCAGAGCATTTATGCGGCCTATGCCGCTGACGGGTTCGGCCTTCATTTCGAGGATATCGACGGAGGCAGCGGACTTGTCTTCAAGGTCGCCTCGGCGCGCTCTGCGGTCTATTTCGCGGCGGGTCGTTGCTCTTGGTATCCGCAGAACAGCGCCACCGCCACCACGCAGGCGACCGACAAATATTTCGCCAGCAAAATCCTCGAACATTCGGATGTCGCGACACTGGGCGGCGCCTATTTTTTTCTCGACGACCGTTACCGCGCCTATCGCCCACCGGACCATGACCGGGAAGATGCGATCCGGCATTTCATGGCGATCGGCGCCTCCGCTTTCATCAAGCCGCTCACCGGATCGCGCGGGGATTTTGCCTGCGCCGTGCACGGCGAGCCCATGCTGCACGGCTATCTCGACAGCGTCGCGCGCCATTACGATTCGATCCTGATCCAGCCGATCGTTGCCGGCCGCGAGTTCAGGATCTTCCTGCTCGACGACGAAATCGCTTATGTGGCGCGCAAAAGGCCGCCGGCACTGACCGGCGATGGTGTCCATACCATCGGCGAACTTCTCACTGCCCATAACGCAGCGCTTTCCGCCCGCGGCCTGTCGGCGGCCTCCTGCGGCGAGCTTGGATTGGATGCCATTTTGCCAAAAGGCAAGACATGGCCAATTCCGGGCAGGACGAATTTGAGTGCGGGCGGCACCATGACCCTGGAGCCGCCGGAGGGCCACCCTCAAGCCTGTGAACTCGCGCGGCGCGCCAGGCGGGCGCTCGGATTGCGGGTGGCGGCCATTGACCTGTTCACCGACATTGCCGGCGACGCCCAAACCATGCGGGTCATCGAGGTGAACGGCAATCCGTCGACCCATCTTCTGGAAGACCTCGGACGGGAAGACCTGATTGCGAAAATCTGGCGACACACGTTTTCAACCATGGGACTTCTCGGTGCGTGAGGGGCCGATGTTTGATCTGCCAAAATATGGCGCCGGCATCTGCCTCGCCCGGCTCTCCGAATTACTGGAGGCATTCGAGATCGACCGCATCTGGCTCAGTCGCATCTCGGTCGTGGTTACCGGATCGAATGGCAAGGGCTCGACGGCTGCCTTCTGCGGCGCGATCGCTCGCGCGCGGGGGCTGCGGACCGGTCTTTTTACCTCACCGCATCTATTTCGGTTCAACGAGCGCATCCAGATCAATGGCGAGCCGATCGGCGATGACGATTGGCGCCGCCATCACGACGAGGTCATGGCTGCCATCGAGCCGATCAGCCGGCGGCGCGGCGAAGGTTTCGGCAGCTTCGAGGCGATGTTTGCGCTCGCCTGTCTCCACTTCAAGGAACAGGCTTGCGACTTCGCGGTGTTCGAAGCAGGGATCGGCGGCCGCTTCGATCCGGTGCGGCTGGTGGGCTCATCGATCACGGCCGTGACCTCGGTCAATCTCGAACATGTCGAGCTATTGGGAAATTCGTTGCCGGCGATCTGTTCGGACAAGAGCGACGCCTGCGCCGCGCCCGGCACGATCATCTATGGCGAGAATTGCCGGCCGCTGCGCGCTCATATTCTGGAATATAACCGCAGCCGCGAGATCGGGAGCCTGTTCGTTAGGGACGAGATCGGCATTGCCAATGAATCCGCTTCTCCATCAGCGCAACGCTTCGACCTGACATTCGGCGGGGAAACCTTGCGCGGCCTTGAGACGAGCCTGATCGGCTCGTTCCAGTTCAACAATGCCGCGATCGCGGCCACATTGTTTCTGTTGTGGCAGCAACAGAATGCGCAGGATACGGCCGAGGAGAATGAAGCCGCGCTCCGCACCGGCTTGCGAGGAGCGCGCTGGCCTGGCCGCCTGGAAACGATTGCGCAAGATCCCCTGACCATCATCGATGTCGGCCATACGCCTGACGGTATCCGGCAATCGCTCGCGAGCCTCAAGGCCATTCATGGCGAACAGGGATGGGTGCTGGTGACCGGCGTTTCCTTCAACAAGAACGTCGCTGAAATTGTGAACGCGCTGGCGCCATCCTTCGATCAGATCGTCTGCACCTCAGCCCATCATAAGGGCGCCGATGCAAGTGAGATTGCGCAGGCCGCGCGAAACGCCCATGCCGCCGCCATGGTGCATGTCGCCAGGGATGTCGCGGATGCGGTGAGGATCGGCCGCGAGATCGCGCGCGCATCAAACCGAAAAATCTACGTCGCGGGCGGATTGTTTCTGGCCATCGAATTTGCGGCGGTGGTCGAGGGCCGGGCGTTGGAAGAGCTGAATTTCTACTGAACGTCGCGTTTTTCTTAGGTTCCGATTGCGAAATCTTTTGCTGCCCTCTAGCCTGCCGTCCATCGACGCGGGCGTCCGACATCAAACGAGACGCACACGATGAACCACGCGGGAGAAATGCCATGAGCGACCGCACCAACCGCCAGATCTTGCTAATCGAAAAGCCGAAGGGAAAACTCGGGCCGGAGCATTTCAGGATGGTGCAAGGCACGATACCCGAACCGAAAGAGGGCGAGGTGTTGGTGCGCGTGTGCTATATCTCGCTCGATGCCGCCAATCGCGCCTGGATGCATGGTGCCACCTATCGCGCGGCGGTCGAGACCGGCTCCGTGATGGCCGGCGGGGCCATTGCCGAAGTGATCGCCTCAAACGCGCCCGGCTTTGCCAAGGGTGATCTCGTGTTCGGCGATACCGGATGGCAGGAATATGCGGCCCTGCCCGCAAAGCATCTGCAGAAGCTGCCGCGGCTTGAGCCGACGACACATCTTTTGAGTGTCTTCGGGATCGCCGGCCTCACCGCCTATTTCGGCCTGCTCTCCGTCGGCCAACCGAAGGCCGGCGAGACCGTGGTGGTTTCCGCCGCCGCTGGCTCGGTCGGCTCGCTGGTCGGACAGATCGCCAAGATCAAGGGCTGCCGGGCAGTCGGCATTGCCGGCGGCAAGGACAAGTGCCAGTGGCTCACGTCAGAACTAGGCTTCGATGCTGCGGTGGACTACAAGGATCGGGGCATGTTCCCCGCGCTGAAAGCGGCGGCGCCGAAAGGGATCGATGTCTATTTCGACAATGTCGGCGGCGATATTCTTGAAGCCTGCCTGTCCCAGATGAACCTGAACGGGCGCATCGCTTGCTGTGGCGCGGTCTCGCAATATGACGAGCCCTCAGGCGCCGGTCCGCGCGGTGTGCCCGGCCTCATCGTGGTGAAGCGGCTGACCCTGCGCGGCTTCATTGTGATGGATTTCGCCGCGCGCTATGGCGAGGCGCTCGCTGATCTGCAGTCCTGGGTGAAGGCAGGCCAGATCAAGGTGCAGGAAGACATCATCGAAGGCCTCGAAAACACCCCGCGCGCGCTGGTCGGCCTGTTGGCAGGCGAAAACCGCGGCAAACGGATGGTCAAAGTCGGTTAAGCCCATCAAGGCTTTCCGCGAGGCTGCAAAGCGCACACCAGACTCGTCCCGCTCGTTCGGCACGCCGCTCGGATCATCTTGCCCCCCCGAGCGAAAGCAACCGACTGCCTCACGTGACCGCGCTCGAAAAGAACAATCGCTTCGGATTGTCCGACCAGTCGATCTGCGGGACCGGCTTGATCTCGACGGCGAACGCAACGTCGCTGGCTTTGATCAGGTATTTTCGCAGTGCGGCCTCTTCGTCGGTAGTGAGGGAGTCCCGTCCGCCAACCTCGACAATGATCTTGTCGAGCGCAACCTGCCGAACACGACACTCCTTGAAGTCGAGAATGTCCAGCAGTGTCCGAGTCGATACGTAGAAGGGCAGCAGCTTACCGTTGGGATGCCGGAGAAAATGCTTGCCGCGTCCGTATATGTTGGAAATTGTCGGTCCATCGTGCCCGCACGGGCATTGCGGCTCCAATTGGCCAAAATCGCCTATATCGTAGCGAATGATCGGTGTCGCGAATGAATGCAGATGGGTTACGAGCAATCGTCCCAGGGTCTTGCCGTTGTACGACACTGTCGTCTGATCATCATACTCGACGATGACGTTGGAGTGGGCAACGTGGAAATATCCCTGATGCTTCGAGCATTCGAAGGCAATCGGACCGGTTTCCCCTGCCGAATAGTTCGATAACGAGCGTACGCCGATTTCGGCGAGCGTGCTGACGACATTGGGATCACGGTAGTCGTTCAGGTGAAGCCACACCTTGACGCCGACGGTCTTGAAGAGATCGAGCCCGCCGTGCTCGAGCAGGATATCGATATATCTGTTGGCACAGACCAGATACCCTGCGCGGGTCTTCAGCATTTCCTCGACCAGTGCCTTGGTGTCGTATTGGTCGATGATCTTCTTCGCCGATCCGTTGCGAAACACCTGACTGAGGGGGCCAGCCCAGGACGGGTTGGTTTCCACGGCCAACGATTTCTTTTCCAGTTTCGCAAGGCTAACGGCCGGGATGATCTGCACCCGGTCCTCCGCCAGTGACAGATTGTTGATGAAATATTGAGCCAGGCTTCGGATGACGTTGTAGTAGCCGTTCTCGGGACAGACGTAGACCTTCACCGGCGCGCCGGTAGAGCCCGTTGAAGCGTAGCTCGCGAACGGCGCCTGGCCATCCGTTGCGGTGAGCGAGCCTTCGGCTTCGGTTTGCGCAGCAATGTCGGCGCGTGTCAGGACCGGAATGAATTTCGACAAGCCCTGATCGGTGCGCGAGGGCAGCCGCTTTCGCCAGAACGCCGAGCGGGACTGGGCGTGCCGAAGCAAAATCTTCACTTGTCGGTTTTGCCAATTCTCGCGCGCGGCGCGATCGCCATTTTCGACCAGGTCGATCGTGGTGATATTGGCCAGGTCGTTCTGGGCAGTCGGATTCAAAAAGGCGAAGGGATGGTCGATGTAGGCGCGCGGGTTGAGCGGTCGCCCGTTGAATTCTGTCAGCATGATGCCGCTCGCCTCGATTCTCGCATGCTTTTCTGTGGCCGCTTCGGTGGCCCGGGCCAGTTCAACGAACTAACCATCCTCGGCCCGCCCGATGAAATGGGTCATGAGAAACTGCTCTAGGTCCGGTTTCGAGCGAGCCCAATGCCAAGCGCCGTTGGCGCCGATCACGATATCGGACAGCTCAAAGCCTTGTTTCGCCAGCCCGCCGTACCTTCCGCCGTAATTGCGTTTGTCAAGGCTGCCATGCCAAAGATGATAGAGGCGGCCCTCGACGTAACCGATCCGTTTTCCGACCGTTTGATAGAACTGGTTCGCCCACCTCAGATAATGCTTTTCCCGCTCCGGCGTGAGTTGAAAAGCCTCAGCGATCCTATCCTGCTCGCCATACATCGCATGGACCACCGCCCTGGTGGCGCCTCCCACGATCATCGCATCATACAGCCCATGCTGTAGCAAAATCTCGCGCCGCGCCGCCCAGGCCAATCCCCACGCAAAGGATCGCCGGTTTGGCCCGGGCGTCGGAAGCCGCTCGGACTTCGTGTCATGCATGAGGCTGACGATCCCCTGGCCGGACGGCGGGGTATCGCGGTAATCGAAATTGGTGTGGTGATCCTCCGGCTTGAGATCGACCTGCTGAGACAAAAGCTGGACTACATTGAATTGCCGAAGCTGGCGGTCAGCTTCGGTCATCCAGTCGGTACGTTCGAATATGACGTCGCCGTCGATCCAGGCGATGTTTTCCACGGAGCCAGGAACCGACTTGAGAGCAATGTTGAGCAGTCTTTCCTTCTGCCAGAGCACAGCTCCTCCGGAAATCCGGATCAAGACATCCGCATCTTTCTCATCCAGCTCAAAGTGGCCGTCGAAGGACAATTCGACGGTGACAAGGGGGACACCGAGGTTCTCGCGAAAAATCCTGTAGTTCGGTCGACGGCCCTTGAAACGCGCGGGATTGAAATAAGACGTTATGGCCCACACACCTGAACCCTTTCGATAGTTGAGCATCTAGCCGATGATAAAAGATAGACGCACGGTCGCCAACGGCCTGCGGAACCAGCGATGCTGATCCAGGAGGCATCGGGCGCATGGTGCTGCCGAATGACTGCTGGAGCCACCAACGTGTCGTTTTACGGGCAGCATGGGCTGATCCGCCCGACGATCACACCGGGACCGCGCTCAGCTTCAGATGCCTGCAGCGGTATGCGCAAAGGGCCCGGCCGATGACCGGGCCCTTCCATCGAGCTTCGCAACGCGTGAAGCTACATCAGAACGTGTAGTTCACGCCCACACGAACGATGTTGCCGTTGAACTTGAAGCTGTCGGTCTTGGTGACGTAGCCGACGGTGTCCAGCCAGTTCGGAACCGTGAAGAAATTGGTCACGCTGACAGAGCCGAGATCGTAATAGAGGTATTCGGCCTTGACCGACCAATGGGCATCGAGCTTCTGCTCGAGACCTGCGCCGACGGTCCAGCCGGCCTTGATCGTGTTGGTCGAGGCATTGGAGCTGAACGGCACCTGGGTGTTAAGTGCAAAGCCGCAGCAGACCGTGGCGTAGTGCCAGGTCACGCTTCCATTGACGTTCAGACCCGCATTCACGTCGCCGTAGGCCAAGCCGCCCGTCGCGAAGAGAAGCGTCGAAGGTGTTGCGAGGAAGCCGAGGCGGCCGCGTACCGTACCGAACCAGTCGATGCCGCTGGAGACCGCCGTCGTGGCTTGCGTGAAGTGGCAACCGAAGCCTTCTAAGTCGCAACTGGGGTCGCTGCTGCTGCCGGACGCGCTCGCCTTGCCCTTCAGGCCCCACCAGGAGAGATCGGACTCAATGCCGAGCAGGATCGTTGGCGACACCATGAAGTTGTAGCCGGCGGTGACGCCGATGCCGAGACCGTGGGAGTTGAACGCCTGATGGGTCGGGATGAGATCAGCGAGGCGAGCCGCATTGCTGCCGAAGCACCCGTTGGTGATGCACGAAAATCGATCGCCACTGCTCGGATCGTAATAGCCGAAATCGAAGTCGGTTTCCCGCGCACCGTTACGGTTGTCCTCATAGCCGACGACGCCGCCGACATAGAAGCCGGCCCAGCCGACGACAGCGGGGGCCGGCACGGGTCGTGCCTTCACAGCGAGATCTGCGGCCTGTGCGCCGAACGCTGAAAGCGAGAAAGCGGCTGCCGTCATAAGGAATTTGGATTTCATTGTTTTGCCCCGGTGTACTTCTTAAATATTTGATAACCCTAGCTTCTAAGGCGATAAAAAAAACTTGAATCAGCCTGCCGCAACCGGAAATCGCCACAAGTGTGGCATTTGAGTGTCACTTAGATTGCTTTGCGGTGCTATTCTACCCTGGGTCGTCCCAGATACCGGCATTCCGCACGGCAGCAAAAAGTTAAAGGCTGATGGCGGCTATCGTTCTTTTACGATGCCGAGGGGGAGGTGCAGCGCAAGATCGGTGCAAATACCACCAGTCAGTCCGGCGGCGAGACAAGTCTAACCAATTGAATTTGGCGATCCCGGCATGACTCGAACATGCGACCTGCGGTTTAGGAAACCGCCGCTCTATCCAGCTGAGCTACGGGACCGAGACCCCTCGTGAAACGGGGCTAATTCCGCGCTGCTTACCAGAGTGGCGGCCTGATCGCCAGTCTGGGTGCGGATATTCCGGCGGCAGAAGCGGGAATCCGATGCGATAACACCCCTTCCGGCCGGCTCTCGTGAAAAGCTGCGGAAAGCTCGGGGTTACTAAGTGACAAGCCGGGCAATGATGGCGACAATGGACAGGTTTGATGTCACCGATTGTCGTGGTTTGGAGTCGTCCGTGGCCCGATCAGCCAAGGCTGTCTTGTTCATAGCGATAGCTGCCATCAGCCTCTCGACGCAGGCCCCTCTCCGCGCGCAATGGTGGTCACGCGCGCCGGCCGATTATGAGGAATGCGCCGACCGCGCGGAAAAAATCTCCGTCAAAGAGCAGCGCACATCCGCGCTTTCGGCGTGCCATTCGCAATTCGCCGGCCGCCGCAAGCCAGGCGGCGGCTATAGCTATTTCGATTTCATGCAGAACCGCAGCTTCGACATCGCCGGGCCCAACCCGACGCCGGAGGAGCAGCGGTATATCGACGAGCAGTATACGGCGTTTTTGGATCGCGAGCGGCAGAGCAGCATCACAGCCGCCCTCAACGCCAAGCAACTGCAGGCGCAACAGGTCTCGCTGCGGCAGGAGGCGGCGACGGCTCCTGTCCCGGTGCCCCGCCCGGCGCCCCTGATGCGAAGG
>Ga0207647_10001410_pt1 | contig 18458 bp, 24 predicted proteins | sample KBSCornC2_FD_184295 | JGI IMG/M metagenome (GOLD analysis project Ga0207647, IMG submission 184295) | Corn rhizosphere microbial communities from Kellogg Biological Station, Michigan, USA - C2 (SPAdes) (version 2) | ecosystem: Host-associated > Plants > Roots > Rhizosphere ... | reverse complement strand
ACGCTCGCCTTTATAAATTGACCCGTGATGAGCTGCGCTACATCCTCGACCCGACTGACGTGATGGGCGCAGACTACCCCAGCGAAACCTTCCGCGTCCTCCAGAACAACGAACGAGCCAAATACGGCGAATATCGAACACGGCGCCTCGTCCTCGCCGCATACGACGAACTGGCCGGACAGAGCTTGCGGCCAAGGCTGGAAGGTTATCGGTAATGGCGTTGTCCACCAGCGCCCGCTGCCGCCCCGTCCACCCTATTTACCGTTCCGAGCTACAACAGGCTGCCTACAACCATGGCTTTCGCAAGGAAAATGGCGAGGCAGATGGGTGGCTCTACTTTCGGTCCGACGAGGGCGTCCCCGGCGAAGTCGCGCTTGCCTCCGGTAGTGAGGCAGACGGCGCGCCCTGGTTTCTCGCCGTGGAACATGCCGGTGTCGCGGCGAAGCTCTGCAACGAGTTCCCGTCGGCCTTGGCAGAGCCCGTCCCGGGCCAATTTCGCGGCGCTTTCGCCTTCTCCGCTCAGGCCGAGATGCGCCAGGCCCTCAGCCGCGCCTTTCATTTGGCCCGGGCGCTTCCAACCTTTCCGCTGTCCCAGTTTGAAGCCGATGTGGCGAGTCTGGGCGACACCGAGGTGGAACGGATCACCCGCGAGCGGATCGGGCAGGGCTATTTCCGCAAGGCACTGCTCGATTACTGGAACAACAAATGCCCGCTTACGGGCATCTCCGAGCGCGCGCTGCTTCGCGCCAGCCATATCGTCCCTTGGGCGCGGTGCGAAAGCGATGAAGAAAGGCTAGACGTTTTCAACGGCCTGCTACTCGCCGCACACTGGGATGCCGCGTTTGATGCCGGTCTCGTCAGCTTTGATGATGGAGGCAGGGCGCTTATCAAACCAGACCTCGATCCGGCGGTGATTTCCCTGCTCGCACCACACGTGATTGCGCCTTTGCCGCTGCTCGAGGCGCATCATCGCCAGATGGCATGGCATAGAAAGCACTTCGGCTTCGAGTGAATTGAATGGCAGAAAACGTACCCAGCGAGGGTCTACGTGACAGAGGGCCCACTCCTTATTTGTTGGTCAGCCCTCTCCAGTTTAACATAAGATATATTATCAGTCTTTTTCCTTTAATATCAATGAGATAATTTTCATGTCTGCGCTTTGAGTGCCAACCGTGCGGCGCGGTCAGCCACGGCTGCCGGAAGTTCACCGAGGCAAGCGTCGCCCTCAAGCCCCGGCACGGTGATGCCACTTGCAACGACCTCTTGGACGCGGGTAGCGAGCGCCACCGCGCGGCGGCGCAGAAACGGCAGGGCCAGGCCCGTATCCCCAGCAAAGCGCTCGAAGCTTCCCCCATCTATTTCTTCAAGCGTGGCGGCGCGCCCGAAACGCATGGCGAGCTTCCCCGACAGTTCTGGCCACATATGGGTCGCCACTAAGTCATAGAGCGGTGCCAGCACCACCTCACCATTGCTCTGGCGAAGGAGGCTATAATTCTTCGCATGGGCGTCCGCGTTGCCGATGATCACATTGAAGATTGCAGCGTCGGCGAGCTTCAGCACCTCGCGTGCCGGCCGGCTCGTCGCCTGGCGCACCAACGCGAAGCAATCACGAAAGGTTGGCCCGCCTTCGCTGGCATATTTGCGGTTGGACGGTACGCCTTGCGCCTGCGCAAAATCCTCCTGATGCAATCGGATCGTATGGTCATCGCGATCCAGACGATCGTAGCGAGTGACCAGCAAATAGGGCTTATCGGCGACCTCTCGCCACTCCGCCATGGCAGCATCGAGACCCACTGCGCGCGCCAGTGCCAGGCAGAAGGCTTCATTGGCGGCAAGGCCGGGAAAGCGATCGGGCTCCGGCTTGATGAGGTGCGTAGAAGGCTCACCTGCGCGCGGCACGGCTATCCGCCCCTCGGCCAGCACAACTGGGAGTTTGCCCTGGGCGCCAGCCAAGCTAAGCCGAGCGCCGCCTTCGCCAGCCAGCATCGGTACGCGCGGCAGGCGACCGATCAAAACCGCAAGCTCAGCATCATTCAGTGCAGGAGGCGGCTCACTTTCAGGAGGTAGCGGCGGCGCCTCCCCTTCGGGAAGAAAGGCGAGCGCGCCTGCAACATCTCCGCCCAGCGCGGCCAACAAACGGAAGGGATTATCAGGCGACACTCCGAGCGCACGCGCGATAGCGGTGCGCTGGCCCTCTTCGGGCAGGAGACCACCAAAGACGGCTTTGCATAGCGCATCGCCGAATGGATCAGCCTGTTTGGGAAGCGCGTGCGAGAGCGGGCCGGCCATTGGATCGGCCATCCATTCTTCGGTATAGGTGAAATGCATCGCCCCGCCACGATCAATGGAAAGCTCCCCGGCGATCCGCTGATCCGACCAAACGACAAGTCGCTCGAGAATGTCGACGGTCATGTTGGCTGTCCCGCGATTACGATCCCGTCCGGACGACGTATCTGAAGCTCGCAGCCTAAAGCAGCAAGAACCGTAATGACCTTGCCGATCTGCGCTGTTGTCTTGCCGCGCTCAAGTTCGACGATGAAGCGCAATCCCACTCCGCTGGCAGCCGCCAATTCGTCTTGGCGCAGCCCCAGTTCCTTGCGCTCGTCTCGAACAATCTGGCCGATCGTGGTTACATCGAGCATATGTCCTCACTTTCCCGAGCGGGAAATATGAGATCAGCCAGACGATTTCAAGTTAAGATTTTCCCGAGCGGGACATTTTAAGCGCGGCGCTGCCTGAGATGCTCAAACTTTCCCTATCGGGAAAGATCGTCGTGCGCCGCCTGAATCTTCAGGACAATGTCGCCCATCCAGCCCGGCATAGCCGGGCGGGCCCCCACGAGGGTACGCATACCCGTATCGTCGAGCTGCGCGGCGACGCGCCAGATCGCATCCGCGTCGATATTGCCCTTCCCCAGATGCGCGAGCGCCTGGACGATCGCATTCACGGATTCCGGCGCGTCGAGTACCGGCGCGCGGCTGTGCTTCAAGGTGACGCTGCGGCCGCCCGCCTTGGCAGTGCGGGTGCGGCCGCTGGTGGCGTAGCTCGCCCGGGCGGGCACCTGTGTCGAGAGGCCAAGGCTATTGGCCGCCGCCGCCCCTGAAGGCGCGAGCGCATCGCCGCTCTGCGCGGAGAGTGCTTGAGCAACCTGTCCGGGATCCGGGCTCAGGGCACCAAGCTTGTCATGCTGGCGGGGATAGTCGTAGAGACCGCGGCCAATCCGACGGATGTCACCGGCATGCGCGAGACGCGAGAGCGCCATGTCGACCGAGCCGCGTGTACCGAAGTCGACAAACTGCTTGGGCGTGAACACCCAGCCACGGCCCTTGCCGCGCACACGCCTCATGATCCGATCAGCCACCGCAAACATGTCCATGCTCCTGTCTGTTAGATAATAGCATGGTTTTTTCTAACAAGCTATGACCACAGAAATCGCCAGTTTCCTCGATTTTCCAATATGTAATAGAACATGGTAACGAGAACACCCCTCCGCAAGATCAGTCGCTCCTTGCGAATCAACGCTGCCGCCCACGCTCCGGCGGTGGCCGCTCGGGACCAGCTCCACCCTCCGGTTCGCGCGCCGGCGGTGTCGCTTGCCGCCCTTGCATTATTTCGCGGGCCAGCGCGAGACGTCGGGAGACCGCCGGCGGCATAGCCGCCAGGAAACCCGCAATTTCGTCGGAAAGCGCCTGGTCGTCGGCCTCGCCGGTACGTGCAAGCGCCGCCGCCGCCTCGGCATAAGCACCGCGTATCTGCTTCTGGCGAACCAGCGCCATCACGTCTTGCGGCCGCCGTTCCTCTTCACGCGCATGCGCAAAGGCCCGAGCGCGCAACACGTTGAGTTCATCCATATTGAGCCGGCGACCCACCTGACCGATCCGAGCATCGAGATGCAGCGCCGCCGAGCGTACACGCTTTTGGACGTGACCGCGTGCGCGTCTGGGCGTCGCCTCGGCCGCGATGCCGCGCGCGCGCAGCTCATGCGCGAATGTCTCCCGCATATGATGGAGGTCGGCCTTGCGCGGATTGAACCGCGTACCGTCCGCACCTTCTGTGGCCACCGTCAGATGGACATGCGGATGATCGGTATCTGTGTGGAGCGCCAGCATATAGGCGTGATTGTCCTCGAACAGGATCCGGGCGAACGCCTGGGCGGCGTCCTGCAGCGTCTCGGGATCGGTCGAGCCGCCAGGCATGGAAAGGACCAGCGACAGCGAGGTCGGCCGATCGCGGCCATGCTCGTTCATCGCCTCGTCGAGCATGGTCCAGTCCTGCGCGATCTCCTTCAGCCGCTTGGGATCATCGATGATCTCGCCCTCGCTCGAGCGCACCGCGAGCTTCCCGTGCCGCGCAACATAGCCGAAATGCTCGGATAGATGATGCGCGCCATATTGCTTGCCCGAGACCTTGACCATGACCTCCGGGGCCTTGCGCACGATCCGCTCGAGCTTGGCCCGAGCCTCGGCCTGGCTCAGCGGCGCGGCGCGCGCCTGCCCTCCCCGGCTCAATCCACCTCGTCCGACGCGGACATAGGCCCCCCGCAGTGTCCGTTTCCCGCCGGTGGGCGGCCGCCATGCCTCCATAAGGCTGGGCAGCGGCAGGATGCCCTCCTCCTCAAGCATCAAGGCTGTCCCAATAAGCAAGATCGCCCTTGAGCGCAGTGCCGAGACCGGCAAGCGCCGTCCGGATTTCCGCCCGAAAGCTTGCCACCCGCGCCGCCTCGCGCGCGACATCGAGCCCGGATTCCACCATCACCGAGGCATTGAGCGCACGCGTTGCCTGATTGAGATTGATGCCGATCCGGTTGAGCTCGCGCCACGCCTGCGCCACTGCCGCCCGCTCTTCAAGCGGCAGCGGTGCCGCCGAATGCAGGCGGCACCGCACCAGTCTCGTTACCCAGTCGGTTCGCTTCATACCCAAAGCATCGGCCTCGGCATCAAGCGCGGCAATTTCCGCATCGGTCAGCCGGATCTCAAACCGCCGTGTTGCTCGCTCCCGCCGGCGGACCGGCCCCGACCTCTCGCCCTCCTCTGCGTCCACTGCATTTATGACAAGGCGCCGTAGCAAAGCCGAGCGGCCACCGGCGCTGTCCGCCACAGCATCGAAGCGCTGAGCGACTTCATCGTCGAGACGAAAGGTGAAGACGGGCATGCATCAAAGGCTATTGTCATACATCCCCGGCGTCACGCCTATCCGGCCCTCACCTTCACTCAACTCATCTGATAGTCTGCTTGAGCAGACTTCGACCGTATTTGGCAAAATGCGCCTATCACTAACGCCTGATCCAAGAAGGGCGGCGCCACCGGCGCCGCCCCAGCTCGAACCGACGCAAAAGGCCGCACCCCGAAAGGGGCGGCCAACATACACGCGAACAGGATATGCGAACGCGGAGGAAGAGGGTCAGAGCGTCGCGGCGTCGGGACGTCCCTCAGACGCGGCGCAAAGTCGTTCTGCCGCGATCTCTTCCCGGGAGCCATCCCCGAAGATCACGACAACACGCGGACCAAGAACAAGGCGCGCGGGACGGCCATCGACCTCAACGGCAAGGCTGGCCTCTGACGTTTGCGCCGCGGGTCGCGCGACTGGCTCAGTCCCTGCCTGCGGTTCGGGACGGACGGCGGGCACCGGCGCGGCCTGCACCTGTGCTGCCTCGATACTGGGAGCGTCCGTCTTACTCTTCAGACCGGCAATGAATCGTGCGCCTTCCGCCAATGTCGCGCCGCTCTCATCCCAGGCGCCCACATAGGCCTCGACTTCCGCAGGATAATCCCTGGCTGTGCGATGCAGGTCATAGAGCAGCCGGATCGGCGCGCGCGGGAGCGCTTCCCTGAGATAGGCAGGCATGTCACCATAGGCTGCATAGAGCGAGACGAACTGCTTGGAGCGGCCCAGCGCAGCGGCGATCTCGACCTGGCTCATGCCGCCCTTGAGCATCCGGGCAATCGCATGCGCGAGCTCGACCGAAGACAGGTTCGCCCGCTGATCGTTCTCCACGATCTGATCGGCGAGCAGGTGAGTCCCCTGCCCTTCAGCCACGATAATCGCCGGAATCGTCAACCGGCCCGCGAGTTGGGAGGCACGAAAGCGCCTCTCGCCCAAACGGATGCGATGCAAGCCGGCGGCGTCAGCGGGCGCAACCGTGATCGGCTGCAAGACGCCGCGGGCCGCTATGGAGGCCGCAAGCTCGGCCAGGGCGTCATCGTCGAAACTGCGCCGGGGATTGCCGGGGTCGGGGATGACCCGATCCAAAGGAATATCCTCGACCCGACGCGCCGTTTCATGCGCGCCGACCAGCAGGCCGAACTCCTCGATACGTTCGTCGAACTTACCCATCAGACAACGGTCGCTGGCGCTGAAACGAACCGCCGTTCGATCTCGGCGAGGATCGGCCGAATTTCCTCGGCGGCTGCCTTGGCCCCGCCGCCACCCTCCATCCAGACCGGCCGATGATTTTCCGCGGCATGCTTGTAGGTCGGTCGCGCCTTGATGAAGGCAGGGAACATCAGCCGCTCGCCCACCGCGTGAGCGAGCTTGACGGCATTGTCTATTTCGCGCCGGTCGAACGGGTTGACCATCGATGGCAGCAATCCGAGGAAATCGATCTTGCGCCCTGCCCTCGCCGCCTCGGCCTTGCGCAGCGCGGTCAGCAGCATCTTGGCGCACTCGACCGAATCTTCGGCGACCTGGACGGGCGCGATCACTGCGTCGGCGACTGCGAGAGCGCTCAGGGTCAGCTCGTCCCATTTGGGACCGGTATCGATCACGCACAGGTCGAAATGGGGCGCGAGCGCAGGAAAGCGGCCGAGAAAGTCGCGCACATCCTGCGCCGCCTTGATCATTTGCAAACGCTGATCGGCGGCGAGCAAAGTGAGACCGACCCGACCGTCGGCGGCAAACGCCGCCGACGGATCGAAGAGATCGGCCGCGAAGCCACCCGGCCGCTCGCGGGCTAGACGGCGCGACGAACTGCCTTGCGGGTCTAGGTCGACGAACACGACCCGGCGTCCTGCCGCTTCGGCCAGATACCAGGCAAGATGCGTGGCGAGGAAGGTCTTGCCCACCCCGCCCTTGAGAAAGCTCACGGCGATCGTTCTCATCGGTACGGCCAGCTCAACAATAGTCGTCCGGACCGTCGCGCAGATTGCGCTCATAATGGTCGCGCGATGACCAGTCGCCGCCACCGCCGATGCCGGGACCGACATAGCGGAAAAGATAGACGGTGAGCGCGAAACAGCCGAACGCAAAGAGGATCGCGTGATCGGGATGCGCGGCGAAATAGGCGGACATGGCGGTAACTCCTCAAATGGTCTGATCCCGCGCCGGTTCACAGCTTTGCATCGGCCGCACGGGGGCGATGCTCCGGTGCACCCTCCCCTCCCCGAGCGCACTTGGTGCGTGGACATCCTTTGCGCGCAGTCTGCTCAAGCAGACTTTTCACGGCCATCCCCCCGGTCGGGGGGAGGCCGTGCCGATCAATATTCCTCGGCGAGTAGGATCGTCAGAACCCGAGTAGTGACGTCGGGATTGGCCGGATCGGGTGAGCCCCAGACAAGCTCGAGATCATAATAGTCGATCTTCCAGTAGAGAATGGCGCTGTCATATTCGAAGCGACCAAAATCATGCTCGCCCAATGGATCGTTGTCGGAATTGAAGCTGTCATAATTTTGCACCGCGCGCAGGATCTCGGCGCGTCTGCGAAATCCGCGGAAGAGGGATACGTCACCGATCAGCGCGGCGACGCCGGCGGTCATGACGATCTGATTTCGGCCAGGGCTACAAATAGATCTCCGCAGGCTGTCATTCAGTGCGGCGATGCGGTCGATCCGCTCGGCTCGGTCTGCCGATTGTTGAGAAGGCTGCGACATGGCTGTGACTCCGGTCTGGATCAGCCCCGCCCATCGGGGCCTTCCGACAGGCGCCCCAAAGGGCGGCGTCATAGCGTGGTCGTGCACCCGGAGGGTCGCAACGCAGTGGAGAAGCCCGCCTGTGCGGGCTTGCTTGGCCCCGCGCGCCGGCCAGGAAGCCGATAACGGAAGAGGACCGATGGCGTGTTGCGCTAATGCCGTGCGAAGTCATGTTTGCCTCATCACCATGAGCCATCGGCCGCCCCGTTAAGCTGTCGCTCTGGAACTCGGTCGCGGTCCTCAAAATAGACTTTGGGAAATGATGCCCATTCTTTACGACGAGGGGCGCCATTCAGCGGGAAACGGGGGATTCTATGAAGTTGGCTTCGGTAAGCTTGCACAACTTCCGATCATATCGAGACCGAGTGACAGTGAAGATAGACGACTTCACCACGGTCATGGGCCGGAACGATGTAGGCAAAAGCACGGTGCTCGAAGCGTTGGAGATTTTCTTCAACCAGCAGGTCGTGAAGCTGGATCAAGCCGATCCGTGCGTTCATGGCGCCGACAAAGTCGTCGAGATCAGCTGCATTTTCGACGAATTTCCCAACGCGCTCACGCTGGACGAGCAGTCACAGACATCTCTGGAGGCCGAGCATTTGCTGAATGGCGACGGCCTGCTGGAAATCGTTAAGCGTTTCGACTGTAGGGGAGCCAAACCGAAGGAGGAGATCTTCGCCCGGACGCTTCACCCATCCGCAGCTGAGCTGGCGGACATTCTGCAGCTGAAGAATACGGCGCTAAAAGAAAGGGCCGCGTCCGTTGGAGCAGATTTGACCGGCGTCGATAAGCGCTCGAATGTGGCATTGCGCGCTGCCATACGCGACCGTGTCGGTGTCGGCGACCTGGAGATCCGGCTAGTCCCTCTCGCCGAGGATGAGGCTAAGAAGGTTTGGGTACAGCTGCAACGAGAGTTGCCGACGTTCGCGCTGTTCCAAGCAGATCGCGCGAGCACCGACGACGATCGCGAAGTTGCCGATCCTATGAAGATAGCTGTCGCCGCTGCCATGAAGGAGATTGAGGCCGAGCTCGAACAGATTAAGCTGAAGGTGCAGACGAGCGTCATGGACGTAGCGCAGCGTACATTGGCGAAGCTTCGCGAAATGGATCCGCTGCTGGCACAGCAACTCACCCCCACATTCAAGGCGGAGCCGAAGTGGGACTCGTTTAAGTTGAGCCTGACAGGCGACGATCAGATTCCGATAAATAAGCGTGGCAGCGGCGTGCGTCGTCTGATCCTGCTGAACTTCTTCCGGGCGGAAGCGGAGCGCCGACGGGCCGAGAGCTCGACGCGTCGCGTGATCTACGCGATCGAGGAGCCGGAAAGCTCACAGCATCCCAACAATCAGATCATGCTCGTCCGGGCACTATTGGCGCTTGCTGAGGACCCGAACACCCAGGTTCTGATGACGACCCATGTTCCCGCGATTGCAAGTTTGCTGCCGACCTCGTCAATTCGCTTCATAAGCCGCAATAGCGATGGCCATACCCAGGTTGAAGAGGGCACGGATGCGGTTCTCGAGAAAGTAGCCGACAGCCTCGGCGTACTACCGGACAAGCGCGCAAAAGTGGCAATCTTCGTGGAGGGACCCCACGACGTCACATTTCTTACCAACGTGGCCCGTGTCTATAGGTCCGCACATGCGGATTTGGTAGATTTGGAGGATCATCGGATCGCTTTTGTTCCGACTGGCGGCAGCACACTCAAGCAGTGGGTGGACCGCCGCTACCTTGCCCATGCGGGCATGATAGAGGTGCACATCTATGATCGGGACGATCAGGTGAACCCAAAATACGCTGACGCCGTTCAGAAGGTGAATGCTCGAGGTGGAGCCGACATTGCCTTCCTGACCTCGAAGCGCGAGATGGAAAACTACCTGCATCCCGACTGTATCGTCGCGGAGTACCAACCCGACTACAACATTGAGATCACCTTCACTGACTGGTGCGACGTTCCAGCAATTGTCGCGGAAACCGTGCACACAGCCAGCGGTGCCACCGACTGGGCGGGCCTCTCGGCGGAAAAGCAGGGTAAGAAGTCGTCGCGAGCCAAGAGCCGGCTGAACAACGGAGCCTCAGCGCGAATGAGTATTGCCCATCTTGGGCAGACCGACTCCAGCGGCGAGATATTGGGCTGGCTTCAAGCAGTTCGCGACCGGGTCGCCTGAACCGAACAGTTTGGACTGCTGGCGCCTCCTTTAACGGCTGATCACATCGGACCAGGGCTATATCACGCTCGCGAAGGCAATGAACCAGACCAAGGATTCCGGCTTTGATAGTCAGGCAATCCATGATCTCGCCGAATACCTCTTTGGTACGTGACGGCGCCGCACGAGCGGTGCGCGGCCTACCCCGATGCACCGCCCGCGGCAGGGATCGTCACCCGAATGGGCTGAGACTTGGAAATCCAAGGCTCAGGGCGAAGCCTAGAGCCCGGTCCGGCATCGCCGGAGCCGCCCGTTCAGCTCTTCACGGTTCGCCGGAAATTGCCGAGAACAGAGCACAGCTTCTGGCTTTTGCGCTTCAGATCGACGAGGCTTTCTTCGGCTTCGGCTTGTTCGAAAAGCAGCATCAGGCGTTCAGCCTGCTGCCCGCGGATCGAGACATGGCGCAATATCACGATCCATTTGCCGGTTCGCTCAAGCGCGATCTTGGCCTGACCATGAGCCAGAAATGACCGTAGACCCTCGAGTGTGCGGAGATCCAATAGAGCCTTGGCCACCGCCTTGCCTTCCTTTGCGAAAGCGCCTTCTGCCTCGATAAGCTTGCTGAGGTCATCGAACCGCTGACCGATCAAATGCCGCAGCCGTACTGCCTCCCCTCTGCCCGGAACGGCCTTGAGAAGGAGCAGCGTTTCGGTGACGGCCGCTTCAGCCGCCGAGAAATGCTGCAGACACGCGCCGCGCCACGCGTTCACATCTTGGATCGCCTGGTTCCATAAGGGATCATCGTTGGCAATTTCGATTGGCGCACCGTCATCCATGCCAAACGCCTAGCGCTGCTCCCTTTATTTTCGTTGAATCAATGACACGTCCTCCATGGCAAAGCCGGGAGCCGTAGGCTCCCGGAGGAGCCATCAGGCGAATGGATCATATTCGGCCACCAGGGCAACGCTGCCGTCCGCATCCTCCGCGGTGATAACCCCATATTGCTGCCCAATGGCGATGACGAAGGTGACCACCATGAGGCTGCGCGAGAGACTGAAGGCGTGACGACGAGCGGTTGCGATGTCGGTGAACATGTTGGGGTCCTTTGCGCGCCGGCGGGTCCGTCCCGCTCGACTGGCGCCCGACGTGTCCGGCCGGCGGCCGCGATCACTTTTTTGGCGCAGCCCAAAAAGCCGTAGCGCAGCGACCGGACCCCTTGCGGGTTGATCGCAAAAGGCCGCCGGTCGGACCAAGGATTGCGCCCGATTGAGAGCGGGTGGACCCGCCGGCCAGGCCCCGTGATCCCGCCGATATTTGCCTAGGCGGTTACTCCCGCCCCGCCGGTCTGACGGATGGCACACCATGACAAGCACGTGCCTCTGAGCTAGTGTCACCGCGATGCTGTTCGCACTCCTGCTTGCCGCCACCGTCATTCGCGATGGCCAGGTCTTCACCTGCACACCGACGCGCGTCTGGGATGGAGATGGGCCGATCTGGTGCCGCGAAGGCATGCATGTCCGCCTCGCCGGAATTGCAGCGCGAGAGATGGACGGGAGTTGCCGGCCAGGTCAGCCCTGCCCCGAGGCGAGTGCCCTTGTTGCCCGTGACGCTCTTGTTAATCTGCTCGGTGGCGCTCAGGGGCGGACCAGCACGGGCCACATTCTGGTCGATGGTCCCACCATGCGCTGCCTTTCAACCGGCAATGCGCGCGGCAACAGGACCGGCGCCTGGTGCGCCGCGCCCTCTATCGGCGACCTGAGCTGCGCCATGATCCGCACCGGCACCGTGCTGCGCTGGGATCGCTATGCCCAGGGGCGATGCCGATCCCGTTGAACCGCTTGCGTCATTTAGTGCCTGAACAGGAAAGGAGGCCCGGCGGCAACGCCTCCGGGCCTGATGGGACCGGTCTCAGAATGGGATTTCATCGTCCTCAGGCTCATGGCCACCGCCTGCGTTGTCGTTCGCCTTGGCGCGGGTGAGGAAGGTCACTTCATCGGCGATGATCTCGACGCCGTAGCGCTCGATATTCTCGTTGTCGGTCCAGCGGGTGTAGTGAATGCGGCCACGGACCATGACCTTCATGCCTTTGTCGACATACTGCTCGACCGTCTTGCCGACCCCGTTGAAGCAGGTGATCCGATGCCATTCGGTATCCTCGAGCCGGCGGTTATTGTCGTCGCGGAGGATCTTGCCGTTGCTTTCGCGCTTCGGGCGCGAGGTGGCCAGGCTGAAATGGGTGATACGGGTACCGCCCTGGGTGGTGCGGGCTTCGGGCGTGGCGCCGACATTGCCGGCGAGGATGACGAGATTCTGCATGGCTGAAGTTCCTTCGAACTGGGTCCAAGGGACCGTCCCTTCGACTGATCCCCGGCCAAGGCGGACAGGACGGACCATCCACCGGCAGGCGCAGCGCCGGGAAACCCCGAGACAAGGGGTGGTGCGGGCAGCCGTGGCACACGGCAACTCGGCCCGAAGGATCGCGGGTTGGATGGGCTGGATGGCCGACTTAGGGGTCAGATGAGAAGAAGGACGGCTCGTCGCTTGGCCGTGCCAGGAACCCCTCCATGGTGATCACAGGCATCCCCGACCTATAGGGCCACGCCGGTCCAACAGCTTGGCGAACCTCAAACTCGACTTTGCCCCGCCCGCCGCCTCAAACCGCGCGGCGAACGGACCATGTTCCGCGCCGCGGTCCGGCGGAACCCAAACGATGGCATGCTTATGCAAGGGGATAGGCAAGAAGGCGCAGTTACGGCGCCGGCATCGGCAGGCTTAGTCCGGCCGCCACGGCATCGAGGAGCGAGCCCGTCGCGCGCAGTGCGGCCGCGAAATCGCAAACATAACCATCCGCCACCAGCGCGTCGACGCGATGCGCGGCATAGGCGGGACCGAGGCTTGTAAGAACATCGACGAGAATACGGCTCCGGGACGGGAGGCCGAGCTGTCGCGCCTCTTCGAAGGCGGTAAGGAGGTCGTGACCGATATCGCTCGCGACCTCCTCGTGCGACCAGCCCCGGCTCATAAGATAGGCTTTGAGTCCCAGCTCGCAGGATATCGCCAGCAGGTGCAGCGCCGGGGCAGAGGCAACGGTAGCTCCAAAGCGTGCCCCTTCGTGAAACTCGCGCGCGCGATCAAGGAAGATCGAGGCGGCCTGCCGATCGCCGAGCTCCGCCAATCTCTCGATCGCGCGCCAGCGGTGCGACGATAGCCGGCGAAGCCATGCCGGGCCGGCCTGGTTGCGCAACTGGCGCAGGCACGCGCCATCGGCCTCTTCGACATCGCGGCCGTTTGACCACAAGAATAGCAGCTTCGTTTTCCAGCGGTGGCCATGCGCCGCGCGAAAGGCAAGGAGCGCGCGCGCCGTGGGGTGATCGGGCATGAACATGGTGCAAACCTCCGGGAAACGGGACGCACCCGCCCTGCCCTCCTCCCCTCCGGCATTCGCAGCATTTCGAAACGGGTAAAGCCGGCCGCCGAAGCGGCCGGCGCGGCGTATCAGCCGCAGGATCGCGACGCTGGCGGCGTGCCAAGCGGTCCGCGGCGATCAACGACGTGGATGCCGCGCGCCTTGGCCTCGATCACCAGCCTTTCAGTGACACCATTGCCTTGAAAGGCGATGACGTAGCGCGGCTTGACCGAAAGCATCTGCTCATTGCGACGGAACCCCGCGCGATCGCCGAGCTTGCGATCGAGCCCGAACCGCAGCTGCTGGATACCGTTCTGCTCGGCCCAAGACGCGGCCAGGCGCTCAATGCCTTTCATGTCGCCGCCATGGACGAGATACATGTCGCCCACCCGCTCACGGACGGCATTGAGCGTTCGCAGCAGGTTATCCGCGAACTGCTTGGCATCGTCGTCGCTGGCGAAACGCAGCCGCCCGCCGGCGAAGATCACGGGCGTGCCATGGACCATATTGGCATCGCGCACCCTTTCTCGCCGCGCCTGGAGATAGGACCGGCCATCGACGATCGCCGCGGTCGTGCCGAGCGAAATGCGGTTGCCCGACGCCGGCACCCATGAACGGCCCGTTTCGTGCAGATAATGGCGGGCCGCCGTGTCGCGCATGGTCTCATAGGCCTCGGCTGACTGTTCGATCTTGCGGGCGAGATCGATCTTGTCCTCAAGGTCGGCGGTCGCGACTTCCGAGCCATCCTGCTCGGCGAGCAGAAGCCGAATCTCGTCCGTCAGCCGGTCGATCATCTGGTGCTTCTTGGCGGCTGCGCGGTGGAAGAGATTGACCAGGCCCCAGCCTAGATCCTCGATGTCGCGCTCAAGCGCACTAAAGGGAAAAAGTGCGAAAAGATCGCTCCAGACAGCGCTGACGGTTTGTTCCATGGCTTCGGCGGGGGGCGGCGCCTCTAAGGTGCGCAGGTCGCCAGTGTGATCGAGATGACCGAGTTCGAGGGCGGAGAGTATCGCCGAGAGAGTGCTGGTCATGAGCTTTGCCTTTCGTTCCACTTGGGGCCGGCGGCCCATCCGCCGGATGCGCAGCCTCCGGGCCATCGAAGGAAGCGGCGGCAGCACCGCCGGGCAAAGCCCAAGGGAAACCCGGGACAATGCCGGGTGGTGCGGGCAGGCGCGCAAGCGCCAACACGGCCGGATTGGCCCCGGGTTGCGGCCGCCAGCGCGATGGCCCAAGCATGCGCATCCTCTGGCGAGGGGCTAAGGCATCATCGGATCAGGTGGCAGCGACTTTCCAGCAATCGTGTCAAATCTCGAATGCTAGATCTCGTAGCAACATGATCGACGCCTCCCGAACAGGCCGACTTTGGGACATTGCCGCCATTCGCCTTCAACAAGGACAACGGCAGGTTTCTGCCAAAACCGGACAATGGAAGGGGCGCCGCCGCGGCTCGCGGTTGCACGCCTGAAGCCTATACGCATGCGACAAGATCGTCAAACTGGACCCGCCTAGGCCGGTCTCTCCTGAGTGAGCAGGAGCGGCGGTGACGCGTCAAAACGTCTGATGAAGATAAACTAACCGTGTGGAAACTTTGTCGCCCGAGTGAACTGGAAAAATAATTACGCCTGTATCTATTTTTGCTCTTCCGTGAATCGAGTGATTTTTTTGGATCCTTTATCTCTGCCAGCCGTTACGGAGCGCGCAAAATCCCTCAGCCTTATCGGCTTGTCGTGCGCAATCCTTGTTAGTCAGGAAACACCATGCGCACCATTGCCATGATGGCCCTCGGGGCCGTCTCCCTATCTGCCTGTGCCACTACCAAGCGTGAGGAAGTGCGCAACGACATCAGGTCACTCGAACAGCGCGGCGACGAACTGCAATCTGCGGAGCGCGACGGATCGGTCAAGGACGTCCAAAATGCGCGCAAGAACCTCCGTCATGCCGACCGCGACCTGCGGGCTCACCAGAGCGAGCTCTACCGCCCCGGAGTCGAGGGCACCGCTATTGTGGGTATGAAGGTGGGTCAGTCGGACCCGGGCAATTTGCGATCGGTGCCCAATGAATATGGAGCGCGGTACAACGACAACGAACTGAGTTATTACCGGTATGACGGTGGGCAGATCTACCAGATCAGGGTAGCCGACCGGGTGATCACCGACGTCTATCCAGTGGTTGGTCGATAATGGTCCCCCGCGAGCAGCCGGATTATGTTGGCGTTCTCATGCCTCAGTTGGCATTCATCCTGCTGATTTGGTGGATGCTGAATCACTGATGTGCCACTTGTCTTTTGCGTGTTCAGCCCCATCTTGGTGGCATCGAAGCGGCTACTATACCTGTAAGCGCCCTCGACTGAGAGACTTGGAGCTCCCGCTTGCAGCACGGGAGCAGTTTGATGCCTCAGTCCCGACCAAATGCCGTAGTGCCCGGTGCCTACTCGTGGGAAAACGAGGGAGGGAGCGTTGCGCCGGAAGTCCACGCACCTTCGCCCCACTGGCGCAAACCGAAGAAGAGCACTCGCTTCCCGGTGGATCAGGCTGCCCGGCAGGGGAACATCACGCACCTCGCGGTCCTTGCGCTTGGCAAGGATGGAGCGATCGCGTTTCTCAACACCATCGTACCCGCTCTGGGCAGCGGTCCGCTGGCGATCGCCACTGCAAGCGAAGCCGGCGAAGCGCAAGTCAGAGCAATGCTGAATGATCTGGCCGCTCTCCGAACCGAGGGCGAGCAGAGTGAGCGAAGATCCGCGCCAGGCTCGAGTTAACGCCTGAACGGGAGCAGCCGCGACCGCACTGTCCCTCGATTAGCAACTGATCGGTTGCTGGAGAACACACATGGCGAAGAGCCAAAAGAAATCAAATCGGGAACTCCGCAAACCGAAGGCGGAAAAGCCCAAAACGAATGCGTCACAGCCGACGCAGAAGCCCGGTACAGTGAAGGGCCTGGAGAGCACCAAGAACAGCTGATGGAATAGCTCGCTGCCATGACGCCTGCGCGTGCCAAGAGTCGAGAATGGCGATCCGGATCAAACTGCACATCGGTGCCGTTCAACAATTTCTCGGCACTGGCAGGAAGAGCCTCTGATCTTGGGTGACCTTCACCCGGCTCTAGGAAGGATGTCTCGATATGATCGACTTCAATGCGATTGGCTCTGCGTCCAAGGAGGCCGTCCGGTTCGAGGTTTACCGCGACGAGGAGATCAGAGTCACTTCAACCCAGTTCTGTGGGGTGCTTGGTCATGGCGGCTCTGCTCCCCCTCCGGAAAAACTCTCGCGCAAAGCCGCGCTTATGAACGGGAGGGAGATTGTCGGGCAGCCTTGTCGCAAGTCCGGCGCCACGGGGCCAGTGCGGTTGCAGACCCGGCTGTGGGGAGCCCAGTGCAATGAGGCAAGTTGAGATTATCGCTCGATTTCTATGCCGGTTCTGCGGCGAGGATCCTGATGCCGCGATGAACCCGCAAATCGGTTTCCAGCCGTCGGCAGCGGAGGAGCGCACAGCCGAGGATAATTCGCCACGATGGCGCGGCTTCACCCGATCAGCGGAAGAGCTGTGGACCTTGCTCCAGTCAGAGAACTGAAGGGGGCGGCCGCGGATCCGCCGGATCACTTGGATTGCTCAGGAGACGGATATGACCCGAGCTATAAACCTACGTATGTCGGCAGCCGACGTGCGCGATCGGTGCCGCGAGAGCGGCGTTACGATCAGCGCGATCGAACCGCTGAAGTCGGGCGGCACCCATCTGGTTTGCAAGACGAGTGAGGGCGCGGACGAGATTCGCTTGAGGCTGATGAACCACGTTATTCATGGCACTGTTCAGCGGCATCGCTTTTATCGGCCGAGCGCGCCCATCTAAGCGCGTCCTGCCTCTGTGAAACGATTCCCCGAAGATCGCGATGTTATTGCTCCGGCGCTGGTCCGCCCACCTTCGTAATGCCTTCGTCGGACTTGCCCAGTTGGCTGCTGAGAAATCGCACAGCCTCGGTCAGGGCCAAAACTTCCTTTTCTCTCAATGCGTCGAGCTTCTCATGTAGCAGCTCGATTTCGAGTTCGGCCTTGATGTTGATCTGATAATCGGCCGCCGCATCGGCCCGATCAATGTCCTGTTGCCGGTTCTGGCTCATCATGATGAAAGGTGCCGCATAGGCGGCCTGGAAGGATAGCGCGAGGTTCAACAGGATGAATGGATAGGGGTCCCACCGCTGCACATAGGCTGTGACGTTCAAGGCAACCCAGAACACGAGAATGGTCGTCTGAATGATGATGAACCGCCATGATCCCATGGTTGCGGCCACCATGTCGGCGACGCGCTGCCCGCTGGTCAATTTGCCTGCCGTGTCCGGCGAGCCGCGGAGCCTTTGCTCTCGGCGTACCTCCCGCAACTGGCGAAGCAATTCTGCCTCCTCCTCGTTCAGGTGATCGCGCTGTTTGTCAGCATTCGCCATCGTGACCTCCACTGCCATCCCTCTTGTGCGAGCGCTGCGCTGCGCGCCGGGACAAGCCGGCTTGCAGCGCGACCGCACGGTCGAGCACAGAGCATAATGTGTACCGAAGGATCGACCTTGGGACCCTCATGGCCAAGGATCAAGCACTGCAACATTTCTTCTGGCCACGCCCCATTTAGCCTGACCGATCGTTGAGTGCATGAAGAGGATGTTTCCGATGGTGCATGTGCGATCCGGACCAGACCATTTGAGGGGTGGTGCGCGATGGGTGCTGCTCTGCTGCTATGCGGCTCTGGCTGCCTGCAATGGGCCTCACGAGCAAGCCGGAAGGGATCAGGACAAGTCGGCTGCCCAATCCCGCGGAGAACCCTACCGCGGTAGCGGCCCAAACCAGCGGCTGGGCCAAGCACAGGACCGGGCCGATGATGCAGATCGACGACTTCGTGAAGCAAACGGCGAGGTGCTCAAGGCAAAGGGCCGTGAGATACGGCGACACGCCGACGTCGATGCAACCCGCCTGGATGAACAATCGAGAGCGATCCGAGACGCTGCCAATGTCCGGGCT
>Ga0207647_10001408_pt1 | contig 18464 bp, 16 predicted proteins | sample KBSCornC2_FD_184295 | JGI IMG/M metagenome (GOLD analysis project Ga0207647, IMG submission 184295) | Corn rhizosphere microbial communities from Kellogg Biological Station, Michigan, USA - C2 (SPAdes) (version 2) | ecosystem: Host-associated > Plants > Roots > Rhizosphere ... | reverse complement strand
CCGCCCGTCGCGGTCAACGCCATGCTCCCATTCGCCGACGTACTGCTACCCGCGAGATTGACCGACGCGCCTTGCAGATTCGCATTCCCGCCCGCTGCATTGCGCCCGGTTGCCGCGAGGGCACCGCCCGCCGTCACCGACAGATCGCCTGCATTCGCTATCGTGCCATCGCTGTTCACGCCCGCGCCAAGCGTACCCGTCGATGCCACGCCGCCCGCATTGACCGTGGTGTTCTGCTGCGCGGCAAACGTGCCGCTATTGCTCAGCGTGCCAGCCGTGCTCGCACTGACATTCTGCTGCGCGTAAGTGGTCCCGCTATTGTCGATCCCATCACGCGCATTGATCGCGATATTGCCGCTCGCGTTCGTCTGCCCGCCGAGGACCAGCTTGCCCTGCGTGGTCAGCGTCACGTCGCCCGCCTGCGCAGCGAGCACGCCCTTCGTCGACACGCCCACACCGTTCTCGGTGCCCACCAGAACGATCCGGTTCGCGTACATGCCACCAAGACTGCTCACGTCGATGGACACACCCGGCGCAGCGCCACTGCCCGCGATGGCCGTCGCGTTCAGCGTCCCATAATCGACACGGTTCGCGCCCGTGACGACGTTCAGGTTCTTCGCGTAGATCGCGGCATTCGCCTGCACGGCGCGCGCAATCAGATCGACCTGATCGACGTCGCCCGCGTTCAGCCCCGCGCCCTGCACGGTGATATTGCCGCCGCTCACGTTAAACCCGGTGAGGCTGCCGTCCGCGCCGTAATTCGGCGTACCGGTAGTGAGCGTCGCGCGCGACGTGTTGATGAAGCCGCCGCCATTCACGCTGATGCCCGAGCCGTTGGCAATGACGACCTGTGCCTTCTGTCCAGCGACTTCCAGATAGCCATTGATCTGGCTCGCCGCGCTGCTATTAACCTGGTTGACGATGATCCGCGCGGACTGTCCCGGCGCGAAGTTCGGATTGCCGTTGATCATGCCGGCCTGCTGCGTCTGCACGATCGTCGGCGAGTTGTTCAGGATCGCGCCGCGCTGCTGCACGTCGAACTGGTTGTACGTGTTGACCGACACACCCGCGCCGGAGGGCCGGTTGATGTTCACCTGATTCAGCCCGTTCGGCGTCGTGACGACGCCCGGCGCGTTCGCGCCGCCCGGCACGATCTGCGCTACGGTGAAAGCGGGCAGGGCGCCGAGCAGCACAAGGGCCGCGAGTGCGATGCTTCGCAGCGCGAAGCTGTGCTGCTGCGTGCCGGATCGAGTCGCGAGCACGCGCCTCGTTGCAGGGGTCTCGCCATTACTCTTGCCTGTTGCCGTGGCCGATTCCTCGACGGCAACCAGCATTGCCCTTAGCCGGCTGAATACCAGCCTGAATGCCCTGCGGTTCATCTTTTTTCTGTTGCGGATTGGTAAGAAGGCCGTAACGTACCGAATCGCGCGAGGCAGATGTGTCAAGATTCGTCAAGGTCAGCATCGACACAACGATTGCCACAAAATAGGTCATATCTGATTGCGAGGCCCCCGAGCGCCCATCTTTTGCTCCACTACCCCCCAATACTTTTCCGTCGCTAATTCCGCCCTTCTGCGCCCTTCACGGCAAAACGCAAATCACCTGCGACGAACAGCGCCGAACCCCGTGCCGGCAGCCGAAATTCGCCGCCAAACCGCTAGTGCAAAGCCCCGAAGAAACCGCTAATCTCGACCCCGCACGCTAGCCGTAGGGTCGCGCATCGCTGAAAAACACGACGCACCGCGCCCCAAAAACCTGACAAAAAGAACCCACGGCGGCCGCAAAAAAGCACCCTGGAGTACGCCTTGGAAATGTCAGCAACATCACCCACATCCACGGAAGACTGGATCGCCCGAAGCCTGCGCGCGGTCTGGCATCCCTGCACGCAGATGAAGCATCATGAGCGTCTGCCCCTGATACCCGTCGCGCGCGGTCAAGGCGCGTGGCTCTATGACCAGTCCGGTCATCGCTATCTGGACGCGATCAGCTCGTGGTGGGTCAACCTGTTCGGCCACGCGAATCCGCGCATCAACGCGGCGCTGAAGGATCAGCTCGATACGCTCGAGCACGCGATGCTCGCCGGTTGCACGCACGAGCCCGCAATCGAACTCGCCGAGCGCCTCAACGCGCTCACCGATCACACGCTGGGCCACGCGTTCTTTGCATCGGATGGCGCATCCGCCGTCGAAATCGCGCTGAAAATGAGCTTCCACGCGTGGCGCAATCGCGGCTTCGCCGACAAGCAGGAATTCGTCTGCATTGCGAACAGTTATCACGGCGAGACGATCGGCGCACTCGGCGTGACCGACGTCGCGTTGTTCAAGGACGCCTACGACCCGCTGATCCGCAACGCTCACGTCGTGGCCTCGCCGGACGCGCGTCTTGCACAACCCGGCGAAACAGCCGCCGATGTCGCGCGTCGCGCGCTCGAAGCGGTGCGTTCGCTCTTCGAAGCACGCGCCACCAGAATCGCCGCGCTGATCGTCGAGCCGCTCGTGCAATGCGCGGCCGGCATGGCCATGCACGACGCGTCGTACATCGCCGGTTTGCGTGCGCTGTGCGATCAGTACGGCGTGCATCTGATCGCCGACGAAATCGCCGTCGGCTGCGGTCGCACCGGCACTTTCTTCGCTTGCGAACAGGCCGGCATCTGGCCGGATTTCCTGTGTCTGTCGAAGGGCATTAGCGGCGGTTATCTGCCGCTTTCCATCGTGCTTTCACGCGACGAAATCTTCGAAGCCTTCTATCACGACGACACGGCTCGCGGCTTTCTGCATTCGCATTCGTACACCGGCAATCCGCTCGCGTGCCGCGCGGCGCTCGCAACGCTCGACCTGTTCGCGAGCGACAACGTGCTCGCGGTCAACGCCCAAAAGTCGGCAACGCTGAAGGCCGCACTCGCGCCGCTCGCGGAACACGCGAATGTGCGCAATCTGCGCCAGTGCGGAACGATTTTCGCGTTCGACGCAGTCATCGAAAACGAGCAGCATGCCAAAACCTTTTCGCGCCGCTTCTTCGAAAATGCCTTGCAGCGCGAGCTATTGTTGCGCCCCATTTCGACCACCGTGTACCTGATGCCGCCATACATTCTCGACGACGAAGAGATCGCGCTGCTCGCCTCGCGCACGCGCGAAACGTTCGACGCCACGCTCGCGGAGCTGCGCTAATGCATCTGCTCGACAAACTTTCGCAGGGACTCAAAGAGATCGACGAACACGGTCTGCGCCGTCGCCGCCGCACCGTCGACACGCCGTGCGCGGCTCATATGACGGTCGACGGCCGCGAGATCGTCGGCTTTGCGAGCAATGACTATCTCGGACTCGCCGCGCATCCGCAGTTGATCGCGGCCATCGCGGAAGGCGCACAACGCTATGGCGCGGGCAGCGGCGGTTCACATCTGCTCGGCGGCCACTCGCGCGCACACGCGCAACTCGAAGACGATCTCGCGCAGTTCGTCGGCGGATTCGTCGATGCGCCGCGCGCGCTGTACTTCAGCACCGGCTACATGGCGAATCTCGCGACGCTCACCGCGCTCGCGGGCCGCGGCACGACGCTGTTCTCCGATGCGCTCAACCATGCTTCGCTGATCGACGGCGCGCGTCTGTCGCGAGCCGACGTGCAGATCTACCCGCACTGCGACATGGAAGCGCTGAGCGCGATGCTCGACGCGTCGGACGCGGACGAGAAGGTCATCGTCTCCGATACGGTGTTCAGCATGGACGGCGACATCGCGCCGCTGACGCGTCTTCTCGAACTTGCGGAGCGGCACGGCGCGTGGCTGATCGTCGACGATGCGCACGGTTTCGGCGTGCTCGGTCCGCAAGGTCGCGGCGCGATCGCCGAAGCCGCGTTGCGCTCGCCGAATCTGATTTCCATCGGCACGCTAGGCAAGGCGGCGGGCGTGTCGGGCGCATTCGTCGTGGCGCACGGGACCGTGATCGAGTGGCTCGTGCAACGCGCGCGTCCGTACATTTTCACCACGGCTTCGGTGCCGGCTGCCGCGCACGCGGTGTCGGCGAGTCTGCGCATTATCGGCGGCGACGAAGGCGATGAGCGGCGCGCGCATCTTCGGCAATTGATCGAGCGCACGCGCGCCATGCTTAAGACCACGCCGTGGCTTCCCGTCGATTCGCATACCGCCGTGCAGCCGCTCATCATCGGCGCGAACGACGCGACGCTCGGGATTGCCGCGTCGCTCGATCGCGCGGGTTTGTGGGTGCCCGCGATTCGGCCGCCGACCGTGCCGGCGGGCACATCGCGCTTGCGCATTTCGCTGTCGGCCGCGCATTCGCATGCGGATCTCGACCGGCTCGAAGCGGGCTTGCAAGCCGCGGGAGAGCAAAGCGCATGACGTCGACGAATACCGCACTGTCACTCTTCGTCACCGGCACGGACACGGAAATCGGCAAGACCTTCGTGTCGTCGGCATTATTGCGAGGCTTCGTTCGCGAGGGACTGCAAGCGGCCGCGATGAAGCCGATCGCAGCGGGCGCGTTCGAGGTGAACGGCGAACTGCATAACGAAGACGCGGACCAGCTCGACGCGGCGTCGAACGTGCTGTTGCCGCCTGCGATGCGCACGCCGTATCTGCTGAAAGAACCGGCCGCGCCGCATATTGCCGCCGCGCTGGAAAACGTTGCATTCGACATCGACCACATCGTCGCGTGCCACAGGCAAGCGTTGACACGCGCAGACGTCGTCGTGGTGGAAGGCGTCGGCGGCTTTCGTGTGCCGTTGACGGCGACGCACGACACGGCCGATCTCGCCGTCGCCTTGAAGCTGCCGGTCGTGCTGGTGGTCGGCATGCGCCTTGGCTGCATCAACCACGCGTTGCTAACCGCCGAGGCCATCGCCGCGCGCGGACTCACGCTTGCGGGCTGGGTCGCGAATCGCGTCGATCCCGACATGACTTTTCCCGACGAAAACATCGCGTCGATCCACGAGCATCTCGCGCGCGAACATCACGCGCCGTTGCTCGGCATCGTGCCGCATATGAGCCCGGCATCGCCCGAACTCGCGGCTGAACGGCTCGACATTCACCGGCTATTGCAAACGCTGCGCGACGCGCAGCGCTGAATTGAACATCACGTCCACTCATGAGGATCGACCACATGACGCAACTGAACATCGCTGCTGCATCCGCTGATACGGCTGCCCTTAACAATGCCAACGTCAACGCGAACGCCAATGCCAACGCCGACGCTGCGGGCAAACAGCTCGCGCGCTGGCGCGTCGCCGACATCGTCGCGCTGTACGAACTGCCGTTCAACGACCTGATGTTTCGCGCGCAGCAAACGCATCGCGAGCATTTCGACGCCAACACCGTGCAACTGTCGACGCTGCTGTCGATCAAGACCGGCGGCTGCGAGGAAGATTGCGCCTACTGTCCGCAGTCGGTGCATCACGACACGGGCCTGCAAGCCGACAAGCTGATGCCGGTCGACGAAGTGCTCGCCGCCGCGAAAGCCGCGAAGGAAAACGGCGCGACGCGTTTCTGCATGGGCGCCGCATGGCGCAATCCGAAGGACCGCCATCTCGAGCCGATCAAGGACATGATCCGCGGCGTGAAGGCGATGGGACTCGAAACCTGCGTGACGCTCGGCATGCTCGAGACGCATCAGGCGCAAGCGTTGCGCGAGGCCGGCCTCGACTACTACAACCACAATCTGGATACGTCGCCGGAGTTTTACGGCCAGATCATTTCGACGCGCACGTATCAGGATCGTCTCGACACGCTGGAACGCGTGCGCGATGCGGGCATCAACGTGTGCTGCGGCGGCATTGTCGGCCTCGGCGAATCGCGCCGCGAGCGTGCGGGCCTGATCGCGCAACTGGCGAACATGGAGCCGTATCCGGAATCGGTGCCGATCAACAATCTGGTGCAAGTGGAAGGCACGCCGTTGACCGGCACGGAAGCGATCGATCCGTTCGAATTCGTGCGGACCATCGCGATTGCGCGCATCACGATGCCGCGCGCGATGGTGCGCCTGTCCGCCGGCCGCGAGCAGATGGACGAGGCGTTGCAGGCAATGTGTTTTCTCGCGGGCGCGAACTCGATTTTCTACGGCGATCAGTTGCTGACTACCAGCAACCCGCAAGCCGAAGCGGACCGCAAGCTGCTCGCGCGCCTCGGCATTCGCGCCGAAGCCGCGCAGCAGATGCCGCTCGACAAGAGCGGCTGCGAGCACGGCTGCGAACACGCGTAAAGCGCATTACTTCCTGTCGACGATGATCTGATCGAAAGTCCCGCCGTCGGAGAAATGGGTTTGCTGCGCTTTCTGCCAGCTACCGAACATTTCTTCGACGGTGAAGGTCTTGATCGGCTTGAACTCCGCGGCGTGTTTCGCGAGCACGTTCTTGTCGCGCGGACGCAAGTGATGTTGCGCGATGATCTCCTGCGCGGCCGGCGACCACAGATAGTCGAGATACGCCTGCGCTTCCTTGCGCGTGCCGCGCTTGTCGACCACCTTGTCGACGATCGACACCGGCGGTGCGGCCAGCAGGCTCACCGACGGATACACCGCCTCGAAATTGCCGCCGCCCACGTCGCTGTTCATCAGCGCGACTTCGTTTTCGAACGTGACCAGCACGTCGCCGATACCGCGTTGCGTGAACGTCGTCGTCGCGCCGCGGCCGCCCGTGTCGAGCACCGGCACGTTTCTGAACAGCGCCTTTTCGAAGTCGAGCGCCTGCGCATCGGTGCCGCCGTGCTGCTTGCGATAACCCCACGCGGCGAGGTACGTGTAGCGTCCGTTGCCGGACGTCTTCGGATTCGCGATCACCACTTGCACGCCGGGCTTCGCGAGATCGTCCCAGTCCTTGATGTGCTTCGGATTGCCCTTGCGCACGAGGAACACCATCGTCGTCGTGTACGGCGCGCTGTCGTCCGGCAGACGCGTGCGCCAGTTTGCGGGCACCAGTTGGCCTTTTTCCGCAAGGAGGTCGATGTCGTTCGGCTGGTTCATCGTCACGACGTCGGCCTGCAAGCCCTGCAATACCGACAACGCCTGTGCGCTCGACGCGCCATGCGACTGGCGAATCGACACCGTCTCGCCGCTCTTCTGCTTATACGCGGCGATGAAGCCCGCGTTGATGTCCTTGTACAACTCGCGCGTTACGTCGTACGACACATTCATCAACGACGTCTCGGCATGCGCCGCCGATATGCCGCCAGCGCCGAAGCCGAGCGTGAGCGCCGTAAAGCCGGCCGCCAGCCAGCGTGAAGTCCCCGTCTTGCCTGCCATCTTGTCCCCGCTATCGATGTTAAAAACCTGTGGCCGCGCAATCGCGCAGCATCAAGCGGGATTCTAGCGGATCGCTTATACGCGGCGAGCCGGGCAGGCCCGAGCAACGCACTCGAGCCCGCGCGTTAAACCAGCGCGTGCTGCCCGATCTCGAGCGCTTCGTCGCGAAAGCGCAGCGGCGCCGCGCAGTGCACGAGCGTGTCGATGAAATACTTGGCCCGCGGCCACGGTCCGAATCCGGCTGCGGTATTGATGTGCCCCGCATCGCCGAGATTGACGAACGCACTGCCGAAACGCTGCGCCAGTTCGCGAGCGCCGGCAAGCGGCATCCACGGATCGGTTTCGCTGCCGATCAGAATGGACGGCACGCCCAGCCGCCGTGCCTCGAACGATCCGGCGAAGGCGAACTTTTGCGGGCTCGCGGGCGCGACGAGGAGCACGCCGACCACTTCGTTCGCATACGACGCCTGCTGCAACGCGTGAGCGGCAGCAAGACATCCGAAGCTGTGCGCGGCGAGCACGAACGGCCCGCGTTCGCGCGCGAGCAACTCGCGCAGCGAGTTGGCCCAACCGGCGACGTCCGGTGCATCCCAGTCGGCCTGCTCGACGCGCAACGAGCGCGCGAACTGGCGTTCGAGCCACGTTTGCCAATGTGCGCCCTCGCTGCCGTGCAGACCCGGAACGGTCACGAGCCGCGGCGGCCACGGCGATCTGGTGCATGAAAGCATGTCTGTCCCTCGCAAAGGGAAAACCGGGTAGTCATTGTCCCGCCGCCCGTCGCGCGGACGAACCAAGTTTTTGTGCTTTGTTTATCGGTTGAATCTGCGGAGCGCGAAGCCGAAAACGGACGGTCGTGCGCAAGCGCGCGGGATCGTCGGCGAAAAAGTAGAATGAAGCCTGCCCATAAAAGGAGGAGCCCTCATGTCGTCAGCGTCGCGCGCCGCGCCGCAGCCGTCGCGAGCCTTGCAGCCGTCCCGCCGCCCGACGCGCCCGCACCGCGCGCGCGGCGTGACCCGGGGCCGTTGCGCGTGCAACGGTGAGGCCGCATGAAAGTCCTCTTCTATATGCCGAACGCCGAAGCCGCGGCCTGGCTGCATGACTTCGCCCGCTTGCTGCCGCAAGCCGATCTGCGCGAGTGGCAACCCGGCGACACCGCGCCCGCCGATTTCGCGGTCGTCTGGCGGCCACCGCGCGAGATGCTGGCCGGCCGTGCCGATTTGCGCGCGATCTTCAATCTGGGCGCGGGCGTCGACGCGATTCTGGCGCTCGAACGCGAGCAGCCCGGCACCTTGCCGCCCAACGCGCCGTTGATCCGTCTCGAAGACACCGGCATGGCGCCGCAAATGGCCGAGTATGTGACGCACGCGGTGCTGCGTTATCTGCGGCGCTTCGACGAATACGAAGCGCTGCAGCGCGAGCGCCGCTGGCAAGTGCTCGATCCGCATCCGCGAGACACGTTCACGGTCGGCGTGCTCGGGCTCGGCGTGCTGGGCGCACATGTCGCGCAAACGGTCGCGCGATTCGGCATGCCGGTGCGCGGCTACAGCCGCAGCGCGAAGCAAGTGGAAGGCATCACGACGTTCGCCGGCGAAGCGCGTTTCGACGCGTTTCTCGACGGCGTCAAAGTGCTCGTCAATCTGCTGCCGCATACGCCGGATACCGCGAACGTGCTGAACGCCCGCACGTTTTCGAAGCTCGCACGCGGCGCGTATCTGATCAACGTTGCACGCGGCGCGCATCTGGTGGAAGCCGATCTGCTCGACGCGCTGGCAAGCGGTCAACTCGCCGCGGCCACGCTCGACGTGTTTCAGGAAGAGCCGTTGCCGCCCGATCATCCGTTCTGGCAGGAGCCGCGCATTACCGTCACGCCGCACATGTCGGCGCTGACCTTGCGCGAAGAAAGCGTCGCGCAGATCGCGCAAAAAATGCTCGCGCTCGAACGCGGCGAAGCCGTCGGCGGCGTGGTGAATATCGAGCGCGGATATTGACGGCGTGGAGTCACAATCACGTCAAGGAGACACAACATGGCCGTACCCCAGCAAGTGAAAATTGTCGAAGTCGGTCCGCGTGACGGTCTGCAAAACGAGAAGGACTTCGTGCCGACGGCGATCAAGGTCGAGTTGATCAACCGGCTCGCCGCAGCGGGTTTTCGCAACGTCGAAGCGGCGTCGTTCGTGTCGCCGAAATGGGTGCCGCAAATGGCCGACGGCGCCGACGTGATGGCCGGCATCGAGCGGCGCCCCGGCACGATCTATTCGGTGCTCACGCCGAATCTGCGCGGCTTCGAAGGTGCGCTCGCCGCGCGCGCCGACGAGATCGTGATCTTCGGCGCAGCGAGCGAAGCGTTCTCGCAGAAGAACATCAATTGCAGCATCGCGGAAAGCATCGAGCGATTCGCGCCGGTCGCGCAGGCGGCGAAGCAGCACGGCTTGCGCATGCGCGGCAGCGTGTCGTGCGCGCTCGGGTGTCCGTATCAGGGCGAAGTGCCGGTGGCGTCGGTGGTCGACGTGGTGCAACGTTTCGCGGCGCTCGGTTGCGACGAGATCGATATCGCCGATACGATCGGCGTGGGTACGCCCAAGCGCACGCGCGAAGTGTTCGAAGCCGTGACCCGCGTGTTTCCGCGCGAGCGTCTGTCCGGGCACTTTCACGACACCTACGGCCAGGCGCTCGCGAATATCTACGCGGCGTTGCAGGAAGGCATCGAGATTTATCACGCGTCGGTGGCCGGGCTCGGCGGCTGTCCGTATGCGAAGGGCGCAACAGGCAACGTCGCCACCGAAGACGTGCTGTACTTGATGAACGGCCTTGGCATCGAAACGGGCATCGACCTCGCGCAAGTCGTGGGCATCGGCGATTTCATTTCGACGGCAATCGGCCGGCCGAACGTCTCGCGCGCGGGCAAGGCGTTGCTTGCGAAGGCGCGCAGCGAAGCCGCCAATTGCGTATGAGCCGGACCGAACGGCATGCTTGAGGCGCAACACCCATACTCAAACCATCAGGACCTGAAACGATGACGGACCACGCTTTTCTCGACTCCGACGACCTCACCGCATTGCCGGATTCCGCACGCCGTGTCGCGCTGCTGCTGCGCGAACGCGGTCACGCGGGACGGGTCGTGATGCTGCCCGAAACCGGCAAGACTTCCGCGGAGGCCGCCGCGGGCCTCGGCTGTTCGGTCGCGCAGATCGCGAAGTCGATTCTGTTTCGCCGCCGCGAAGACGACGCGCCGGTGCTGGTGGTCGCGAGCGGCGCAAATCGCGTCGATGAAAAGAAAGTGGCGGCGCAGGTCGGCGAGATTGGCCGCGCGGATGCGAAGTTCGTCCGCGAAAAAACCGGCTATGCGATCGGCGGCGTGTGTCCGGTCGGGCATGCGGTCGAACCCGTCACGCTGATCGACGAAGACCTGCTCGCGCTCGACAGCCTGTGGGCCGCCGCGGGTCATCCGCACGCGGTGTTCAATCTGACCGCGCAGGAACTGATTGCGTTGACGGGCGCGCCGGTGGTCGACGTGGCGCTGCGCGAGACGGCCTGAATCCGATGACAGCGCGAATCGATCACGCAGCGACAGGCGGCGGCGTGCCGTCGCCGTGCATCAACGTGTGCCGGATGGACGCGTCGAGCGGCTGGTGCGAAGGGTGCCTGCGCACCATCGACGAAATCGCCGGCTGGTCGCTCTACGACGACGACGAAAAACGCGCGGTGTGGGACGCGCTCGAAGCGCGCCGCGCCGAATTGATCGCCCGCCAGGCGAAGGTGCAACGATGAACGCGGCGCCGCGCATTGTCACCATCGGCGAGACGTTTAGCGCGACGCTCGCGCTGTCGGCGGATTCGGTGAAAACGTTCGCGACGCTCGTCAACGATCTGAACCCGCTGCATCACGACGAGGCCTATGCTGCGCAAAGCCGATTCGGCGGTCTCATCGCGTCGGGCACGCAGCCCACCGCGCATTTCATGGCGCTTCTCGCCACGCATTTTTCGACCTACGCGCAGCCGCTCGGACTCGAGTTCGACATCAAGCTGAAGAAGGCTGCGCACGCCGGCGACACGCTCGTCATGACATGGCGCGTGCGCGATGCTTACTGGAAGCCGAGCCTGCACGGCGACCTGACGCATCTGGAAGGCACGGTCAGAAATCAGCGCGGCGAAGTGACCGTTGTGGGCGCATCGACCATTCTCGTGATGCCGAAGCCCGAGGCGTCCGTCGACGCGAGCATCAACACGGGCACGCTATGACCGAGTTGACCACTGCATTGACCATCGCATTGCCCGCATCGGTGCGCGTGTTCGAGCGCGGCTGGCTGTCGTCGAACAACGTGCTGCTCATCGACAACGACTGCGCCGCGCTCGTCGATACCGGCTACGCGACGCATGCGCAGCAAACACGCGCGCTCGTGCAGCAGGCGCTGGGCGAGCGGCCGCTCGATCTGATCGTCAACACGCATCTGCATTCGGATCATTGCGGCGGCAACGCGCTGTTGCAAACGACGTGGCCGTGCCGCACGCTCATTCCCGCCTGCGAAGCCGACGCGGTGCGCGACTGGGACGAAGCGCGTCTGACTTTCCGCGCGACCGCGCAGACTTGCGAGCGCTTTGTGTTCACCAGCACGATCGCGCCGGGCGCGATGCTGCGCCTCGGCGCACTCGACTGGCAGGTGCTCGGCGCGCCCGGCCACGATCCGCATTCGCTGATGCTGTACTGCGCGGCCGAGCGCCTACTGATCAGCGCCGACGCGCTGTGGGAAAACGGCTTCGGCGTGATCTTTCCGGAGCTCGAAGGCGACAGCGGTTTTGCCGAGCAGCAGGCGGTGCTCGAGGCGATTGCCGCGCTCGACGTGCGCGTCGTGATCCCCGGTCATGGCGCGCCCTTTACGAACGTCGAGCAGGCGCTGGAGCGCTCTTTCTCGCGGCTCGCGTGGCTGCGGGCCGATCCGGCGCGCAATGCAAAGAATGCGCTGAAGGTATTGATCGTCTTCAAGCTGCTCGATGTGCGCGCAACGAGCTTCGCGGCGTTGCTGGAGATGCTCGACGGCGCTGCGGCAATGCGCGCGGCGGCCTCGATGCTGAAACCGCGCGGCGAGTGGCCCGCGCTTGTCAAAGCGATCGTCGGCGAGCTGGCTGCCGGGAATGGGCCGCTTACGGTGGATGGTGAAAGGATCGTCGCGCGATAGCGCTGCAACCGGGAATGCAGTCGTGCAGTGAAGTAAGGCAGCGACGTGCAGCAGCAGCAGCGCTCACGCAAAAACCGCCGCCACAAAAAGAAAGCCGCTCAACCTGTGAAGGCGAGCGGCGGAAATTCTGTCGGACGTGATCAGCGTCTGCCCGAATGATACGCGCGCGCGATTTTCGGCCGCATCAGTGATTTCCCTACAGATGCATGACGGCGGCTGTTAACCCGCATACACGCCGGCGCGCGCAAACCGGCGCCGACATTAGCTTTGCGAACCATTATTCCGCTGATATGAACAAACGTGGTTCGTTTGCAATCCGTAGCATTTGGGCGTTTGCATCGGCTGCCTCCGGCTGAAACAGGAAAGCGCCGCATTCAAACAGACGGCGCGCGTCTTTGCGGCACGATGCGCCAGCCGAGATTGACGCCCGCGGCGGCAAGCAGAATCAGCACCGCGCCCAGCACCTGAATCCACGCAAGCGTCTGTCCGAACGCGATTCTGTCGACGATGATCGCGACCACCGGATAGATGAACGACAGCGCGCCGGTCATCGAAGTCGGCAGCTTCTGGATCGCGCCATACAGCAGCACATACATGAGCCCGGTGTTCACCACGCCCAGCACGACCAGCTCGAGCCACTGCACGCCCGTGGCCGGCAGCGCGTCGAAACGCACGAGCGGCGCGAGCATCACCACGCCGAGCAGCACCTGGATCAGCGCGATCAGATGCGGCGGCGTGCCCTTCAAATGCTTGGTGATGATCGACGACACCGCGTACATCGCCGCCGCGCCGACCGCATAGCCGATGCCGACCAGATACTGCCCCGGCACGGCCAGCACCGCGGGCTCGACCTTCACGACGAACACGAGCCCAATGAACGCGAGCACGAGCCATAGCACCGTCGACGCGCTGATCCGCTCGCGAAACACGATTGCGCCGAGCGCGACCAGCATGAAAGGCTGCGTGTTGTAGACGGCCGTCGCCATCGAGATCGACGCACGCGAATACGCGGCGAACAGCAGCACCCAATTGGCGACGATCGCCGCGCCGCCGAGCAGCGCGAGGCCAATCATCTTCCACGAGAACAGCTTGCGCCTGAAGAGGCCGAGCGCTGCGCATACGAGCGCGAGCGTCGCGCCGCCGAAAATGCAGCGGAAGAACACCACGTTAAATGCGCTTTGCTGCGACGACACGACCAGCCAGCCGATTGTGCCCGACATCAGCATTGCCACGCTCATCTCCGCCGCGCCGCGGCGGATGTCGTTTGAAGCCATGATTCGATCCTCGAATGGATTCCTGTATGGCAAGCAGTGTAAATAATCCGGTCGAGCGAATACATGGATAAACTTAAGCCATACCGCCATACCACCTAAAATTCGAAGGCCGTCATGACGAAACGCCTTACTCCGTTAGCGCCTGTCCCGCTCGACGAAACCGATCGCGCGCTACTCGCCGCGCTCGCCGAAGATGCGCGCCGCCCGGTCAGCGAACTGGCGCGGCTCGTCGGACTTTCGGCGCCGAGCACGGCCGAGCGCATCCGCAGGCTCGAGGCGCAAGGCGTGATCGAGCGCTTCACGGTGCAGCTCGATCCGCGCGCGCTCGGCTTCACGCTGCAAGCCATCGTGCGTGTCAAGCCGCTGCCGGGGCAGTTGCATCTGGTGGAAGAAGTGATCCGGCGAATTCCGGAGTTCGTCGAATGCGACAAGGTGACGGGCGACGATTGCTTCATCTGCCGTCTTTATCTGCGGACGATCGATCAGCTTGACGAGATTCTGTCGAAGGTCACCGAGCGCGCGGAGACAAGCACGGCAATCGTCAAGTCAACGCCTTTGGCGCGGCGGCTGCCGCCGCTTGGGTAGGCGCGCGAAGCACAACGGCCTTCGCGCTTTACCGCTCTATCGCTTCAAAGAAGGACAGCATTTCGGCGAGCAATTCGTCCGGCGCCTCTTCCGGCAGATAGTGGCCACACGGCAACGAACGCCCGCTCACGTCGCGCGCCACATGACGCCATTCGGCGAGCGCGTCGAAGCACTTTTCGATGACGCCGTTTTCGCCCCACAGCACACGCAATGGGCAAGCAATCTTATGTCCGCGTTCGATGTCGGCGCGGTCGTGTTCGAGATCGATGCTCGCCGACGCGCGGTAGTCCTCGCACATCGCGTGCACCGCGCCTGGTTGCGCGAGCGCCGCGCGATACGCGTCGAGCGAGGCCGGTTCGAACGGCGCGAGGCCAGCATGACGGCTGCCCATCACCGCATCGACATACGCGGCGGGATTGGCGCCGATCAGCGTCTCCGGCAGCGGCTCGGGCTGGATCAGGAAGAACCAGTGGAAGTAATGCGTGGCGAACGTGCGGTCGGTGGCTTCGTACATCGCTAGCGTCGGCGCGATGTCGAGCAGCATCAGACGCTCGACGGCATCCGCGTGATCGAGCGCCATGCGATGCGCGACGCGCGCGCCGCGATCGTGCGCGCAAACCAGAAAGCGCTCGAAGCCGAAGTGGCGCATCACGGCGATTTGATCGGCGGCCATCGCGCGTTTGGAATACGGCGTGTGCGCCGTGTCGCTCGCCGGCTTGCCCGATGCGCCGTAGCCGCGCAGATCGGTGGCGATGACCGTGAAGTGCTGAGCCAGTCGCTCGGCGCAGCGCGCCCAGATCAGATGCGATTGCGGATGGCCGTGCAGCAGCAGAAGCGGCGGCCCCGCTCCGCCCTTCACTCCAAAGATATCCGCATCGCCCGCGGCGACGCGAAAGGGCGTGAAATTCTCGAAGGCCATGGCCGTGTCTCTTGTCGTTTGGAGTGCGTGCATTGTAAAAGCCCAATGTGTCCGCACGCGGTGGGATAGCCCACGCAAGCATAGAACCTGAACACTCCTTCCAACCGTTCTAAACGATGCGGCGAACGCGGCGCGAGCGCTTCGCCTATAATCGAACGACCGTTCTTAAACGTTCCAGCATCTATGCATGCTGTCGGCTGCAACGCGGCGCGCGCCGCATGCCGCTAAACTCATCAAATAGCCGGGCGCCTCGCGCACACCGGCTCGTCAATCAGGAGACTCGCACTATGGCATTGCCCGCCGTTCTGCAAAATCTGGCGTTGCCTGTCGTCGCCTCGCCGATGTTCATCGTCAGCTATCCCGAGCTCGTGCTGGCGCAGTGCAAGGCCGGCATCGTCGGTTCGTTTCCGGCGCTGAATGCGCGCCCTGCCGAGTTGCTCGACGAATGGCTCACGCAGATTCAGGCGCAACTCGCCGAGCATCGCGCTGCGAATCCCGACGCGCGCATCGGGCCGATTGCCGTCAACCAGATCGTTCATCAATCGAATACGCGGCTCGAGCACGACGTGCGCGTATGCGTCGAACACAAGGTGCCGATCTTCATCACGAGCCTGCGCGCGCCGGCGCGAGAAATTGTCGACGCCGTGCACAGCTATGGCGGCATCGTGCTGCATGACGTAATCAATCTGCGTCACGCGCAGAAGGCGCTCGAAGCGGGCGTCGACGGTTTGATCCTGGTGGCGTCGGGCGCGGGCGGTCATGCGGGCACCACGTCGCCGTTTGCGCTGGTCGGCGAAGTGCGGCGCATTTTCGACGGCCCGATCGTGCTGTCCGGCGCGATAGCGAACGGCGGCTCGATCCTCGCCGCGCAAGCGATGGGCGCCGACCTCGCGTACATGGGCACGCGCTTCATCGCGACCAAAGAGGCGCACGCGGTGGAGAGCTACAAGCAGGCTATCGTGAGCTCGTCGGCGTCGGACATCATCTACACGAACCTGTTCACTGGCGTGCATGGTAATTACATTCGCGAGAGCATCGTCAACGCCGGGCTCGATCCGGATGCGCTGCCGGAATCGGACAAGACCAAGATGAACTTTGCCAACGAAAAGGCCAAGGCGTGGAAAGACATCTGGGGCGCGGGCCAGGGCGTCGGCCTGATGGACGACGTGCCGAGCGTGAGCGAACTGGTCGTGCGTTTGTCGAAGGAATACGGCGACGCGAAGGCGCGCCTCGGCATCGCGCGCTGACGCCAGGCTTCGCCCGCCTACATGTTCCGCCGATACTGCCCGCCAACCTCGAACAGCGCGTGCGTGATCTGTCCGAGCGAGCACACGCGGACCACGTCCATCAGCACCGCAAAGACGTTTTCATCGTCGATCACCGCGCGCTTCAGACGCTCCAGCGCGGCAGGCGCGGCCTCGCGATGCCGCGCCTGAAAATCGCGCAGGCGTTTTAGCTGGCTTTGCTTTTCTTCGTCGGTGGAACGGGCGAGCGCGATGGGCTGCGGCGCCTCATGCGGATGCGCGCTCACGAATGTATTCACACCCACGATCGGATACGAGCCGTCATGCTTGCGATGCTCGTACAGCATCGACTCGTCCTGAATGCGTCCGCGCTGATAACCCGTCTCCATTGCGCCGAGCACGCCGCCGCGCTCGGTGAGCCGGTCGAACTCGGCGAGCACCGCTTCTTCAACGAGATCGGTCAATTCGTCGATCACAAAACTGCCCTGATTCGGGTTCTGATTCTTCGCGAGTCCCCATTCGCGATTGATGATCAACTGAATCGCCACCGCGCGACGCACCGACTCTTCGGTGGGTGTGGTGATGGCTTCGTCGAAGGCATTGGTGTGCAGCGAGTTGCAGTTGTCGTAGATCGCGATCAGCGCTTGCAGCGTGGTACGAATGTCGTTGAAGTCGATCTCCTGCGCATGCAGGCTGCGCCCCGACGTCTGCACGTGATACTTGAGCTTCTGGCTGCGCTCGTTCGCGCCGTAGCGTTCGCGCATCGCGATTGCCCAGATGCGTCGCGCGACGCGGCCGAGCACCGTGTATTCCGGGTCCATGCCGTTCGAAAAGAAGAACGACAGGTTCGGCGCGAAGTCGTCTATCGACATGCCTCGTGCGAGGTACGCCTCGACATAGGTGAAGCCGTTGGCGAGCGTATAGGCGAGTTGCGAGATCGGATTCGCGCCGGCCTCGGCAATGTGATAGCCGGAGATCGACACCGAATAGAAATTGCGCACGCCGTGTTCGACAAAGTACGCCTGAATATCGCCCATCACTTTGAGGCTGAATTCCGTCGAGAAGATGCAGGTGTTCTGGCCTTGGTCTTCCTTGAGGATGTCGGCCTGCACGGTGCCGCGCACATTTTCCAACGCGATGCGGCGCGTCGCGGCGAGTTCGTCGTCGGTGAGTGCGCGGCCTAGTTCGTGTTGCTTGCGCGTGATCTGCTGATCGATCGCGACGTTGAAAAACATCGCGAGGATGGTCGGCGCGGGACCGTTGATCGTCATCGACACCGACGTTTCCGGCGCGCACAGATCGAAGCCGTCGTAGAGCGCGTGCATGTCGTCGAGCGTCGCCACCGACACGCCCGAATTGCCCACCTTGCCGTAGATGTCCGGCCGTTCGTGCGGCTCCTCGCCGTACAGCGTGACGGAATCGAAAGCAGTGGAAAGACGCTTGGCCGGCATGCCCTCGGACAGCAGCTTGAAACGCCGGTTGGTGCGCGACGGATCGCCTTCGCCCGCGAACATACGCGTTGGGTCTTCGTTTTCGCGGCGGAACGGGAATACGCCCGCGGCGAACGGGAAGTAGCCGGGCAGGTTCTCGAGCATGAGCCAGCGCAAAATCTCGCCGTGATCGACGAACTTCGGCAGCGCGACTTTGCGGATCGGCGTGCCGGACAAGGTGGTGACCGTGAGCGCCGTGCGGATCTCGCGGTCGCGAATGCGGATGACGTGTTCGTCGCCGGAATACGCGGCGACGGTTTGCGGCCAGGCGTCGAGTAGCTTGCGTTCGTGTTCGCCTAGTGCGGCTGTACGTTGCTCGATTAGTGCGTCGAGTTGGGCTGTGGGTGCGTTGGCGTTTGTGTCGTTGTCATTCGTGTCGGCTTCGCCGAGCATTCGGCGCGCTTCGATGAGTTGCCAGCGTTCACGCGCGATGCGCGCCTGCGCATCGGCGCGCTCGCGATAAACGTGAACGGTCTGCGCGATTTCCGCGAGATAGCGCACGCGCGCCGGCGGGACGATTGCATGACGGCCGCTC
>Ga0207647_10001404_pt1 | contig 18482 bp, 13 predicted proteins | sample KBSCornC2_FD_184295 | JGI IMG/M metagenome (GOLD analysis project Ga0207647, IMG submission 184295) | Corn rhizosphere microbial communities from Kellogg Biological Station, Michigan, USA - C2 (SPAdes) (version 2) | ecosystem: Host-associated > Plants > Roots > Rhizosphere ... | reverse complement strand
CCTCTTGCACAGGGCGTGAGCTTCGAGATTGTCTAGTTCAGAGATCGTGTTAGGGCATGCAGGCGCTAAGTCTTTGAAAGAATTTAGAGCCTCACTTACACGGTAAATGGTGCTGGAGCTGAATAGGCACGCTCGCGCTTTCAATATATTGGGGGAAAGGCCACCAAGATCTGTCCTTTTGGTCGCTGACACTGCTATCGGCAAATCTGAATCTTATCGATGTTTACGCTCGTTCCAGCACAAATTAGATTTGGCAAAGGACGATCGGAACTTCCTCGGAGTGGTGTTCCGATATAGCTTTATATCGCCGCAAGCAGAATTGCTGCCGGGCCGCTTATCCGCCAACCTGTGTCTGTGATGGGAAACGCTACTGAAAATCCCCCGTACCTCAGCCGCTCACTATTCCAAATCATCTTCCAGTGTGTCTCCTCAGGCGGCGCGAGCAATGGTTCGGGAACATGTTCAAGCTTGAGCGTCTGCCCTAGATTGACGAGAAGGAGATGGTCAAGCTGCTGCGTGTTTTCAGGGGAAAAGTAGCGCAGCAGAAAGCAATTGTCGGACAGTACTGCTCCATCGATCATGCCGCGACCTTTCTGTGCGATCGCCAGCTCGTGGCTTCTTAGTTGCAGCAGGTCGCGGAAGAACTCGGAGTACTGTGTTGCTTCTTCTGTCGCTCGGTCGTCCGGCCTAAGCTTGCACCTCTGGAATGTGTCTGGGCTACCTGGATCAGAAAGAAGGTGTGCAAGATCCTCGGTATCGCGAAGGGAGTCGAACTGCTTCAGAAAAGTGAGCCGTCCGCTTCGAACTTTCTCGTGTATCTCCGGCTTTTGATCAGAGAAGTAGAGGAAGGGGCGTTCCGAGCCGTATTCCTGCCCCATAAAAAACATGGGAGTACCTGGAGTAAGCAACCAATAGGCCGCCATCGCACGATACATTCCAGGGTTGCTCTGGGTTTTAGGACGGGTCCCACGGAGTGTATTAGCGACCTGATCGTGGTTTTCCAGGAATGTGATCCATTGCCACGGTTCAACGCGCAGGCAATCTGTCCCGCGCGGCGCTTTTTGCCATCCATAGTATTGCCCCTGGAAGAGAGGGCCATACTTCGCAGCGGAGATAAACTCCTGAGGGCTTCCTGCGTGGTCGCTGTAATAAGCCTCTCGTCTTCCGGTAAGGCGAACCATCATGGAATGATGGAGATCATCATTCCACATGCCATCGAGTCCATGGCCACCTTCGGCAAGCGGCTTAAGTTGATGGGACCATTGGCGCTCGCATTCGCTCACCAGAATGATCTTTCGATTGCCGGCGGCTTCGCGGGCACGCCGGCTCATGGCGGCGAGGATATGCTCCTCATGATGTCCGGAATCAACGATGGCCTGTGTTGCGTCAAAGCGTAAGCCATCGAGCCTGTATTCGTGAATCCAGGCAGCAGCGTTCTGCAGGAAGTATTCGCGCACGGGTTCGTTGTTGAAGTTCGGTGAGCTTCCCCATTCGCTTGCGCGTTTGGAGAAATAGTCGCAGCAATATTCTCCGAAGCAGTTCCCATCGGGTCCGAAGTGGTTGTAAACGACATCAAGGAGAACAGCCAGGCCCTCAGCATGAGCCGCGTCGACCATATGGCGAAGGTCATCCGGGCGGCCATATCGATGATAGGGCGCGAAGAAGGCGACACCGTCATAGCCCCAGCCGAATTCTCCACAGAACTCATGGACCGGCATAATCTCCAAAACGGTTATGCCAAGATCGCGAAGGCGTTTTAATTCCCGTTCGGCAGCCCGGTAGGTGCCCTCCTGCGTAAATGTGCCGAGATGAAGCTCGTACAACACCTGTCCGGCGAGTTGGAGCTCCTGATGGCCGGTAGTCCAGGCATAGGAAAAGGGATCGATTACCTCGCTCCAGCCATGAGGTCCTTCAGGTTGAAATCGCGACGCCGGATCTGGGAAAGGTCCGCCGCCGTCCAGAACATAGCGGTAGAGACACCCCTGTTTAAGGCCTGGAATATGAAGGGAGAAATATCCATCCTCTTGATCCTGCGCCGGATAACGTCTTCCGTCGCTCAGCAATAGCTCAACCCGCTTGGCATGGGGAGCCCAGAGATGAAATTGAACGCCGGCGGGACTAACTGTCGCTCCCAGAGGAGCCTTCGTAGATCGACCGATTGAATCGTGCATTGCTCTACTTGCGATGCAGCCAATAGAGAAAATGCTGCCCCAGAGCCTTTTCCCTGTAGGTGGTCTGTAGGGCTTCCGTATCTATGGGCGTTTCCGCAATGAAAACGCCGCTGCATACCCCTTCCCGGCTACCCAGCAACAGGGAAAATGCTCTAGCTGTCTTGGTACATGCAAGCAGCAGGCCAGGGTCAGGCCAGAGAACGTCGAACCGTACAACGTGGGGAGCATAATCCCGGACTATATCTTCGCAATCATCATGGGCACGTACAGTCAGCATTGAACGCCTCCGCCAGGATGAGGCAAATCTCTGCGAGTTCCTCTGCAAGCATCAATCAACCTGGATTCGAAGCCATCCATGCCGAGAATCCTGCACTTTCCCGTAGAGAAAGCTCTCGACCAAGAAGCGCGCAGGCATCATTGATTCCCGCGCAAGCATCATAGATCGCATCGGGCCGTGATTCTTGTGACGGTCAAGATAGCACTCGGCAACTTTGATCAACAGGAGATCGGGGCGCAGGGCGCGCCCCGATTTTCTAGACGATGTTTTTGGCAGAGGAGAGTGCGCTGTAGGTTTCGATCTGGTCCAGGGTGAAGGCGTGCATGTCCGCCTGCGAGTCCCAGCTTCTGTACCAGCGCACCAGGTACTCCAGCGCGGCATCGAGCCGTAGCGAAGGAGCCCAGTCAAGATCGGCGCGGGCGCGGCTCGCATCCAGCTTCAGGTAGTGGGCTTCGTGCGGAGATGGGGCGTCGTCAACAACCCAGGAGGCGCCGTCTCCCCAGAACGCCGACATATGCTCCGCAATCCATGCCACGGGACGCGCATCATCTTCGATGGGACCGAAGTTGTAGGCGGTGGCGTACCTAGGATCATGTGTGAGCAGCCGTTCGGCGAGCTGAATATATCCGCGAAGCGGTTCGAGCACATGCTGCCATGGACGGATGGCATGCGGCCGCCTGATCAGTACCGGCTTTCGTGACAGAAACCCGCGGACAAGGTCGGGGAGAAGACGGTCGTTTGACCAGTCGCCACCGCCAATCACGTTTCCGGCTCGCGCCGTTGCAACTGCCACCTGGTGGGTTTTGCCAAGCTGGGCAACAGGGAAGTACGACTGCCGGTATGCCGCGCTTACGATCTCGGCACAGGCCTTACTGCTGGAATAGGGGTCGTACCCTCCAAGCGGATCTGTCTCCCGATATGGCCAGATCCACTCTTTGTTTTCGTAGCACTTATCTGTGGTGACGGAGACGACAGCACGAACGCTCGGGGTCCGCCGAATGCTGTCAAGAACCTTTGCCGTGCCGATGACGTTGGTCTCATAGGTGCCGATCGGGTCTTCATACGAATGAAGAACTAACGGCTGCGCCGCGAGATGAAAGACGACCTCCGGAGCGAACTCCCGCATGGCGGCCTCCAGCTTGGCCGCGTCGCGAATATCCCCGCGAATGTCTTCGATCACCGAGCCAACACGAGCGGCGGTGAAGAGATTCGGCTCGGTGCAGGGATCGAGTGCATAGCCGCGAACCGTGGCGCCAAGCTTAGCGAGCCACAGTGCCAGCCATCCGCCTTTGAAGCCCGTGTGCCCTGTGAGAAAGACCTTTCGGCCTTGCCATGAGAATGTCTGTGTCACCAGACCCTCCACGGGGCATTGCCTGAGTTCCAGAGCTCTTCCAGGTGCTGCTTGTCGCGGAGCGTGTCCATGGGCTGCCAGAAGCCGTGGTGAGCGAAGGCATGGACCTCGCCGCGTGCAACTAAGGCCTCAATCGGCTCACGTTCGAACATTTGCCGGTCATCGGTGATATCGTCCAGCACCTTCGGTGAAAGGACGAAGAATCCACCGTTAACCCAGCCGCCCTCTTCAGGGGGTTTTTCGTGAAACGAGTGAATCTGGGTTCCGGTAAGTCCCAGGCCTCCAAATCGAGCGACGGGCTGCACGCTGGTCAGCGTTGCACTCTTTCCGTGCGAGCGATGAAATTTAATAAGCTCTGTGATGTCCACATCGGCAACGCCATCGCCATAGGTCATGCAGAAAGCTTCTTCGTCTTTGATGTGCGGGGCAACCCGCTTCAGCCGTCCGCCGGTCCCGGTCGAGTCTCCAGTATCGACGAGCGTCACTCGCCACGGTTCGGCTACGGAGTCATGCACCGTCATCTTGTTTTCCTTCATATCGAAGGTGACGTCAGAGGTGTGCAGGAAGTAGTTGGCGAAATACTCCTTGATCACATAGCCCTTGTAGCCGCAGCAGATGATGAAATCTTTAATGCCATGCGCCGAGTAGATTTTGAGAATGTGCCAGAGAATGGGGAGGCCGCCAATTTCGACCATCGGTTTAGGGCGGACGGAAGTTTCTTCGCTGATACGGGTGCCAAGACCACCGGCAAGAATGACAGCTTTCATTTCAATCCTTTAGAAACCAAAATGTAACCATGATACGGGGTGGGTTGTCGTAATCAGGAAGCGATGAAAGTGTTCATCGCCATCTTGGAGATCGAATCCTCTTTTGACTCACAAAATTGCTGTGTATTCTAATTCTACAGATGACTGACAAAGCCGCAGCGATCCGCCAGCAAATCCTCGAGTTGACTGCCCAGTTTCACGCAGAGGCTTTTCCTGCCAAAAATTTTACGCCAGGCACATCGGCCGTACCCGTCTCCGGCAAAGTGATCGGACCGGAGGATATCTGCTCCGTCGTCGACTCCGCGTTGGACGGATGGTTTACGACAGGGCGCTTTGCGAAGGACTTCGAGCGCAAGCTCGCGCGCTTTGTCGGCGTCCGCTCTGCCTCGCTGGTTAACTCAGGGTCGTCCGCCAATCTCGTTGCGCTCAGCGCGCTGACATCGCCCAAGCTGGGGGAGCGTCAGCTGAAGCCTGGCGATGAGGTGATCACCGTGGCCGCGGGATTTCCCACGACCGTGAACCCGATCCTGCAGAACCGGCTCGTCCCGGTCTTCCTTGATGTCACTCTGCCTACCTATGAGATCGACGTCACGCGACTCGAGGAGGCGTACAGTCCGAAGACCAAAGCCGTAATGATCGCGCACACGCTGGGCAACGTCTTCGATCTCGATGCGGTCACGGCATTCTGCAAAAAGTACAATCTCTGGCTTGTCGAGGACTGCTGCGACGCGCTTGGCTCGACATACAAGGGCCGGAAGGTAGGCACCTTTGGAGATATCTCCACCGTCAGCTTTTATCCTGCTCACCACATCACCATGGGAGAGGGCGGAGCCGTGATGACGGACAAGCCCGCGCTGCAGGTTCTGATCGATTCATTCCGCGACTGGGGCCGCGACTGCTGGTGCGAGCCCGGCGTCGACAACACCTGCGGGAAGCGGTTTGATTGGCAGCTCGGCACACTGCCTTGCGGATACGATCACAAGTACACCTACTCGCACGTGGGCTACAACCTGAAGGCGACCGACATGCAGGCCGCCCTCGGCGTCTCGCAGATCGAAAAGCTGCCTCAGTTCATCGAAAAGCGGAAAGAGAACTTCGCTTATTTGAAGAACGCATTAAAGCCGCTCGAAGAGTTCCTTCTGCTCCCGGTGGCGACCGAGAACTCGGATCCCAGCTGGTTCGGCTTTCCCATCGGCGTGAAGACCAGTGCGCCATTTACGCGCGACCAACTGACCCGCGCGCTTGAAACACAGAAGATCGGCACGCGCCTTCTGTTCGCTGGCAATCTGCTTCGCCAGCCGGCATATGAAGGTTACGAGTACCGCGTGATTGGCGATCTCGCCAATACCGACTACGTGATGAACCAGGTCTTCTGGATCGGCGTCTATCCCGGGCTGACCACCGAGATGCTGGACTTCATCGCGAAGACGATGACTGAGTTTACCGTCTCGGTCGATGAAGGGCTGAAGGTTCTCTAGTCTAGGGGGTCCCAGCGGGCGTTTTCATTCCGGAAAACGCCCATAGATGCGGAAGTTCTGCTCTACACCTACAGGGAAAATGTTCTAACCCAGAAGAAGCCGGTGCCGCCGGTGATAAAGAGCCGTTGGTTACGCATCTCTTCCCACAGCGGGGCGGTCGCGCGCAAGATGTCCTCTAGATCGGATTCAGGAAGCGGCTTGGGGTTATCGACTCTTCTAGGTCCCTTCCATTTCGACCGGCTGGACGTGCGGCTCCATGGAACTCATACTGGCTGTTTCGTATTCTATCGATCCAGTTTGAGGGACAGTCGTAGGTACCTGGGGCTCGATGTCGAAGTTAATCCGATCGAGTTCAACGGCATAAGGCCGCTTCTGCACCTGTGTGTAAATCGCGCCCACATACTCTCCCATGACCCCCATGAAGAGCAGTTGAATGGACGCGATGAAGAACACCCCGATGAGGGTTGGCGCCAGGCCCAGGCTGAAGGTATTCCAGAAGAGGATTTTGGCGATGGTGTACGCGATTGCGACAAACAGCGATAGAGCCGCGCCACCGAAACCAACGAATGTGGCCAGCCGCAGCGGAACCCTGGAGTGGTTGATGATCCCCAGCATTCCAATGTCATAAAGCGTGTACCAGTTATTCTTGGTGATGCCGAACTTGCGCTTGGGCTGATCGTAATAGATCTTCTTGTACGGAAGGCCGATCTCCGCGAGCATTCCGCGGAAGTATGGGTACGGGTCGCCAAACGATCTGACAAACTCAATCACCTTGCGATCGTAGAGACCAAAGCCCGTGAAGTTTTGAAAGGTCTCGATGTTCGAAAGCCGCTCTGCAATCCTGTAATACTGCTTGCGGAGGAAGAAGACCAGCGAGTGCTCCTCGCTTGTCTTCTTGATCCCGATCACCATATAAGAACCAGCTTCCCACTCTTCGACGAAGGCGGCGATCATGCTGGTAGGATCCTGCAAGTCCGCGACGATCTGCACGATGGCGTCGCCCGATGCCTGCAGCAGCGCGTGCATTGGAGACCGTATATGCCCGAAGTTGCGGGCATTGATGATGATCTTCACATTGGGGTCAGACGCCGCCAGGCGTTTAAGAATCGGTACCGTGTTATCGAGTGAGCTGTTGTCGATGAAGATGTGCTCGTAGCGATAGCGCCCGATTCCAGCCATCACGTTGCGAACCTGCCGATAAAGCTCCTCGACGTTGTCCTGTTCGTTGTAGCACGGCGTTACGATGCTGATCGTCTTCAAAGGCACCTCGATAAGGAATGAAGCTTCTAAGCAGTATGGCTTTCTGCGCCTACCGCGCCATTCGATTGGGTTGGAAGGACAGGTTTATCAGTACTGCGTCGCGAAAAGGAGAAGTTTTTGTGCGCCAGATACGTATAAATCGTTGTTCCTCCCATAACGAGGGCGCCCGCAAGATAAGGCGCGACGCTGCGCAGAGGAGCAATCGATTGCAGCAGCCTGGTGAGAACTGGAAGGATAAAGAGGCCTGGAATTGTTGCGCTGCCATAGACGGCAAAGCAGCGAAGCCATTCTTTGAGATAGTTTCCCTTGGTGCGAAAGACGAAGGTCTTATAGGTAAGAAAAGACATCGTTACCCCGATAGGGGTCGAAGTGATGGACGCGAGATCGACCGTGAAAGGAAGATAGCGCGCAGGGAGCAGGTGGCTGTAGAGAGCAACGAAGAGGGCGTAACAGCCATATCCAAAGAGCATGTTTCCCACTCCCACGATGAGATATCGCAGGACCTCACGGGCTGGAAACAATCGCATGATCGTTCCGGCAACCCCTGGTTGACGAACCCTGGAAGCCTCTGGGGAAAGGCTGGGACCGTTGCTGATCATAGTCTCCATTCTCTCAAAAATCGGCCTCACAAGAGCGATATTGCCACATAAAAGAAGCACTCTCTTAGAGAGTTTTCCCTGTTGCCCGGTATTCCGGGAGGAGAGCGGAGCGGCGTTTTATTGCGGGAAACGCCCATGGATGCGGAAGCCGTACTCTACATCTCCATGGAAAATGCTTTACCGTCGCAAATGAGGGTCAGTCAACGCCACATTCCTGGATTTCAATAAGTAGATTCTGTAGCCGCGTGAGCTGCTGGGATCGGATATGCGGGTTACGTCCAAAGAGTAGTTGGAGTTGAGGAACTCTACAAACTGTGGCCATTGCGTTATCTTTTCGAACGATTCCGGCTGACCAAGGCCAGATGTCGTCAGGACGATGACTCCGGGAGGATTGTGTTGAGCGTCCTCCAGGAACATGTTGCGATAGTAAGCTGAGGGCTGGCTGCCGGCCGGACCAAAGAGCATGAAGTCGCCCAGGAATCCTGTGTGATGTACCAGGCCAAGACGGTACAGCGCGCTGAGACAGCCGGATACCATGTCAAGGCACTGCACCTGGTTCTGAAGTTTCGGCCCACCCAGGCGCTCAAGATCCTGCATCAGTTCATCTGTAAGCACAACGTTTGGCTTTGTCTCGTAGATCGTGAAACAGTACCCGGGGATCAGCAGGAGAACGCCGGCGGCGCCTGTCAACCCCAGGCCGCGCGTCCATCCCTGCAGCTTCATGGCGCGGTAGAACTCCAGCCCCATCCACAAAAGCAGGAAAGCCGAAAGTGGATAACGATGGTAGGCGAAGCCCTTCCGCTGAGCGACGAAGGAAAGCGCTCCGAAGCATATTGTCACCGCGAGAGCCTGTCGCTCCCAATTCTTCCAGTCTTTGTTTCTGAGGGTAAGAATCAGCGTGATCAGCAGCAGGGGAATAAACGCAATGCGCGGAGGAAGAAGGATGAGAAGCGTGGCTATATCAAGATTGCCTACCCCCGCGTAATAAGGCAGAAGGCGCTTCGTGATGCTCAGGAAATCACCCGTAGCATGATATCGAAGCAGGAACCCCGCGATGATGAGCGACGCGGCGGCGAAACCCAGAAGCGCAAACCCTAGATAAGGCATCACAGCTTCTTTTCGTCTGCGCAGCGGCGGGATCGACATCAGCAGAAGAATGAGGCCAAGAGGGCCAGCCGTAGGCTTTAGCGAGACGGCCAACCAGACCAGAAAGCCGAACGGAAGCATCAGCAGGGGGCGTCTTGCCCGCAGAGCTGAGAAGGCAAAGGCAATTCCGGCTACGATCAGCACCGTCATGACCTCTTCCCGTTGGGCGGCATTCCCGGCCCCCTCGGCTCCATGGATGATAGTGAACATCGCTCCGCCAAATAGCCCTGCCAGCCAGTCGTACGGCCAGGCGATCACGATCATGGATGCAGTAAGAACGGCGAGCAGAAAGAAGTCATACAGCCGCCAGCCGAGATCGCCAGGTCCAAAGATCCGCAATGCCCAACCTTCGATGAAGTAGGAACCAGGCATGTTCATGTCGACAATGTCGCGGTATGGCGCCTTGCCGTGATCCATCATAAAGTTGACGTAGTGCATGGGAGAGGTGTCCCACTGCCAGCTCCAGTTGATCGAGCGATACGCAAAAAAGAATGCGGCGGAGCAAAGTATCACAATGGACGCGGCCCGGAAAATTCCTATAAAACGAGGCGCTGGCGCTCTTTCCATGGGCAAAACCCCTATCTCAATGGTCTATCGTTCAGGAGCTGCGCGTACACCCATCTTAAATGGCGGGTGTGTCGCCAGTGTAGGCCGCCATGACCTCTGGCTCTAGTGCCCCCGCTTCTCAATGATAGTGCGATTATGCCATGCCCATCTTGCGGCGCAGTAAAAAAGCGAAGTGTCCGTAAGGGAGGCGTCCATGGCGTCCCGAACCTCCGGCTCACCTGGTTATGCGGATCCCATCCAGGTAGATACGCGTCCCCACCCCACGAGGTCCGGCGTGTTTTCCCAGAACTGTGATTTTCACCTGATGTGCTCCGGCCGCCGCAAAGCTCTTGCCGTAGACGCCCACTCCGAAGATGTCATCCGCTGAATAGGTATCGATGCCGGCCACATCTTCGCCGTCGATGTTGACCTCAGCTTCGCCGCATTCTCCGCACAGTCGCGTGAACCATGTGAATCCTGTTCCCTCAAACTTGAACTCTACCGTCGCACCTTTCTCTGAGGACGAGGTTAGAGTGCCGGCATACGCCGGTTGCAATTTGACTTCGTGTTTCCAGTCTCCGGTGTAGGACAGCCCAGTCGGCGAAACATCATCAAGCACGATACCGCGAGTCGCCGCGGCACCGGCCGCCTCCGCGAACGGGGAGGCAAGACCTCCGCCATTGACAGCTCTCACTGCATACTGGGCGCCCAAGTCGGCGCCTGCGGAGTGATCGAAAAAGTAAGTTCCCTTGGCGACCTTATCGATCACGACTCCGTCACGTGCCACTTCGTAATAGGAAATCCATTGTTCATCCCGTGCAGGACTCCACCTTATCTCGACGCCGGGATAGCCCATATTACTGGCACTCGCCTTGCGCACATCTGCGGGTGATGTCGGTTTTCCGCGATAAAGTCCACTACCCGGATGGAAAGGGACATTCAGGTAGATCAGATCGCCGGCAGCCTGGTGATTGATGGTGATGCCTGACTTCATCAGGTCGGCGCCCGTCCTGGATTCGCTTTGGTTCGATTCCTGATAAGAGACCAGATATTTGTCTGCCGGGTTGAGCCCTTTGGGCCATACAACGACAGGTCCGGCAGCAACGTGCTTGAGAATGATGATGCCGCGGTTTCCATCGCGGCTCAACCGCTCGAAATACATAGTGGGATCGTCGCCCTGTACAGCAGGGCGATACACGTGAACCCAGCGACCCACCAGACCCACGTGTTCAAGATAGTGGTAAATGTCGACGAGTTCCCGCACTCCCTCCAGCTTCGACGGATTCCATGTATCTCCCGTCATGTCAAAGTTGATGGTCAGCAGTCCACGCCACAACGCCTTGTCATATTGCTCTAGCTGCCAGTTATCCCCAATATCGCTCGACTTATCTGGAGGCAAAATCAGCGAAGCCCAGTAGTTACGAAGAATGCCGACCGCACCGTCGCTGAACGAGATGCTCGAAGCATAGCGAGCATAGTCATATCCTGCATTATTGCCTCCGTCATTCACCCCCTGAAATGCGTAGCCGGGATGCCGATCGAGGAAGGTTTTGAGAATTGTGCGGAACCCCTGATCCTGTCCCAGCAGAGAAGTGTCATTTGTGCCGTGCGGCGCGGTTGGCGTGCTGTCATTGCGCCATTCGAAGGGACCAAACCGATTTGCAAATTCGTCCAACTGGCCCTCAAGGAAGCGAACGACTGCCGGGTTCGACATGTCCAGCGTGCTGTTCAAAAGCCAGTCCGGATGCTCCTGTGCCACTTTGGAGCGCTTGTCTACCGTATAAATGAAGGCATAAATAAGCTGCCCCATGTCATGCTTCCGCAAGTATTCGCCCATCGTTCCGAAGTCGGGGCCACCCCAGTCGCCCGCGCGATCCCACCAGCCCCAATCACGGTGATAGACATCTGCACCAACCTCGCTCATCAGGTCCGATAGGCGAAAAACTTTACGGAATGCGGACGCCGCATCACCATTGCCGCCAACCCAGGTGTTCCCCGGATCCTTCCAAGGCGTCCCATTCGACCACCAGCCCGCCATGCGGATGGCAGGGAACCAGCCAGCCCGCGTGTAGTCCCACAGATACTGATACTGCCAGTCAAGAACCTCGTTGCCGGCGTTGTCCAGATCGCTGCGGAAGATACCAGTAAATGCTTTCGGTGTTGTGACTGAAGCGCCCGGCGCCAGCGCCTGATGGTAGCCCGCGACTTTCAACTGCATCGATATGGATTGATCTGCGCTGGGCCTGAAGCTGGAAGCCCATCGGCCGAAGTAGTCGAGGCCAACCACGATTCCTTCTCGCCGCTCGCGATCGAATAACGCGAACCAGGGGGCATAGCTCGCGCTGCCCATCCTGAATCCGAATTTGGAACCCGTCGCGCCAGGGAACGGATCATACGAGTCGAAGTTTCGGTCCCGGCCCGCACTCAGCGATTCAGTTTTCAGCATCCACGATCCTGGACGGTTCTCACCACCCGTCATCCAATCCAGATCGATAGAATTCAGGTCACCGAGGCGCGTGCCAATGTTTAAAAATTGGAGATCGGAAATGTCGACAGCGACCTGTCCTGTATTTCTGTAGGTTGCCCATTCACGAATGATGGATCTTTCGGGGTAGACCGCGTAGGACTTTGTTACCTCAAGCGTCCCATGCGTCAGCACCAAATCCAGTTCCCAGGATCCGTCAGCGTTTGGCTGCTTATGCGCGGAAAGCAGCGACCATTCGCCGTCCGTGCTGACCACCCCCTGGCCGTTCCACGTCACACCAAACTCAGCGGGTCTCAAACCCCTCTGTAACTCATGGCCGTTGCTCCCGTCGATCCAGCTCTCGGAATACAGTTTGCCGTTGGCGAAGGCTATTGTTCTGCGCACCTTCGCCGTGCAGAGGCACCAGGATTGCCGTCCCTGCCGCGCTGATGGTGTCTGTCCCGGTAAGGCTGTCGCGAGCAGGAACAGTGCGAAGAAGATAGGCTTCATGGCGATCGTAGCTCCAGTTCTTTCGACCTACAGGTATCGTATTGCACAGGCAGTTAGAGCATTTTTCCTGTTGCTGAATATCCGGCAACAGGGAAAATACTCTAAAAGCTGGGTTCTTGTTGCATAACCGTGAAAGTTGCGGATCACTCTGCCGCTGGCCGTCAACTCGGGTACAGTTTTGAATACCGTTGCTTTACCATGGCGTACACTGCGGTCTACCAATCGGAGGACAAACGAGTGTCCGAGAGTACCCGCCGCGACTTCGTCGCCAACGCCACTCTGGGCATCGCCGTCTCCGCGCTCGACCTGAAAGCCTTCGCCGTCTTCGAAAGCACACCACCCGTCTTTGAAGTTGCTTCTATCCATCCCAGCCAACTTGGGGCCACTGTTAAGCAGGCCCGCTTTTCTACACCTTTTGGTGTAACGGATCGCTTCGACGCCGAAGCCGTTACGGTCGCCGATATCCTCGACATGCTCAATGGGTGGCAACTCGGGCGCGTTCTGGGCGGGCCTGCCTGGATGAGGATTGACCGCTACGACATCCACGCCAAAGCCAGCGCTCCGATCTCTTCGGAAGAGCGAAAGAGCGCTGTCCAGACACTCCTCGCCGAACGGTTCAAGCTCGTAGCGCACCAGGAGACCCGCGACATTCCCGCGGCGGTATTACTGGCTCCCAAGCGACCTGCGGGACTCAAGTCGGCTGCTGTTAGAGAAACTGCTTCCATGAGTGTCGACGCACACGGCGATCCCGTCTTCATAGCAATGCCGATGTCAGCACTGACCAATTATCTTGCCCAGATGTGGCACATGCCTGTAGTTGATCAGACCGGGCTTGCGGGTGCCTTCGACTTCTCTCTGGCACCATCGGCTATCGAGCGCGTACGCGGTCAGACGTGGGGCGATCTGGTTCGTGAGGCGATGCTTGATCTTGGATTCAAGGTCGAGACGAGGAAGGTGCCCCTGCAAGTCACAGTTGTAGATCGCTGTGAACGGCCGACCGAAAACTGAAGGACCAGCATCTTTCAACTTCAGAAAGATGCGTGATTTTGATGTAGGACCATCTACTTCCCATCCAGGGTAAAGCTGTAGAGAGTATCGCCTGCTCCGACGATGACGTTCTGAGTCCCGTCGAGCTCCCAGGTAGACGGGCCGTTACTTACGGCAGATTCCAGCTTCGAAGACCAGAGAATCTTTCCGTTCGCAGGATCGAAGGCGGCAAGGCGGTTTGAATCCCCGGTAAAGAGCAGCCCACCCGAAGTGGTCAGGATGCCCCCTGTCATGCCGCCTCCCTCCTCTCCGCCGGACTTCGCGACATGTTTCCAGCGGACATCGCCAGTCTTCGTGTCCAGAGCGATCAGAGAGGACTTGGAGTCGATGCGGCCGCTTGCTCCACCGGCATACCCCTGGGGATCCTTCGAAGTGTCATACAGCCAGGCGATACTGTAGCCTTCGCTGGCGTTCACATAGAAGAGACCGGTCTGCGGGCTGTAGCTTGGCGCGGGCCAGTTGGTGGCTCCGTTTGCAGGTACGTCGACCATCGAGCCGTCGACCTTGGGGTCCTTATCCGGGTTAGGGATGGGCTGGCCACGCTTATCAAGTCCCATGGACCAGTTGGCCGTGAGTGTGAACGGTTTTGAAACGAGGTTCTTGCCGGTCTCGCGGTCGAGGACGAAGAAGTAGCCGCAGCGGGCGGCCTGAGCCAGCAGCTTGCGCGGCTTTCCGTCGATGGTCGTGTCGAACAGGATTGGAGTTTCGACGTTGTCCCAGTCGTGGGTATCGTGCGGCGAGCCCTGAAAGTACCACTTCATCTTGCCGCTGTCGGGATCGAGCGCGACGATGGAGTCGGTGTAGAGGTTAGCACCCTTGCGGCTCTGCCCGGCATAGACGGGGTTGGTATTGCCGGTGCCCCAGTAGATCAGGTTCAACTCTGGGTCATAGGTGCCGGGCATCCAGGTCATGCCGCCGCCGTGGTCCATGGCAGCCTGCGTCGGCCAGGTCTCGGAACCGGGGTCTCCCATCTTCCTCGGTTCGGACCACCACCGCCATTGCAGCTCGCCGGTCTCCGGGTTGCGCGACTCGAGATAACCGCGCACGTCCATGGCATCACCGCCGACGCCGATGATGATGTGGTTCTTCACGATGACAGCCGCCATGGTGGTGAAGTACTGCAGCTTCTCGTCAGCTACTTTCTTGCGCCAACGTTCTTTTCCTGTTCCCGAATCGAGCGAGATGAACCAGCCATCGGGAGTCAGGAAATAGATCCACTTGCCGTACATGCCCACGCCGCGTTGCCCGAGGACGTGACCGCCGTGATCTTCAAAGTCGTAGTGCCAGCGCTCCTTGCCGGTGCGGGCATCGACTGCGAAGACGTGGTCGGGTACGGTGAAGTAAAGAACGCCACCTACCATCAAAGGCGTGGACTTGATAGTGGGGTTCCCGCTGCCGCGAATGGTGACGCCCTCGATCTTGTACTTCCACTTCACCTTGAGGTCGGCGACGTTCTTCTGATTGACCTGATCGAGCGAAATATAGCGGCGGCCCGAGTAGTCGCCGTTGTAGGTAGGCCATACGTCGGCGGGTTTGGAGAAGAGTGTGAGCGCCTTGGGATCGAGAGAGGGAGATGGGGCCTCCTGCGCGAACGCGGCGATACTGAGAGACGCGGCTGTGAGTGCCCCGAAGAGTGCCGTGCGTAAGGTGCGGGATGTGAGCAGGGTCTTCGGCGTCATTTGATCGTCAGTAGATAGCGGGTCAGGTCGTGGAGGTTGTCGTCGGAGTACCTGGGCAGCAGAGCGCGGTGACCGGCGAGCTTGTCTGGGACCTCAACGTGCACTGAATCGGTGCTCCATGTGGAGGTCTTGCCATCGTCGGTCTTGAGCGTGGTCTCGAAGTCGTCGTAGTGCTCGAGGGTGCCGGTGACCTTCTGTCCCGCAGGGGTGGTGACGGTCGCGGTGACTGGGCCATGATCGGCGGGCCACGCTATGCGCATGATAAGAGCCGAGGGCTGCGAGTATTTCGTCCCGATCCCGGCGAGATCACCCGTGACGGAGTGGCAGGAGGCGCAGTTTGCGGCGAAGAAAGCCTTACCCTTGTCGACGTTGCCGGAGGTCATGGTCTCGGAGCCTTTATATAGACCCCGGTTAGCGGCCAACTCAACGAGCTGGTGCAGGTACTCGGCGATATCGTGCTGCTGTTGTTCGGTGAGTTCAGTGAAGGGAGGCATGCCCGCCTGAGGGCGGCCACCGCGAATGACCTTGGCGATCTCGGAGTCGTCATCGTCATGCAGCACCAGCACGGAGCGGACGAGGTTGGGGCCGATGCCCCCGCGTGCACCCTCGCCATGGCAGGCGAGGCAGTTCTGGTTGTAGAGTGGCTCACCGCGCTTGGCAGCTTCAGCGTCGGGCAGACGCCCGAGACCGAGTGCAGTGTGCGAGTCCATACGGCGACGGGGCCGACGGGCAGGGGGTGGAGCTTGCTGGGTCAGTTGCTGGGGATGGTACTCAGGCTCCTGAGCGCCGACGAGGACCGGGGCGAGATGGAGCGCGTCGGGCAGCGCGGAGAAACAGAGCAGGCCGGTTACTGACAGCAGAATCGCTCGTGTTCTCGTCATGCCTGCTTCAGAAGCTCCTTTCCTTTCGCCAAAAGTATAGCTTGCCGAGCGAAGAATTGGCTCTCCGGTAATGTCTGGTCATTTTTGTGGGTGAACTCAGCGGATCGAACAGTCAAGCAAGGGAGAAATCAGAGTCTCCCGCGGTCAGGTTACATCAACAGCCCTTGCGGGTTTTGCCACACAAAAATGAGAGGCAACTTTATCTCATATCACCCTTTCAGATTTGTTCTCTTCAGGAACCGAATCAGCAATATTCCAACGATCAGCAGCGGGATGCTCACAATCAGGATCGGATACCCGTGGCCTATAGCCCAGACTCCAGCCCGGAATCCAGAAAGCAAGGTCAACAGTGTTACGCCCCCTCCCAAAAGGATCAGAACGCTCCCGAGTAGTGCCAGACAAACAGCTTTCACGGTGATGTCCTTTATTTGGGATTTGCCTGGAGCGCCTGAAATTCATCGCGCCAGATGGATTGACAGGTCGAAATTCAACTGTATACAGTGTTGCGGCACGCGGCAATGCACTGATCCAACACTGCATAAGGAGAGCTATGTCCCGCCCATTGCTCAGGCTGTGTATTGCTTTAGCAGCGTGCGCCCTATCTTTGAGTGCGCAGAGCTACCCGCCGGCTCCTCCTATTCCTGGGCAGAATGTGAACGGCATGCATATCTATATCCGGGCAGGATTGAAGACGCATGCGCCGGGCTTGCATGACTATCCACAGTTTCTTGCGGACTGGAGCAAGGTACTGACCGAGCATGGCGCCGTTGTGGATGGTTCGTATCATTTCCCCACCGATGATGAGCTTGCGCATATCGATGTGATCGTCTTCTACAAGGGTGACTCTGGTTACTTGACGGACAAGCAGAAAGCCACGCTTGAGGCCTACGTAAAGCACGGCGGCGGCCTGGTAAGTATTCACGACACGATCTGCGGACCAGATCCGGCCTACTTTGCCACAATCTTCGGCGGAGCGAAAAGACATGGTGAGGTGAACTACACCTGGGATTCTCCAATCCCGTACACCATTGTCGATAAGTCCGATCCGATTATGCAGGGGATGGCAGATGTGACTCTGCCAGATGATGAAGCATTCTTCAGCATGACGTGGGCGCAGAATCCCAGGATTCATGTGCTGGCGACCACCGTCATGGCGCCAACGCCGACTGCCGGTACACATAGAGGAGAGGTGGTGCCCCAAATCTGGACCTACGAACACACACTTCCAGGCGGCCAGCCGGCGCGTGCGTTTGTCTGGATGCAGGGGCACAAGTACGAGAGTTTCTCTAACCCGCAGATTCAGGCGATGCTGTTGCGTGGTATCGCGTGGGCGGGCAAACATCCGGTGAACGAGCTGGTAGATTACAAGGCTCCGCCGCAACGGAATCGCACGCCAGGAGCACCGGCAGAAGTTCCCGGTCAACACGTGCAGAACCACTGACAATGAAAGGGCGCGTCAAGGGTGCTGCGGAAACGAGATTGAAGTTGTCCATGAAGCCGACTCATGCTCGCTACGGCGTTGTCGCGCTGGCGATTTCGCTGGCGGTGCTTTCTTACGTGCAGCGAGTGGCTATCTCGCAGGCTGCTGTTCCAATCGCTCAGGATCTTCATTTGAACAAGGCACAGATGGGCCTTATCTTCGGCGCCTTCGGTCTGTCTTATGCACTGTTCGAACTTCCGATGGGACTGCTAGGTGATCGCATCGGCGTCCGCCGCCTTCTCCTGCAGATCGTATTCGCGTGGTCGGCCTTCACCGCATTAACCGGTGTCGCATGGAACATGGCCAGCATGTGGGTGATTCGTTTTCTCTTTGGTGCTGGGGAGGCTGGCTGCTTCCCAAACCTGACGCGCATGTTGAGTGTCTGGTTGCCGCGGAGCGAGCGTATCAAAGCCCAATCCATGATGTGGGCATTCACTCGGTGGGGCGGTGCTGTCACGCCGCCATTGGCGCTGGCGTTGATCACTCTGGTGAACTGGCGCTGGGCATTCGTACTCTTCGCACTTATGGGCGTGCTTTGGTGTGTCGTGTTTTCCATATGGTTTCGCGATGATCCGCTACGGCACGGCAGCGTAAACGTTGCCGAGGCGGATCTGATTTTGCAGCAGCGTGCGTTGACAACCCATGTTGGTGAACACAATTGGCTAAAGGTGCTGTTCACGACCCGCGTGCTGCTGCTGACACTGCAGTACTTCTGTTTCTCGTTCGTTTGGTATTTCTACATCACCTGGCTACCCACATACCTGCGCGAAGCGCGGGGACAGACCGTCGCGCGTGCGGCCACGCTATCTGTGATTCCGCTACTGTT
>Ga0207647_10001400_pt1 | contig 18527 bp, 16 predicted proteins | sample KBSCornC2_FD_184295 | JGI IMG/M metagenome (GOLD analysis project Ga0207647, IMG submission 184295) | Corn rhizosphere microbial communities from Kellogg Biological Station, Michigan, USA - C2 (SPAdes) (version 2) | ecosystem: Host-associated > Plants > Roots > Rhizosphere ... | reverse complement strand
GACGAACATCGGCAGCAGCGGCTCGAGCAGCGGCAGGATCTGCCGCGTGGCGGCCGTGCTGAACCGGCCGTGGAAGTCGAGCGCGATGTCGACGCCGTCGCCGAGCGCGTCGCGGAGCGCCTCGACCCGGCTCACCGAGGCCCGGAGCTGGGCGGCCGACGGGATCGGGGGCAGCGCCTCGGACAGGTTGAGCTTGACGGCCGTGAAGCCCTTCTCCACCTTGGCTTTCGCCTCGTCGACGAGCTGTGCGTTGTCGCGGCCGTGGACCCAGGTGTAGACGCGCACCCGGTCCCGGACCGGCCCGCCGAGCAGCTCGTGCACAGGGACGTCATGGAAGCGCCCCTTGATGTCCCACAACGCCTGGTCGATCCCCGCCAGCGCGCTCGACAGCACCGGGCCGCCGCGGTAGAAGCCGCCCTTCGCCATCACCTGCCAGTGCTCTTCGATGCGCAGCGGATCGGTGCCGACCAAGTACTCCATCAGGGCCGCGACCGCGCCCTGGACCGCCTCGGCACGTCCCTCGACGATGGGCTCACCCCAGCCGCTGATCCCTTCGTCGGTGTCGATCCGCAGGAATTGCCACCGCGGCGCCACCAGGAACGTTTCGTATCCGACGATCTTCACGAGGCCTCATTCGGTTGCCGGTCGGGAGCGGAGAGCAGGGCGGCGACCAGCTGGTCGGTCTGACGGAGCACCAGGGCGGCGGCGCCGGACGCACCGGCGCGGGCGCCGAGGTCGAGCTCGGCAGCGACGACGTCGGCGTCGCGGGTCAGCGTCATCGCCGTCCGGCGCAGGGTGGCGCGGATCGGGTCCAGGATCAGGTCGCCCGCGCGGGCGAGCTCACCGCCGACGATGATCCGCTCCGGGTTGAGCAGGTTGCAGATGTTCGCGAGCACCCGGCCGGTCAGCTCACCGGCTTCACGGAGCACCCGTAAGGTCTCCGGCTGTCCGTCGGCCGCGGACGCGAGCAGCTCGTCGAGGCCGGCATCCTCGCCGAGCACCGGCGCCAGCGCCGCGAGCACGGCCTGCACCGACGCATACTGCACCAGGCAGCCGCGATTCCCGCACGGGCACGGCGCACCGGACGAGTCGGCCGACAGGTGACCGATCTCGCCGCCGCCACCGCGGGCGCCGCCGTGATGAAGGTTGCCGTCGACCAGCAGTCCGGACCCGATCCCGGTGGACAGCCCGAGGTAGAGCACGTCGCGGACGTCCCGGCCCGCGCCCCAGGTGAACTCGGCCACCGCTTCCAGCCGAGTGTTGTTCTCCACCAGCACGGGCACCGCGAGGTGCCGGCCGAACTCCGCCGCCACGTTCACCCCGGCCCAGGCCTGTCCCGGGAGTGACGGACCGACGACACCGGTCTGCAGGTCGAGCGGTCCGGGCACGCCGATCGCGACGCCGACCAGGTTGTCGCGATGGCGCCCGGTGCTCTCGAGCAGCTCGTCGAGCAGCGCGATGCCGGCCGTGAGTCGCTCCTGCCATGGCGTGTCCCGCGCCGTGCGAACCCCGTCGCTGGCCAGCGTCTCGCCGGACAGGTCGGTGAGGTGGCACCAGACGCGCTCGAGGGTGAAGTCGAGGCCGGCGGCGGCACCGGCGGCCGGGTTCGCCCTGAGGAAGCCGCGGGCCCGGCCGTCGACCTCGGACGCGTCGATCCCGGCCCGGGCGACCTGGTCGCCGACCACCTCGACGACGACCCCGCCGGTGATCAGGTCGGCCACGATCGTCGACACCGTCGTCCGCGAGACGCCGCAGATCCGCGCGAGCTCCGCGCGGTGCAGCGCGCCGTGCTCCATCAGCGCCGACAGCATGCGCTCGGAGTTGGTGCGTCGCAACGCTCGCAGGGATCCGGTGTCCTTCGCAGTCACGACGACGAGTATCGGCGAACCGGCGGTGCGGAGTCAATTTCCCTGACAGTCTGTGTACGAAGACTTGACACAAACGCCGAAGTACTCGAACAATTTCGGCCACAGTCCCGGGGATCACCCGGGCCCGGCGACCGGACGACCGACATGGACGCTGAGCTGAGCAAGGCACCGCTGGTGGTGGTGACCGGCGGACTGGGGCGTGTCGCCACGGTGGTTCTGCCGTGGTTGCGCAAGCACTTCCGGGTCCGGCTGGTCGACAGCGCCGCGGCGGCGCGACGGGTCGAAGGGCTGGTGCAGGCCGACATCGGTGATCCCGACGAGGCCCGCCAGGTCCTGGCCGGCGCGGACGCTGTGCTCCACCTCGCGGGCAACAGCAGCCCATGGCAGACCTGGGACAGCGTGTATGCCGCCAACGTGTGGACGACCCAGGTCACCCTCGAGGCCGCCGCGGCCAACGGCGTGCCGAAGGTGGTGCTGGCCAGTTCCCTCCACGCCGCGGGGGAGTACAACCGCCCGGAGTACCGGCCTGTCGATCCACGGCTCGACCCGCGCCCCTGCTGTCCGTACGGGTTGGGCAAGGTCGTGCTGGAGGCGCTCGGCCGGATGCACGCCGAGCGCACCGGCGCATCGGTCACCTGCCTGCGTCTCGGCCTCACCGGCTGGCCAGCCGCAGAGCGCCGCTACCTCGGGCAGTGGCTGTCCGACGACGACGCTGGGCGGCTGACGCTCGCCGCCCTGGGAGCGCGGGAGCGGTTCGGCGTGCACTTCGGCGTCTCCGCGAACACCCGCAACCACTGGGACATCACCTCCGCCCGGCACGAGCTGGGCTACCGCCCCGAAGACGACAGCGAAGCCCTCGCGGACCGGGCCGGGCCCTCCTCCGGCCCGGTCTGCCGGCTCTTCGACCCAGAGACATCCGAATGAGAGGTTGGCCATGACCACAACGAACCCGGGGTTCTCCCGCCGCAGGTTCCTCGCGCTCGGCGGCGCCGTCGCCGGCAGTGCGGCGAGCGGAGCGCTCGCGGTGGGCTGCTCGCCCGCCTCGTCCACGAACACCCCGGCCGCCACCGGCACCGGATCGTCCGCCAAGGGCGTGGTGACGGTGATGTCGCAGTCGGGCGAGTTCGGTCCGAAGGAGGCCAAGGCCGCGTCACAGGCCCTCGGCCTGACCGTGAAGACGGTCGAGTACGACCTCACCAAGCTGACCGCGATGCTTGCCAGCGGCAACCCGCCGGACGTGGTCCGCGGCATGGGCGCGACCGAGACGCCGTACCTGGTCGCCCGGCAGGTCGCGGAGAACCTCGATCCGTACTTCGCGAAGAGCACGCTGATCAAGGCCGACGACATCGACCCGGTCAACGACGTCTGGCGGTACGACGGTGAGAAGCAGGGCAGCGGGCCGCGCTACGGATTCGCGAAGGACTACTCACAGGACTGCACCATCTGGTACAACGGTGCGCTCTTCGATGCGGCGAAGGTGACCAGGCCGAGCGCGACGACGCCCCTGCTGCTGGACGAGCTGCTCGACGAGGGCAGGCGCCTGGTGAAGCGGCAGGGTGCGAAGGTCAGCGTCTACGGCCTCAACCCGAACGGACTCGGCCTGTTCGGGCAGCTGACCTGGATGACCGACCTGGCGGGCGGGAAGCTGACCGCCGACGATCTTGCCTCGGTCGACTTCAGCACCCCGGAGGCGCAGCGGGCGCTCACCTGGTACCTGGAGTATGCGAAGGCCGGCATCGGCCCGACGGTCCTGAACCCGGATCCGAACGGCTGGGACGGTCCGACCTTCCAGGCCGGCCGGATGGCGACCACGCTGAGCGGCTACTGGCTGGGCGGGTTGTTCGCCGGTGATCCCAAGTCCGCGAAGGTCGCCGGCTTCGCGCCCGCACCCCAGTTCGACACCGGTCGCCGGGTCAGCCCGTGCTTCGGCGCCACCGGCCTGTGGATGCCCAAGGCCGGGAAGAACAAGGACGCGGCCTGGGCGGTGATGGAGTGGTATCTGGCCGGCGATCCTGCCAAGGCACGGGCGAGCGGCGGCTGGGGTATCCCGCCGCTGAAGTCGCTGCAGAAGCTGATGCCGCAGAAGCTGCCGTACCAGAAGCAGGCCTACGACGTGCAGATGGCGGAGAAGGAGCACTTCTCGGTCACGTCCTACACCCCGTACGTGCGGCAGGACGCGATCAACGCGGTGATCACCCGCGAGCTGCCGAAGGCGATCAAGGGCAGCACCTCGGTCGGCCAGTTCGCCGACACGCTGAACACTCAGATCAATGCGCAACTCGCCGACGGAAAGAAGCGGTTGCGGTGACATCGGCGCTGACCGAGGTACGCCGTCGCGAGGCGCCCGCCGAGGCGCCGTCCGCGGACCGGAGGAAGAAGCCGCCGAGCCTGCGCAAGGCGCGCACGTTCTACCTGTTCGTCGCGCCGTGGATCATCGGCTTCGTCGCGCTGACCGTGTTCCCACTGGGGTACGCGTTCTGGCTGAGCCTGACCGACTCCGACGGGCTGTCGCCGCGGACACACTTCGTCGGCTTCGACAACTACGTGGAGATCTTCAAGGATCCGCTCACGCTGAGCTCACTCGGCAAGACCGGGCTGTTCGCGCTCGTCACCGTCCCGCTGTCGATCCTCGCCGGGCTCCTGCTGGCGGTGATGCTCAATCAGCCGATCAAGGGACGTGGTCTGCTCCGCGGCCTGATCTATCTGCCGGCGGTCGTCCCGCCGGTGGGGGCCGCGCTCACGTTCCGGCTGATCTTCGACCGCGACGCCGGCGCCGCGAACGGCGTCCTGAGTGGTCTCGGGGCCAATCCGATCACCTGGCTGGTCGATCCGAACGTGCGCTACGTGCTGTATGCGTTGGTGCTGTGGGGCTGCGGCGGGTCGATGATCATCTCGCTGGCCGGGTTGCAGGACATTCCTCGTGAGCTGCTCGAGGCGGCGCAGGTCGACGGCGCGTCGTACTGGCAGTCGTTCACGCGGATCACCGTGCCGCTGCTGTCGCCGGTGATCCTGTTCCAGGTCATCACGGGGGTGATCGGGTCGTTGCAGTCGTTCGCGCCGCTGCTGCTCTCGTCGGGCTCGCTGAGCGGAGCAGGCACAGTGCCGCAGGGCAACTACCTCTACATGATCCACGTGTTCGCGCAGTACTTCAGCGCCTCGCGCTTCGGGTACGCGTCGGCGATGTTGTGGATGCTGTTCGCGGTGATCCTCCTGGTGACGCTGGTGATCATCAAGGTCAGCGCCCGGACCGTGTTCTACACCGTCGAGCCGGGAGGCCAGAAATGACCCGGACCTCCAAGTGGGCGCTGTCCATCGTGCTGCTGGCCGTCGTCCTGGTGATGCTGAGTCCGATCCTCTGGCTGGTGTCGACGTCGCTGAAGTCACCGGCCGAGATGGCGTCGTTCCCGCCGAGCTGGTGGCCGTCGGCGCCGAGGTTCGCGAACTACACCGACGCGATCCGCCAGGTGAACTTCGTCGGCGCGACGCAGAACTCGCTGACCATCGCGTTCATCAGCACCACGCTGACGACGCTCAGCTCGGCCTGGGTCGGCTTCGGGTTCGCCCGGTTGACCGCGCCGGGGAAGAAGCAGCTGTTCGTCGTGCTGCTCGCGACGATGATGCTGCCCGGGATCGTGACGCTGGTTCCGACGTACCTGATCTTCGCGAAGGTGCACATGGTCAACACGTACTGGCCGTGGGTCGCGTGGGGGCTCGGCGGCAGCGCGTTCCTGATCTTCCTGTTCCGGCAGTTCTTCGCCGGGATCCCGCGGGAGATGGAGGAGGCCGCGATCATCGACGGCTGCGGGTACGTCGGGATCTTCTGGCGGATCTTCCTTCCGCAGTCCTGGCCGGTGATCGCGGCCAGCGTGATCCTGTCGTTCACGCACGCGTGGGGCGACTTTGTCGGGCCTGCGATGTTCCTCAGTCAGGACAGCACGACCCTCGCCGTCGCCATGGCCACCGGCTACGTGAACGACAAGGGCCTGCCGATGAACAACCTGGTCGCCGCGGGCGCCGTGATGTACGTGCTGCCCGTCCTGGTCCTCTTCCTGTTCATGCAACGCCGCTTCGTCAGCGGCTTCTCCACCTCAGGAATCAAGTGAAGGAGGTCTCGGATGACTGTACGACGCCGCGCACTGGCGCTGGGTGCGGCCGGGCTGGCCCTGCTCGCCGCATCCCTCACCAGCACCGCCCAGGCGGCAAGCTTGCCTCAGGCAACTGAGCGGACCTGCACCGGCGGAGCGCCGCCGTCGGGGATGCGGCTCCGCTGGTCCGACGAGTTCGCCGGGCGCGTCCTCGACCGCAGCCGGTGGAACACGGTGATGGACTTCCCCGGCCGCGCGGGCGGGCACTACCACAACACGTCGTACGGCAGCTATGCCGTCGACGAGAACGTCGTGCTGTCCGGCGGGACGTTGCGGCTGGTGACCGACAACAAACCCGTGGTCGGTACGGATCCGGCTGGGACATACCAGTACACGGAAGGCTTCATCTCCTCGCACGACAAGTTCTCCCAGACCTACGGTTACTGGGAGATCTGCGCGAAGTTCCCGGCCGGCAAAGGCCTGTGGCCGGCGTTCTGGCTGATCCCGCAAGATCGCAGCTGGCCGCCGGAGATCGACGTCGCCGAGTGGTTCGGCAGCATCGAGAGCATGCACAGCGGTCTGGCGTCGGGCACCTGGCCGGACGTCCGCTGGGACAGCCACTGGGCGACCGGCCTCGCACCGACCAGGGGTTGGCACCGCTACGGCGTCGTCTGGACCGCCGACCGCATCACGTTCACGGTCGACGGCGTACCCACTTCAACAATCACCGGCGACCAGGTGCCCGACAAAGCGATGTACGTCGTCCTGAACAGCGGCACCTGGGCCAACGCCGACCGCGGCGGCCCGCCGGACGCGACAACGCCGTTCCCCAACTCGTTCGACGTCGACTACGTCCGGGTGTATTCGTCGCGGTGATCAGTCGGATTCGGGCAGTGCCGGTGTCGGGAGCGACAGTTTCTCGTCCGGCTTGGCGGCCAGTACGTCGTTCACGTACGAACGGGCCGCCTCCATCGTGTCGACCTCGTGGCCGGCCTGCTCGGACAGGAACCAGCGGTGCTCGAGCACCTCGTGGAAGACCTCGGCCGGCTCGAGCTTGCGGCGCAGGTTGCGCGGGACCGACTGCACGACCGGCTCGAACACGTCGGTCAGCCACTGGTGGGCGACGATCTCCTCGTCCTCGTTCTGCTGGTCGGTGGCGGCCGCGAACGAGTCGAGGTCGTTGAGCAGCCGCCGGGCCTGGTTCTCCTCGACGTCCAGACCGGTGAGCCGGAGCAGCCGCCGGGAGTGGTGGCCGGCGTCCACGACCTTCGGCTGGATCCGGACCTGGCTGCCGTCCCAGTCGGTGATGATGTCGATCTCGGCGACGTCGAAGCCGAGTTCGTTCAGCCGCCGGATCCGCGAGTCGAGCCGATGCATCTCGTCGGTGGCGAACTCCTCCGGCGCGGTCAGCTCGGCCCAGAGCGCCTCGTACCGCTTCTGGATCGACTCGACGGTCTCCTGCGGGTCGATCGACTCGTCGAGCAGACCGCCCTCCTGCAGGTCGAGGAACTCGCCGAACAGGTTGATCTCCGCGGTGTAGAGGTCGTGTGCGCGCTGCCCGTCGGAGATGTCCTGGTGCAGCTCACCGGTCTCGGCATCGACCAGGTACGCCGCGAACGCGCCGGCGTCCCGGCGGAACAGGGTGTTGGACAGCGAGCAGTCGCCCCAGAAGAAGCCGAGCAGGTGCAGCCGGACGATCAACGCCACCAAGGCGTCGATCAGGCGGTTGACCGTGTCGGGACGCAGCGTGCTGGAGAACAGGGCCCGGTACGGCAGCGAGAACTGCAGGTGCCGGGTGATCAGGATCGAGTCGATCGGCTCGCCGTTGCGGTCCACGCGGTCGGTGATGACGCCGACCGGCTCGACTGACGGGGCCTCCAGGCGCTCGAGGTCGCGGAGCAGGCGGTACTCGTGCATCGCCAGGTGCTCGAGGACCTCCTTGATCGCGTACACGCTGCCGTTGACCCGGACGAAGCGGACCACGTGCCGCGAGATACCGCGCGGCAGCGCGACCAGCTGGTCTTCGGGCCAGTCCTCCAGCGGGACGTCCCACGGGAGCGACAGCAGACCGGTGTCCGGACGGGTGGCGACGAATCGAGGCACGGCCACCAGTGTGTCAGGAATCCCGGGAGAGTGTCTGAGTGTTCAGCGAGGTACGCAAGTGCTTGCAAGTTCTTGCGTGATGAGGCGTAGAGTTTGCGTCATGACACGACGACTTGCAGAGGTGGCCAAGAAGGTCGGCGTCAGTGAAGCCACCGTCAGCCGCGTGCTGAACGGGAAGCCCGGCGTGTCCGAGGCGACCCGCGAAGCCGTGCTCACCGCGCTGGACGTGCTCGGGTACGAGCGGCCGACTCAGCTCAGAGGCGATCGGGCCCGGCTGGTCGGGCTCGTGCTGCCGGAGTTGCAGAACCCGATCTTCCCCGCGTTCGCCGAGGTCGTCGGCGGGGCGCTCGCGCAGCAGGGCTTCACGTCCCTGCTCTGCACCCGGACGGTCGGCGGCGTGTCCGAGGCCGACTACGTGGACCTGCTCCTCCAGCAGCAGGTGTCCGGGGTCGTCTTCGCCGGCGGGTTCTACGCGCAGGCGGACGCGCCGCACCAGCACTACGAGCTCATCCAGGAGCGCAAGCTGCCGACCGTGCTGGTCAACGCGGCCGTCGACCACCTCGGGTTCCCGCAGGTCTCGTCGGACGACTACGTCGCCGCCGAGATGGCGATCGGGCACCTGCGCGCGCTCGGGCACCGGCGGATCGGGATGGTCCTCGGCCCGCGCGACCACATCCCGTCGCGGCGGAAACTGGAGGCGTTCCTGGCCGCGGAGGAGACGGATCCGGACCTGGTCGAGCACACCATGTTCTCGCTCGAGGGCGGTCACGCGGCCGCGACCAAGCTGGTCACCAATGGCGTCACCGGCATCGTCTGCGCCAGCGACATCCTCGCGCTCGGCGCCATCCGCGCCGTCCGCCGGGCCGGCCTGAGTGTGCCCGACGAGGTCTCGGTGATCGGGTACGACGACTCCGCGATGATGAACTGCACCGACCCGCCGCTGACCACCGTCCGGCAGCCGATCGACGCGATGGGCCGGGCCGCCGTGGACATGCTGGTCGCGCTGATCGAGCGCGCCGCCGTACCTGCCGACGAGCTTCTGTTCGAGCCCGAGCTCGTCGTCCGCGCCTCGACCGCCCGGGCCCGGATCTAGCGTCCACGCACTACCAGGCAGCCGCTGACCGATGAGGTCGGCGGCTGCTGTCGTTTGCCCTCCGCCAGGCAATCTCCCAGATGAAGTCACGTTTTTGCAATCTCAAATCGAAGTATTGCGCTCATGCGTCCAGTTCCCTACGGTTGCCCCACGATCCGAGGGAGAGGGTGGACATGACGACAACGCGCCGCGGGCTCAGCCTGCTGCTGGTTGCGGGACTCGGGCTGGTGGCCGCGTCCTGCGGCTCGGGGGAAGACAAGACGCCGGCCGCCGACGGCCCGGTCACGATCACGGTCGGCTGTGAGCCGCCGAAGAGCAACCCGAAGGAGCGTGCGGCCTGGGAGGAGGACGTCGCGGTGTTCCAGAAGGCGCACCCGAACATCACGGTCGAGGGCAAGGACGCCTTCCCCTGCATCAACCCCGACACGTTCCAGGCGAAGCTGGCCGGCGGGACCCAGGAGGACCTCTTCTACGTCTACTACACCGACGTCCGGAAGATCATCGACAAGAAGCAGGCCGCGGACATCAGCCAGTACGTCGGCAGTGTCGGCAAGCTCAAGGACCTGCGCCAGGACGTGATGAGCGTCTTCAAGGCCAATGACAATACGGACAAGACGTACGGCCTGCCGCGCAACAACTACAACATGGGCCTGGTCTACAACCGCAAGCTCTTCACCCAGGCCGGTCTCGACCCGGCCAACCCGCCGAAGACCTGGGACGAGGTTCGGGAGGCCGCGAAGAAGATCGCCGCGCTCGGTCCGGGGTACGTCGGGTTCGGTGAGTACTCGGCCGGCAACACCGGCGGCTGGCACTTCGCCGCGTCGCTGTACGCGCGCGGCGGGTCGATGGTCAGCGACGACGGCAAGACCGCGGCGTTCAACAACGACGAGGGCAAGGCGGTCCTGGAGAACCTGAAGAGGATGCGCTGGGACGACAACTCCATGGGCAGCAAGCAGTTGCTGCAGTGGGAGGACCTGATGCGCATGATGGGCGGCGGCAAGCTCGGCATGATGATCGGCGCGCCGGACGTCGTGCAGTCGGTGAACAACGACTTCAAGGGCAAGTTCGAGGACTACGGCGTGACGGCCGTGCCGGAGTCGGACGGGAAGTTCTCGCTCAGCGGCGGCGACGGGTACATGTTCAACCCGAAGGCGTCGCCGGAGAAGATCAAGGCCGGCCTGCTGTGGCTGGAGTTCCACGAGCTGACGCCGGGACAAGGCCAGTTCAACTACGCGCGGTCGAAGGAGCAGGGCCGTCCGGTCGGGCTGCCGATCCCCGACCTGTACGGGAACAGTGCCCCGGGCAACGAGATCAACGCGCTGCGGAAGCAGTACGCCACCGTCCCGGTCGACAACTTCACGCCGTACGTCAGTGCCCAGGGCAACATCACCAACAAGCTCGAGCCGCCGAAGGCGCAGGAGCTGTACGCCGTGCTCGACGTCGCGATGTCCGCCGTCCTGACCCGCAAGGACGCCGACATCGACAAGCTGCTGAGTGACGCCGAGGGCAAGGCCAACAAGATCCTCGCGAAGAACACGTAATGACCGTGACACAAGAGCGTGTCCGTCGTCCCCAGGCGCTGGGGGCGGCGGACCCGCGATCACCCGACGACCACGGCGCGCTGCGGCGGGCGGTGGGGCGGAACCTCACGGCGTACGGGTTCTTGTGCGCCGCCCTGATCTGTTTCGCGTTGTTCTCCTGGTATCCGATGATCCGGGAGATCGTGCTGAGCTTCCAGCAGAACAACTTCGTCGATCCGGGGGAGTGGGTCGGGTTCGACAACTTCCGGACCGTGGTGGCGGACCCGGCGTTCCGGTCAGCGTGGCTGAACACCGCGGCGTTCAGTGGTCTCGCCCTGGTGATCGGGTACGCCGTACCGTTCGTGCTGGCGGTCGTGCTGAACGAGCTGAAGCACGCGAAGGCGTACCTGCGCTTCGTGGTCTACCTGCCGGTGATGCTCCCGCCGGCCGTCGCGGTCCTGCTGTTCAAGTGGTTCTACGACCCCGGAGCCGGGCTCTTCAACCAGGCGCTCGACGCGGTGCACCTCCCGCCGCTCAGCTGGCTGGACTCCACGAGTACGGCGCTCATCAGCCTGGTGATCGTGTCGACCTGGATGAATCTCGGCACCGGCACGCTGATCTACCTCGCCGCGCTGCAGAGCATCCCGGGTGACCTGTACGAGTCGGCGGAGCTGGACGGTGCGGGCCTCCTGAAGCGGGTGTGGCACGTGACGATCCCGCAGACCAAGCTGATCCTGCTGGTGATGCTGCTGCTGCAGATCGTCGCGACCATGCAGGTCTTCATCGAGCCGTACCTGCTCACCGGCGGCGGCCCGGAGAACGCGACTGTCACCGTCGCGTACCTGATGTACCAGTACGCCTTCAACTTCGGCGACTTCGGCGGCGGCTCCGCGCTCGGCCTGATGTTGATGGTCGTCCTGCTGGTGTTCTCGACGATCTATCTGCGGGTGTCGCGTGAGGAGGCGGAGCGATGAGAACCCTCGTGTCACCTTTGGCGCTGCGCACGCCGCACGGCCGGATCATCTACTGGACGGTCCTCATCGTCACGGTCGTCGGCTTCACCGGGGCGTTCGTGTTCCCGTTCTTCTGGATGGTCAGCGGCGCCCTCAAGTCGCCCGACGAGCTGGCGCAGATCCCACCCAGCTTCTTCCCGAAGTCGGCCGATTTCAGCGTCTACAAAGAGGCGTGGGACCAGCTTCAGCTGGGCGTCTTCCTCAAGAACACCGCGCTGTACGCCGGGGGAGCCTGGCTGTTCACGCTGGCGGTCGACGTCACCGCGGCGTACGCGCTGTCGAAGCTGCGGCCGGTGCTCGGCAAGCTCGTGCTCGGCGCGATGCTGGCGACGTTGATGATCCCGCCGATGGTTCTGCTGCTGCCGACGTACCTGGTGGCGAAGGATCTGCCGGTCCTGCACCTGGACCTGCTGAACACGCCGTGGGCGATCTGGTTGCCGGCGGCGGCGAACGGGTTCTTCGTGTTCCTGCTCAAGCGGTTCTTCGACTCGATCCCTCGCGAGCTCCTGGAGGCCGCGGAAATCGACGGCGCGTCGCCCGGCAGGATCCTCTGGTCGATCGTGCTGCCGGTGTCGCGGCCGATCATCGGCGTGGTCTCGATCCTGTCCGTGGTGACGGTGTGGAAGGACTTCGTCTGGCCGCTGCTGGTGCTGCCGGAGACGGACAAGATGTCGATCAGCGTCGGCATCGCGTCGCTGTCGGCGCAGATGCCGCAGAACGTCCTGATCGCCTCCCTGGTCATCGCCAGCCTGCCGACCATCCTCGTGTTCTTCATTTTCCAAAGAAGCATCATGGCCGGCCTGACGGCTGGAAGTCTCAAGGGATGAAATGCACCCGCCCTCGCTGCACTCGGACGGGGATGGAGAGCGGCCGGTCTGACGGCCGGAAGCCTGAAAGGTTAGGAGATTCGATGGCCGACGAATGGTGGCGCGGCGCTGCGATCTACCAGGTCTACCTGCGGAGTTTCGCGGACGGCAACGACGACGGGATCGGCGATCTCGCCGGGCTGCGGCAGAAGCTGCCGTACCTGGCCGAGCTCGGGATCGACGCGATCTGGCTGAACCCGTGGTACCCGTCGCCGATGGCCGACGGCGGGTACGACGTCGCCGACTACCGCGCGATCGACCCGGCGTTCGGCACCCTCGCGGAGGCGGAGGCGTACATCGCCGAGGCGCACGCGCTGAACATCCGCACGATCATCGACATCGTCCCGAACCACGGCTCGGACCAGCAGGACTGGTTCGTCCAGGCGCTCCTGGCCGGCCCGGGCTCACCCGAACGCGAACGCTTCCTGTTCCGCCCGGGCCGCGGCGACGGACCGCCCAACGACTGGCAGTCGATCTTCAACGGGCCCGCCTGGACCCAGGTCGCGGACGGCGAGTGGTACTTGCACCTGTTCGCGCCGGAGCAGCCCGACTTCAACTGGCGCAACCCCGGGGTCGTCGAGGAGTTCCACGACATCCTCCGGTTCTGGCTGGACCGCGGCGTCGACGGCATCCGGATCGACAGCGCCGCCGTCCTGTTCAAGGACCTGGACAGCGTCGAGGAGTCGTACACCGACCACGACGAGGTGCACGAGGTGTACCGCGGCTGGCGGCGGGTCTCCGACGCCTACGCCGACCGGTTCTTCGTCGGTGAGATGTGGATGCCCGACCAGGAGCGGTTCGCGCTGTACCTGCGGCCGGACGAGATGCAGACCGCGTTCAACTTCGACTTCCTGTCCCGCCCGTGGGAGGCCGGCGAGCTGCGCGCGTCGATCGACCTGACGCTGTCCACCCACGTCCCGATCGGCGCACCGCCGACGTGGGTGCTGTCGAACCACGACGTGACGCGGCCGGTGACGAAGTACGGCCGTGCCGACACGTCGTTCTCGCATCAGGACCGCAAGCACGGGATGCGCACCGACCTGGTCCTGGGCGAACGTCGCGCCCGCGCGGCCGCCCTGCTCGCGATGGCGCTGCCGGGTGGACTGTACGTCTACCAAGGCGAGGAGCTGGGGTTGCCGGAGGTCGAGGACCTGCCCGACGACGTACTGCAGGACCCGATCTTCGCGCGGTCGGGAGGTACGGACCGCGGCCGTGACGGTTGCCGGGTGCCCCTGCCGTGGTCGGGCAAGGAGCCGCCGTTCGGCTTCGGCAGCGGTACGCCGTGGTTGCCGCAGCCGGCGGACTGGAAGAACCTGACGGTCGAATCCCAGCTCCACGACCAGAACTCGATGCTTTCTCTGTACCGCAGCGGTTTGAAGCTCCGCCGCGCACTGCTCGGCGACGGGGCGCTGACGTGGTTGGACTCGCCCGTCGACGTACTCACGTTCCGCCGGGAGAACCTGACCTGCATCGTCAACCTGAGCGCCGACCCGATCGACCTGCCGCCGTACGACGAGTTGCTGATCTCCAGTGTCCCGCTGGACGCCGGCCGCCTCCCGTCCGACGCCACCGCCTGGGTTCGCTGAACACCTGCCGGGGTCAGGGAACAAGGTATTGCTTGTCCACTGACCCCGGCGCTTGTTCAGGCCAGCGGACGGAACCGCCGGAGCCGCAGGCTGTTCGAGACCACGAAGACCGAGCTGAAGGCCATCGCGGCGCCGGCCAGCATCGGGTTGAGGAGGCCGGCCGCGGCCAGGGGGAGGGCGGCTACGTTGTAGGCGAAGGCCCAGAACAGGTTGCCCTTGATCGTGCGCAGTGTGCTGCGGGACAGCCGGATGGCGTCCGCGGCCGCGCGCAGGTCGCCCCGCACCAGCGTCAGGTCGCTCGCCTCGATCGCCACGTCCGTACCGGTCCCCATACTCAGGCCGAGGTCGGCCTGGGCGAGGGCGGCCGCGTCGTTGACACCGTCGCCGACCATCGCGACCACGCGACCCTCGTCCTGCAGCTTCTTCACCGCGTCGACCTTGCCGGCCGGCAGCACTTCGGCGATCACCTCGTCGATGCCGACCTCGCCGGCCACCTTCGTCGCCACCGCTTCGTTGTCGCCGGTCAGCAACACCGGACGCAGCCCGAGCGCCTTCAGGTCCCGGATCGCTTGGACGGACGTGGGCTTCACGGTGTCCGCGACGACCAGCACAGCTCGTGCCTGCCCGTCCCAGCCGACCGCCACCGCCGTACTGCCTTCGGCCTCGGCGTGCTCCTTCGCGTGCGCGAGCTCCTCCGGCAGGTACTGGCTCCACTCTTCCAGCAGTCGCGTCCGCCCGACGAGTACGGCGTGCCCGTCGACGATTCCCTGCACACCCAGGCCCTCGACGTTGCCGAAGTCCTCGACGTCCGGGAGCTTGCCCTCGGCGGCCGCGGCCCGGGCGACGGCCTGCGCGATCGGGTGCTCACTCGAGTGCTCGAGCGCCCCCGCCAACCGCAGTACCTCGGCGCGGTCCTGACCTGGAGCCAGCAGTACGTCGACCAGCTCCATGCGGCCCGTGGTGACGGTGCCTGTCTTGTCCAGTACAACGGTGTCGACCCGCCGCGTGGACTCCAGGACCTCCGGCCCCTTGATCAGGATTCCCAGCTGCGCGCCCCGGCCGGTCCCGACCATCAACGCGGTCGGTGTGGCCAGGCCCAGCGCACACGGGCAGGCGATGATCAGTACGGCGACCGCGGCGGTGAACGCGACCTCCAGCGGCGAACCGTTGCCGAGCCAGAACCCGAGCGTCGCGAGCGCCAGCCCGATGACGATCGGGACGAAGATCCCGGACACCTTGTCGGCCAGCCGCTGCACCGCGGCCTTCCCGTTCTGCGCGTCCTCGACCAGCCGCGCCATCTGCGCCAGCTGCGTGTCCGCGCCGACCCGGGTCGCCCGCACCACCAGCCGGCCGCCGGCGTTCACTGTCGCGCCGACGACCGCGTCGCCTTCGCCGACCTCGACCGGCACGGACTCACCGGTCAGCATCGACGCGTCGACCGCGCTGCTGCCGGTCACGACCACACCGTCGGTCGCGATCTTCTCGCCCGGCCGGACGACGAACTCGTCACCCACGACGAGCTGGTCGGCCGGGATCCGGGTCTCGGTCCCGTTCCGCAGGACGGCGACGTCCTTCGCGCCGAGCTCGAGCAGGGCGCGCAGCGCGGCGCCCGAGCGGCGCTTGGCCCGCGCCTCGAAGTACCGGCCGGCCAGGATGAACGTGGTCACCCCGGCCGCGACCTCGAGGTAGATCTCCTCGGCGCCGCCGCCCCGCGAGGGAATCAGCGTGAACGGCATCTTCATACCGGGCTCGCCGGCGGAACCGAAGAACAACGCGTACAGCGACCAGAGGAACGCGCTCACCACGCCCAGCGAGATCAGCGTATCCATCGTGGCGGCGCCATGCCGCAGGTTGGTCCAGGCCGCCTTGTGGAACGGCCAGGCCGCCCACGTCACCACCGGGAACGCCAGCGTCAGCGACGCCCACTGCCACGAGTCGAACTGCAGCGCCGGGATCATTCCGAACGCGATCACCGGGACGGCGAGCACGATGCTCGCGATCAGCCGCTCCCGCAGCGGTTTCAGCTCGTCCGGCTCGTCGTCCGCCGGCTCGACCGCCGGTGTCGGGAGGCTCGCGCTGTAGCCGGTCTTCTCGACGGTGGCGACCAGGTCGTCGGTCGAGATGCCGTCCGCGTACGTCACCTTCGCCTTCTCGGTGGCGTAGTTGACGGTCGCGGTGACGCCCTCCATCCGGTTCAGTTTCTTCTCCACCCGGGCGGCGCACGAGGCGCACGTCATACCACCGATGATGAGTTCGACGGACTGACCGGGCTCGGTGCTGGTCATGATGAAGTGCCTCCTCTCAGTGGCCGTGCGGCGTCGCGGCGTGCGCCGGGGTCTTGGATGCTGCGCTGGGTACTGCCTTCGGCGGGACGATCGTCGTACCGGTGGCGCCCACCTTCACCGTGAACTCCGCGGTGTGCACCTTGCCCCCGTGCTGGAAGTCCAGGAACAGGCTGTACGTCGCCGCGGTCGGGAACGTCGTACCGAAGGTGATCGACGGTCCGCCCTTCATCCCCGGCTCGGCGTGCTCCGCCGGGTGGTTGTGCAGGTAGGCCAGGTCGCCGCCGCGCAGCGAGACCAGGTGCCCGAAGGCGCCCAGGTACGGCTGCAGGTCGGTGACGGGCTTTCCGCCACGGCTCACCGTGAACGTCAGCTCCGACTCCTTGCCGGCGACCGGGGTGCCCTGCAGCGTCACGTCGTACCCGTCGAAGCTGTAGATGCTCGCCGGTTCGGCGACCGGGACCGGGACATACATGCCGACGACGTTCACGTCCGTGCCGAGGGTGATCGTGCTGTCGTGTCCGGCCGGCTGGAAGTCGGCGTACAGCCGCCAGGTGCCGCCGGCGGTGAACGTGAACGGGATGCTCCACGTCCCGTCCGCCGCCATCGTCGGGTGCACGTGGTGGAACCCGGACAGGTCCCGCCGCACCACGATCAGGTGCAGGTCCTTCTCGTGCGTCTTGGTGTACTGCGTGACCGGTTTGCCGTCCGGTCCTTGGATCGTGAAGCGCAGCTCGGACTTCTCGCCGGACGTGAAGGACGTCCTCGCCGGCGCGAACGTGTAGCCGGCGTCGGACACCGCCAGCCCGGGCAACTGCCCGCCGCCGTCGTGTCCACCGTGTCCCGAGGTCTGCTCCATACCACCCATCTCCTCTCCGTGGGCCGGTGCCGCGGAGTTGTCGTCGGCCGCCGCGATCGGGTCGATCGCGGAACCGATGCCGAACGCCGCCCCGAAGGCGAGCGCCACCGCACCGGCGAACGCGCCGAGCCGGAGCGCGGCGGCCCGGCTCACGACGCCGCCAGTTCGTAGCCCGCCTCGTCGACGGCGTCGCGCACGGCGGCCTCGTCGAGAGCGGACTCACTCGTCACGTGCACCGCGGAGGTGCCGCCCGCGACGAGGTCGATCTTCACGTCCTGGACACCGACGAGCTTGCTGATCTCCTCGGTGACGGCCGAAGTGCAGTGGCCGCAGGTCATGCCGGTGACGGAGTAGGTCGTCGTGGTGCTCATATCGATGCTCCTTGCTCGTAACGGGGTGTGATGGGAGATCGTCAGCTGCGGACCAGACGGGCGATCGCGTCGGAGGCTTCCCGAACCTTCTCGTCGGCCTCCGGGCCGCCCCGCTGCGCGGCCTCGACCACGCAGTGCGACAGGTGCTCGTCGAGCAACTCCAGCGAGAAGGACTGCAACGCCTTCGTGGCCGCCGACACCTGGGTCAGGATGTCGATGCAGTACTTGTCCTCCTCGACCATCCGCTGCAGACCACGAACCTGCCCCTCGATCCGCCGCAGCCGCTTCAGATGACTGCTCTTCTCGGCGGTGTATCCGTGCACATGCGTCTGCTCGGTGCTCATCTCGCAACCCTCTTCCTGGCCCTCAGCTACCCCTCCGGGGTATCTCCATGTCCAGAAAGTTACCCCCTCCGGGTATCGAATGCAACCCCTGCGGCAATACCGGTTGGGGGTATGTGTCGAATGGGGGTGGTCAGCCCCAGAACGCCGACTTGGATGCTGTCCGCCGAGGTGCCCTTGCTGCTCGGTGAGGCTCAACAGGCCGACGGCCCAAGGGGCGTGACCGCAACAGCATCCGGTGGTCTGCCACCCAGATCTGATAGAGGTTGGCCGCATGGGCGGACGATCGGGGAGACGCCGGCGTGCGTGGCGTTTACTGATCGGTGTGGCGCTGCTCGTGTTCACGGTGTTGTTCCGCGACCGGTGGGGGCAGCTGTGGACGAGTTGGTGGTACGGCCCGCTGGCCGCTGATGATCAGCTGCTGGGATGGCCGATTCTTGCCTGGGGCCGCATCGGGAAAGTGTTCCAGTTCGTAGCGGGTCTGGTGGTCGTCCTCGATCTGATCGGTCCCGACGCGCTCCGGGCTTACGGCAGGCGTGG